>Ga0181554_1002325_pt1 | contig 16965 bp, 14 predicted proteins | sample 011ome_16_FD_145602 | JGI IMG/M metagenome (GOLD analysis project Ga0181554, IMG submission 145602) | Coastal salt marsh microbial communities from the Groves Creek Marsh, Skidaway Island, Georgia - 011503CT metaG (spades assembly) | ecosystem: Environmental > Aquatic > Marine > Intertidal zone... | reverse complement strand
GCGCGGAACTCGTTTTCGCGGATGGCCTGCAGCACGCGGCCAAAGGGCGAGTTCACGATGCGCAACAGCGCCAGCACCAGGGCCACGGCGGTCACAAACAGCAGGTAGTAGCACAGCAGCCGCCCGTCGATGGAGACACCCAGGAAGGGCTCTTCAAACGGCTCGAAGCTGGGCGACAGCAGCTCGGGCACCTTGAACGACAGACCGTCCTCCCCGCCCGTGATGTCCGACAGCTGCGAGGCCAGCGTCTGGAAGGCCGCCGCCACGGCCAGCGTGATCATGGCAAAGAAGATGGCCCGCACCCGCAGCGAGAACAGCCCCACCGCCAGCGACAGCACCAGCGACAAGGCCAGCGCACCGGCCAGCCCCACGCCCAGCGCCGTCCAGGTGGGCCCCATGCGCGTGGTGGCCACCGCAATGCCGTAGGCACCGATGCCAAAGAACATGGTGTGCGCAAAGCTCACGATGCCGGTGTAGCCCAGCAGCAAGTCGAAGCTGGCCACCAGCACCACAAAGATCAGCACCTTGGCCGCCACCGACAGCGCCTTGACGCCCGGGAACAAAAAGGGCGCGAGGGCCAGGCCCAGGAACACGGCCACCAGAATCACCGCCAGCACCTTGCTGCGCGGGTAGTCGCCGGAGAGAAGTCTGTTCAACATGTCAACCTTTCGGCAATTGCTTCACTGCGCTCGTACAGGCATGCACCAGGCCAGCGGCCGCCGTGCAAGGGCCGGCCAACCGCGCATGCGGCGCTTTGCTGGCGTGCACTTGCGGCGTCCCCCTTCCAGGGGGGAAGGCGCAAAGCGACTCAGGGGGTGTTTCATCTGTTCGTGACGGGATAGACACCCTGCGGGCGCCACAGCAGGATGGCGACCATGAGCGCGATGTTGGAAAACAGCGCCACCTTGGGCGCCAGGAAGCCGGTGTAGTTGGCCATCAGCCCCACCAGCAGCGCGCCGATCAGCGCCCCGCCCGTGCTGCCCAGGCCACCGATGATGATGACGATGAAGATCAGCACATTGACCTGCGCGCCCATCTGCGGCACCACGCTTTGCTGGTACAGGCCCCACATCACGCCCCCCAGCCCGGCCAGGGCCGAGCCCACCACGAACACGCCCACAAACAGGCGCCGGATGCGGTAGCCCAGGGACTCGACCATCTCGCGGTCCTGCACACCCGCGCGGATCAAGAGGCCCACCTTGGTGCGCGCCAGCGTCCAGGCCAGCAGGCCGAACACCACCAGGCCCACAGCCACGGCAATCAGGCGGTATTTCTCGATGGCGGCATCGCCCAGCAGCAGCGATCCGCGCATGCCCTCGGGCATGGGCAGCGCGATCTGCTGCGGGCCCCACACCACCTTGATCAGCTCTTCGCCAATGATCATGCCGCCCATGGTGATGAGGATCTGCTTGAGGTGCTGGCCATACACGGGCCGCACGATGAAGCGCTCGAACGCCAGGCCCACAGCCCCCGCCACTGCCATGGCCACGGCCATGGCGGGCAGCACGGCCAGCATGTTGCGCCACATCTCGCCGCTCTGGGTGTAGTCGCCCATGGCGCCCAGCACGCTGGTGGCCACGAAGGCACCCAGCGCAATGAACAGGCCGTGGCCAAAGTTGAGCACGTCCATCAGCCCAAACACCAGCGTGAGGCCCGAGGCGATGATGAAGATGATCATGCCCATGGCCAGGCCCGCCACCGTGAGCGTGAGCCAGGTGCTGGGCGAGCCGATGAGCGGCAGGACCAGCACGGCAAGCAGCGGCACCAGGGCCAGCGGTTTCCAGTCGAGATCGCGCAGGTTCATGCCAGCCCCCTTGCCACGGCAGATTGCGCCGGGAATTTTGCTACTGATTTCATAGCTACAAATGACGATTGGACAAGCACCTTTGGCTCAAAACACTTCAAATTCAATAGGGAGGTCATAGCGCCAGCCCCAGCAGCGATTGCTGCAGTGCCTCGTCGGCGGCCAGGTCGGCCATGCGCCCGGCGTGCACCACGCGGCCGTTGTCCATGACGGCGACCGAGTCGCCCAGGCGCTTGGCGAAGTTGATGTTCTGCTCCACCAGCAGCAGCGTGACGCCGCTTTTTTTGAGCTGGTCGAACGCGTCGATCATGTTGTTGATGATGGCGGGCGCCAGGCCCTTGCTGGGCTCATCGACGATGAGCAGTTCACGCGGCTCGATGATGGCGCGGCTCACGGCCAGCATCTGCTTTTGCCCGCCGCTGAGCTTGCCCGCCGGGTGGTTCCAGAACTTCTCCACCGCCGGGAACAGGCGAAAGATCCACTGCAGCCGGGCCGAGTCCATCTGCGCGGCGCTGCGGGCCTGGCGCGCGGCCAGCAGCATGTTTTCCTTGACGGTGAGGTCGGCAAAGATGCCCATGTTTTCGGGCACGTAGGCGATGTTCAGGTGCGCGATTTGCGGCGTGTGCATGCGCGTGATGTCCTGGCCCGCAAAAGTGATCTGCCCCTGCGACGCCTGCCACAGGCCCATGATGGTGCGCAGCGTGGTGGTCTTGCCCGCTCCGTTGCGGCCCAGCAGCATGGTCAGCTCGCCCTTGGGGATGGCCAGGTCCACCCCGTGCAGGATGTGGTACGCCCCGATGTGGGTGTGAACGCCCTTGAGTTCGAGCAGATTGGTGGTGCTACCTGGGGTGAGACCTTGGGTGAGTCCTTGGGCGTTCATGCGGCCTCCTTTGCGGCGTCCTTGGAGACACCCAGATACGCCTCTTGCACCACCGGCGATGCAATCACCTCGGCGGGCAGGCCGTCGGCCACCAGCGTACCGTTGGTCAGCACAATGATGCGGTCGGCCAGCTCGCGCACCACGTCCATCTTGTGCTCTACCAGCAGGATGATCTTGGTCTTGTCTTTCTTCAGCTCGCGGATCAGGTTCAGGATCACAGGGGCCTCGTCGTGGCTCATGCCGGCGGTGGGCTCGTCAAACATGTAGACCTTGGGCTCCAGCGCCATCAGCAGGGCCACCTCCAGCTTGCGCTGGTCGCCGTGCGGCAGGCTGGTGACCACGGTGTCGGCCCGGTCGATCATGGCCACAGCCTGCAGGATCTGCCGGGCGCGGTCGGTCAGGGAGCGGTGGTCGCTCCAGATACTCCACAGGTTCAGGCCCCGGCGGTGCGCGCCCTCGCGGGTGGCCTGCACGGCCAGGCGCACGTTCTCCAGCACGCTGAGGTTGGGGAACAGGTTGGTCAGCTGAAACGCGCGGCCCAGCCCCGCGTGGGTGCGGGCAGACACCGGTGCCTGGGTCAGGTCCTGGCCATCGAGCAGCACCTTGCCCGCGCTGGCCTTGAGCTGCCCCGAGATCAGGTTGAAGTACGTCGTCTTGCCCGCGCCGTTGGGGCCGACGATGGCGGTGAGCGTGCCGGGCTCGAACGAGCAGGTCACGGCATTCACCGCCACATGGCCGCCGAAGCGGATGGTCAGGTCTTGGGTTGCCAGCATGGGGGTGCGCCAGGCTCCGTTTTGGGGTCAAAACAGCCCAAGGCGCCTGTCACACAAGCACCTTTAGCTATTAAATTATGAGTAATCGGGGTGGGCGGGACAGATGGGGTGGGCGGGGCAGGCGCCCGGGTTGCGGCCCCGGCGGCGGCTCTCCTGCCCTGCCCTCCCGCGCCGGTCAGCGCATCAGCGCATCAGCGCCTGAGCGCCTTAGCGCTTGTTGGTGATCGGGATGTCCATTTCCTCGGGCTTGATTTCGCGGACCAGCTCGGGCACGCCCCAGGCAAAGGCCGGGTCGTTCTTGATGCGGAAGTGGTACATGCTCTGCATGGCCTGGTGATCTTCCTTGCGGAAGGTCATCTTGCCCTTGGGCGTGTCAAAGCTCATGCCTTCCATGGTGGCAATCAGCTTGTTGGTGTTGGTGTCGCCTGCGGTCTTGTTGAGCGCCGTCACGATGGCCATGGCTGCCGAGAAGCCGCCCGCCGTGAAGAAGTCGGGCGGTGCCTTGAACTCCTTGTAATGCTGGGCCACCAACGCCTCGTTCACCGGGTTCTTGGGGATACCGAAGTAGTAGTACAGCGCGCCTTCCATGCCCGGGAAGCTCTTGTAGGCCACCATGGCCGGCAGGATGTTGCCGCCCGTGGCCAGCTTGATGCCGTAGCGCTTGTCCAGCTCCAAGTCGGCAATCTTGGCAAACGGTGCCGGCGCGCCCGACCAGGCCACCGACAGATATTTGTTGCCCGGCTGGTCCTTGAGCTTGTCGATGATGCGCTGCAGGCCCGCCGTGAAGTCGGTGGTGCCCACGGGCAGGTATTCCTCGTGCACGATCTTGGCCTTCTTGGTGAAGGCCTTGGCCGCCTTCACGCCGTCGCGGCCAAAGGCGTTGTCGTTGGCCAGCACGGCGATCACATTGCCCGGCTGGTCCAGCGCGGCGGCGTTGGCGGCGGCGTCCTGGCTGGAGTTGCGGCCGGTGCGAAAGATGTACTTGTTCCACTTGTCACCGGTGATGCTGTCGGCCACAGCGGGCTCCACCAGCAGGATCTTCTTGTATTCCTCGGCCACGGGCAGCATGGCCAGCGCCACGGGCGATGCCGTGGGGCCCACGGCAATGTCCACCTTCTCGTCGGCGTATGCGGCGGCCAGCGCGGCCTTGCCCACGTCGGGCTTGCCCTGATCGTCTTTTTCAATCACCACCAGCTTGCGGCCGGCCACTGCCATGGTGCCGCCAGTGGCGTAGCTCAGGCCCATGTTGAAACCGATGATGGTCTGCTTGGCATAGGCTTCCAGGGGGCCGGTCTTGCTGGCAATGATGGCGATCCTGATGTCCTTGCCCTGGGCCTGGACGAGCGGTGCAGCAAGCGTGGAGGCGGCCAGCGCGGCCAAGGCGATCAGATTGCGACGGTGCATGAAAGGTCTCCTGTTGTGGTGCCTGTCATTTGCACAGTCTATGCCAGCGTGCAAGCTGTTGATTCAAAGGGGTTTTTTAATCCATCCACCCAGTGGTGCCTGATTTATGGACAGTCATATTGTTTGAAAAAAATACATTTGCATGCTTATTTGTCAGGGTTTTCCAGACGTCCGTACAGCGTGGCCCGCGAGATGCCCAATTGCCGTGCGGTGGCCAGCTTGTTGCCGCCGTTCGCCCTGAGGGCGGCGTCAATGGCACGGCGCTCCAGCTCGGTGATCTGCTCGGCCAAGGGGCGCAGCAGGCGGCTGTCGTCCGCCGCCGGGCCGGCTTCCCGGTCTGCCGCCAGCGGGTCGGCCAGCAGATCGGTGAGGGGGTGAGTGAACGGGTCGGCGTACGGGTCGGCCAAGCCGTGGCGGCCCCGCATGGGCGCGGCGGGCTCCACCCCTGCCTCGCGCAGCACGCGCCGGAGCTGGTCCGCATCGATCACGGGGGAGTCGCTGCGCATCACCGCCTGCTCCAGCACGTTGCGCAGCTCGCGGATGTTGCCGCGCCAGGGCTGCCCAGCCAGCAGCGCCATCGCGTCGGGCAGCAGTTCGGGCGGGGGCGTCCCGTTGCGCAGGGCCAGGTCTTCGCCCAGCGCTTCCACCAGCGCGGGGATGTCAGTGCGGCGCACGCGAAGCGGCGGCACGCGCACGGGCAGCACGTGCAGGCGGTAAAAAAGGTCTTCGCGGAACTTGCCCTCGCGCACCAGCGTGGCCAGGTCGCGCGAGGTGGCGGCCAGAATGCGCACGTTGAACGGCACCAGCTTGTTGCTGCCCAGCGGCTCGATCTCGCCCTCTTGCAGCGCGCGCAGCAGCTTGGCCTGCAGGCTTTGCGGCATGTCGCCAATCTCGTCCAGAAACAGCGTGCCGCCGTCGGCCAGCTTGAACTTGCCATCGCGGCCCTTGCGGTCGGCCCCGGTGTAGGCGCCGGGGGCCACGCCAAAGAACTCGGCTTCGAGCAGCGTGTCGGGGATGGCCGCAATGTTGACGCTGACAAACGGCCCGGTGGCCCGGCTGGACGCGGCGTGGATGGCGTGGGCCAGCAGCTCCTTGCCGGTGCCGGTTTCGCCCAGCAGCAGCACCGGGCTGCTCGATTGCGCCGCACGCCGCGCCTGGCGCTTGACCTCGGCCGCGGCCGGGCTGGAGCCCACAAAGCTGGCAAACGTGTACTTGGCCCTGCGCTGCCCGTCGCCCGCCGTGGTGAGCGAGCGGTTGCGCTGGCTGGCCAGCTCGCGCCGGGCATCATCCAGGTCGCGCTGCAGCAGCGCAAACTTGCTGATCAGCGGTTGCAGCGTGGTCTCGGGGTGGTCGAACAGCACGATGCCGATGGCGCCGATCACGCGGTCGGCATCGTCGCGCAGCGGAATGCGGCTGACCACAAACGTGCCCGCCTGGTTGGTGAGCAGGTCGATCAGCACGGGCTGGCCGGTCTCCAGCACCTTGCGCATCTGCGTGTTGGGAATGACCTCCTCCACCGTGCGGCCCACAAACTGGTCGACCGATGAGAACCCGAGGTCAGGCAGAAAGCGCTGGTAGCCCTCGTTGACCCACACGATGCGGCCACTGCGGTCCACCAGAAACATGCCCTGGCTGACACTGGAAAACAGCTGGAACATGGAGCGGGCCGCCAGCTCCAGAATGCCCTGGGCATCTAGCGGCAGCGCGGGGTCTTGGTCAACGGTCAGGGGCATGCGCGGATGGTAGCGCGCCAGCGCCGCGCCCCGGCTGCCGGGCCCGGGAGCGCGGACACGCCCTCTCTATTGCTATTTAATCAATAGCAAACATTACAGCGTGGACTAGCACCTTGGCCGGTTTTCAGCCATTTTTTACGGCCAGATGCCTCACGGGGCCGGATAGCGCCCCGGAAACGGGCACAGAGCCCCCCAAGGAGGGCTCTGGCGCGGATTTCCCGGGCGTGGCCGGTCGCATATGCGGCACCGGCGGTTGTGCCAGTGCCTGCAGCATATTCCCCTGCAGCGCAGCAAGGGACTGGTCCACCAGGATGCACGCCTGGCCCGTGCGCCGGCAGTGGCCCTGCACGCGCCAGTAGTCGTCGTGGCTGATACAGCCCGTCTGGCAGATGACGAGGCCTGCGGCCGCCAGCGACGCATCGGCCGCCACCACCGGCGCGGCTGGCCCCGCCGCACGCCCGGGCAACGCAACGCGCGCCATGGCAAATGCCGGTGCGGCAGAGGGCCCCGCTGGCGTGACTTGTGCAGCGGGTGGCTCGCTGTTCAGTTGCCAGCGCAGGCGCTCCCGCGACAGGCTGGTCACGCGCTCTGCCAACGCAGCCACCTGGCGCGCCAGCGACCAGCGCCGGGGCAAACCGGGCACGGTCGCCTTCAGTTCCGCCAGCGCTTCGCTTGCCACCGCAAGCCGCGTGTCGCGCACCATCACCGCCGCACGCAGGCGCACGACCTCGGCCTGCAACGACTCAATCTGCGCCGCTTGGGCCGCCAGCGCTGCGCTGCACCGCTGCTGCGCCTGTCCAAGCTGGCGGCTGAGCACCAGAAACTCGTCGGGAAGGGACTGCATACCGCTCCATTAAATAAGAACTATTCTCATTAATGGTAGCATCATCGACCACGGATGGGCGCACTGACGCAGCGGCTGCAGGGGCCTGCAAGGCCCGATTGAGGCGCGTTGAACGCCCACCGCACCCCCACCGAACCGATGGCCATGCGTCCGGCCAGAAAGCAGAAAACCGCGTCCAGGGACGCGGCTTTTTTTTGGGGGGGGTTCCAGGCCAGGCCTGGGCAATGCGGTTGCCCCGTCAGCCAGGCTGCACGGCGGCGGCCATCCTCCGGGCGGCCCAGCGGCGCAGCAGGCGCGGCAGGATGAGCACTGTCAGGATGATCACGATCAGCGTGATCGAGCCTGGGCGCTCCAGGAAAATCGTCCACTTGCCTTCCCCAATGGCCACGGCATTGCGCATCTGCGCTTCGGCCAGCGGGCCCAGGATCATGCCCACCACCACCGGCGCAGCCGGGAAGTCAAAGCGGCGCATCACCACGCCCAAAAGACCAATCGCATACAGCAGCACCAGGTCGAAAGCACTCTGGCGCATGCCGTACACACCCAGCGTGGAGAACACCAGAATGCCGGCGTACAAATACGACTTGGGGATGTTCAGCAGCTTGACCCACAGGCCCACCAGCGGCAGGTTCAGGATGAGCAGCATCACGTTGCCGATGTACATCGACGCGATCAGCGCCCACACCAGCGCACCGTTGGTGTCAAACAACTGTGGACCCGGCTGGATGCCGTAGTTCTGGAACGCGCCCAGCAGGATGGCCGTGGTGTTCGACGTGGGGATGCCCAGCGTGAGCAGCGGGATCAGCGTGGCCGTGATGGCCGCGTTGTTGGCGGCCTCGGGGCCCGCCACGCCTTCGATGGCGCCCGTGTTGCCGAACTCTTCCTTGTTCTTGCTCAGCTTCTTTTCGGCCGCATAGCTCAGGAAAGTCGGGATCTCGCTGCCGCCCGCCGGAATGGTGCCAAAAGGAAACCCGATGAACGTGGCGCGAATCCACGCGGGCCAGGAGCGCTTCCACTCTTCCTTGGTCATGTGGGTGCTGGTCAGGCGGTTTTGCGTCTCGTCGGTGCGGCCCTCGTACATCACGTTGTACAGCGCCTCGCCCACCGCAAACAGGCCCACGGCAATCAGCACCACCTCGATGCCGTCCATGAACTCGGGCACGCCACCGGTGTAGCGCGCCTGGCCCGTGATCTGGTCGATCCCGATGAGGCCCATGGCCAGGCCGACGAACAGCGCCACCATGCCGCGCAGCGTGCTCTTGCCCAGCACGGCGCTCACCGTGGTGAAGGCCAAGACCATGAGCAGGAAATACTCAGGCGGGCCCAGGCGCACGGCGTATTCGGCCACCAGGGGGGCAAAGAACGTCACCAGCACGGTAGCAATCGTGCCCGCCACGAATGAGCCGATGGCTGCAGTGGCCAGCGCGGCACCGGCCCGGCCGTTCTTGGCCATCTTGTTGCCCTCCATGGCGGTCACCATGGAGCCCGCCTCACCGGGCGTGTTCAGCAGGATGGAGGTGGTGGAGCCACCGTACATCGCGCCGTAGTAGATGCCGGCAAAGAAGATCATCGACGCCGTGGCCTCGACCTTGACCGTGATGGGCAACAGCATGGCCACCGCCACGGCCGGGCCGATGCCCGGCAGCACGCCCACGGCCGTGCCGATCATGCAGCCCACAAAGGCCCACATGAGGTTGATGGGTGTTGCCGCAGTGGCAAAACCCTGCATGAGGAGATTTAACGTTTCCATGTCTGGCAGGCCTTACAGCCACCCTGTGTTGGTGAGGCCGGGCAGGTTGATGGCCAGCAGTTGCGTGAACATCCAGTACACCGGCGCAGCCACTGCAAAGCCGATGAGGGAGTCCTTGATCCAGGCCTGCAGGCGCAGGTCGAGTTCGCCTTCGGCGCTCTTGAAGCCCCGCACCGACAGCACGAAGCACAGGGCGCAGCTCAGGATGAAGCCCAGCGTGGTGATGAGCATCGCGTTGAGCAGCAGCCCTGCAGACACCCAGATGAAGCCCTTCCAGTGAGCGCGCACGTCGCCAGAGCCCTCCTCCAGCTCGCGAAAGCCGCCCGTCAGTGCGTGCACCACGCACAGCACGCCGCAGATCAGCAAGGCAATGCTGACCACCCACGGAAAAAAGTTGGGGCCTACGCCGCCGTAGCCAGCCTCCGAGCTGACCGAGCTGGCACCCCAGGCCATGGCCAGCGCCAGCAGCACAAGCCCCCCCCCGATCAGGGTCTGCAGGGGCATGGAGCGCGATGAGTGTTTTTGTGTCATGTTTTTTCTTTCGCACTGTCCGCGCATGGCGGCGCTGCCGGCCCCCGCAAGGGCCGGGGCGGCGCGCCATGCGTTGCCTCAGATCAGATCATTCCGGACTTGGCCATCGTGGCGCGCATGCTGGCAAATTCCGAATCCACGAAGTTCGCGAATTCATCGCCGGCCATCCAGGCAGGCGTCCAGCCGTTCTTTTCCATGGCTTCCTGCCAGGCCTTGCTCTTGAAGGTCTTGGCCAGCGCGTCGATGAGCGCCTTGCGCTGCTCGGGCGTGATGCCCGGGGCGCCGTACACGCCGCGCCAGTTGCCGATCTCCACGTTGATGCCCTGCTCCTTGAGGGTGGGCACGTTCACGCCCTTCAGGCGCGTGGCCGATGTCACGCCGATCGGACGCATCTTGCCGGTCGAGATGTATTCGGCAAATTCGCTGTAGCCGCTGCCGCCCACCGTGACGTTGCCGCCCAGGATGGCTGCGGTGGCCTCGCCGCCCCCACGGAAGGCCACATAGTTGATCTTGGCCGGGTCCACGCCTACATCGCGCGCAATCATGGCAGCGGCGATGTGCTCAGTGGAGCCACGCGAGCCGCCACCCCACTTCACGCTGCCAGGGTCCTTGCGCAGCTGGTCGACCACGTCCTTCATGGTCTTGAACGGCGAATTGGCAGGCAGCACGAACACGTTGTATTCGCTGGTCAGGCGCGCCAGCGGCGTGACCTTGTCGAGGCCCACCGGTGGCTTGCCGGTGATGATGCCGCCCAGCATCACGGCGCCCATCACCATCATGGCGTTCGGGTCACCCTTGCTGGCGTTGACGAACTGGGCCAGGCCGATGGCGCCCGCTGCGCCGCCCTTGTTGTCATACGTGACCGTGGCCGCAGCACCTGAGTCCTGCATGGCCTTGCCCAGCGCGCGGCCGGTGGAGTCCCAGCCACCGCCCGGATTGGCGGGAATCATCATCTTGATGGCAGACGCAGTCTGCGCAGACACCGGCAGGGCACCGGCGGCCGCCAGGGCAGCCAGTGACTTGAGAAACATATCGCGACGCATGGGTTGTCTCCTTTTGAGGTTTCCGAACCGTTCGATGATGCGCGAGCTGCCTGTCAAACGGCTGTCCGCAGACTCAGGGAAAACACTCATGGAGGGGGCCCGGCAGGACAGTGCTATGGTGCCGCGCATGCAACTGCTTCTCGTCGAGGACGACCCCACCATGCAGGCCACGCTGCACCGCGCCCTCACGCGCCGCGGCATGGAAGTGACCGCCACGGGCGACGGCCGCACCGCACTCAGCCAGTGGATTGCACGCCAGCCCGACGCCGTGGTGCTGGACCTCACGCTGCCCGGGCTGGACGGCCTGCAGGTGCTGCAGCAGGCCCGCGCCAAGGGCCTGCGCACACCGGTGCTGATCCTCACCGCGCGCGGCACCGTGGGCGACCGCGTCATAGGCCTCAATGCGGGTGCAGACGACTACCTGCCCAAACCGTTTGACCTGGACGAGCTGGAGGCACGCCTGCGCGCCCTGGTGCGCCGCAGTGCCGACCCCACAGGCGCCAGCGCTGCGGCACCCGGCACGGTGCAGATGGGCGCCATCCGGTACGACAAGGAAAGCGGCGCGCTGTACCGCCACGGCGAGGTGATGGAGCTCACGCCGCGCGAGCTTGCGCTGATGCATGCGCTGCTGGCCCAGCCCGGGCATGCCGTGGCCAAAGAGCGCCTGTATGAACTCGTGTTCCCCGGCCAGCTGGACGTGCAGTACGAAGCCATCGAGGTGGTGGTGTACCGCCTGCGCAAGAAGCTGGCGGGCACCGGGCTCACGCTGATGACCCTGCGCGGCCTGGGCTACCTGCTGCGGACCGACGAGGCATGAGCACTGAACAGCCCAGCCGCGCGCGCCACCACTCGCTCAGGCGCCGGCTGCTGGTGGGCATCCTCGCGCCCGTGGCGCTCTTCATCGCCTTCAACACCTTCAGCCTGTACGAGCAGACGCTGACATCGCTCAACACCGCGTACGACCGCACGCTGCTCGCATCGGCCAAGAGCATCAGCGAGCAGCTGGACGTGACAGGCTACGACGCGGCGGCGCAACTGCGCGCCACCGTGCCCTACTCGGCCCTGGAAGCCTTCGAAGCCGACAACCAGAGCCACATGTTCTACCGGGTGTCCAACCTGCGTGGAGAGCTGGTTTCCGGGTTTGAGGAACTGCCGTTCTGGACAGGCACCATCCCCGCGCGCCCGCCGTATGCCGCGCTGGTCGACTTCTACGACGACCGCTTTCGCGAACGCAATGTGCGCGTGGCCGTACTGCTGCAGCCCGTGGCCAGTGCCGAGGGCCGCACCATGGCGGTCGTGCAGGTGGCCGAGACCCTGGAGGTGCGCGAAACGCTGGCACTGCAGATCCTGTGGAACACCCTGCTGCGCCAGGCCCTGCTGATCGCGGTGGTGGCCTTCACGGTCGTGCTGGTCGTGCAGCGCGCCACCAACCCCGTGCGCCAGCTCAGCCACCAGTTGCAGGGGCGGCGCGAAGGCGACCTGAGCCCCATCGCCGCCCCATCGGCCCCGCGTGAACTGCAGCCGCTGATCGACGCCACCAACCAGGTCATGCAGCGGCTGCGGCACCTGCTGCGCCACCAGAAGCGCTTTGTGCGCGACGCATCGCACCAGCTGCGCACGCCACTGGCCGTGCTCAAGACGCAGGTGCAATCTGCGCTGCGGGGCGACGTGGAGCCTGTGCAGGCGTTGCGCGAAATCGGCGACACGGTGGACCGCGCCACACAGCTGGCCAACCAGATGCTGGCGCTGGCCAAGGTCGAGCAGCTGCGCCAGCAGCGCGAGCCGCCCCTGTCGCGGCTGGACGAGATCCTGCGGGCCGTGGCGCTGGACATCTCGCCGCTGGTGGCACAGCGCGACCTCGACTTCGGCATCCATACCGAGCCCGCCCCCGTGCAGGCCCACGAATGGATGCTGCGCGAGCTGTGCCGCAACCTGCTGCACAACGCCATACGCCACGCCCCGCCCGGCAGCGAGCTGAGCGTGGATCTGCGCATGCAGGGCAACGTGGTCACGCTCACCATCAGCGACCGCGGCCCGGGCATTGACGACGAACTGGCCACGCGGCTGTTTCAGCCTTTTTCTGCAGGCGACGTGCGCACCGGCAGCGGCCTGGGCCTGGCCATCTGCCAGGAGATCGTCCAGGCGGTGCAGGGCACCATTGCACTGACCAACCGCTACGACGGCAGCGCCAACGTCCAGGGTCTCGACGCAGTCGTACGCCTACCGGGGGTTTTGCCCGACGCTGACAGCAGCGCCAGCGCAGGCACAGGACAATCAGCCGCATGAATACGATGGAGTCGATGCGGCTGGACAAGTGGCTGTGGTGCGCACGCTTTTACAAGACACGCAGCCTGGCCACCGAAGAAATCACCAAGGGCCGTGTCACGGTCAACGGCCAGGCCGCCAAGCCCGCCCGCGACCTGCGCTGCGGCGACACCGTCGCCCTGCGCCAGGGGCCGGTGGCCCGTACGGTGCTGGTTCGCGGCCTGAGCGGCGCACGGGGTCCTGCCCCCGTGGCCCAGCAGCTCTACGAAGAAACCGCCGAGAGCATTCAGACCCGCGAAAAAGCGGCCGAACTGCGCCGCCTGGCCCCCGAGCCCGCAGCCGCGCTCAGCCAGGGCCGCCCCACCAAACGCAACCGCCGCGACATCGAACGCGCCGGAGCGCAGGGCTGGGGAGACCGGTGGAGCGCGTCGCTGGACGAGTGAGCGACTGGAGCCTGCACGCGATGCGCGGGGAGCTTTGTGGCAGCGGTTGGATGCAATCCTGACCATGCCGCGCACGGTACGTACGACACGCTCGACACCCATCCACCCAAGAAAAAAGCCCAAGTGATCAGATCACTTGGGCTTCATCTTGGCGGAAACGGAGGGATTCGAACCCTCGATGAGGCTCTACACCCCATACTCCCTTAGCAGGGGAGCACCTTCGGCCACTCGGTCACGTTTCCAATCCCGCTATTATGCCTCATTTCAGAGGCTATCCAGGGTGTTCAGCCCCTCTGCGGACCAGAGCGAACACGTACTTTGCTCCCAGATGCTTCCTATCTGCCGCGCGCCGCGCGGGCGCCGCGCGCCGTGCTGGTGCTGTAGCGAAACACTTGTGGGTTACTCCCCGCACCATGACACCGGGCGAGGCATCAAGCCGGTCGGGGATGCGATAGCGCGGCACGACTGGGAGGAAGACCAACGCAGACAGCCTCTCCCGAGGACCGGCCGGTATCAAGGCCTCAGCAAGCCATCCTCCGTGGGGGCAGGGGATGGGTTGGCAGAGGCTGTCCAGTCCAGATGCACCCCTGCCCGCACCACAAAACCCCGCCCTGCCTTGAGATGAATGCGGTGGCCGCGCGTGGTGCATGCTGCAATCTGCTGCTGCAGTTGAGCCAGCTGCGCCGCAGACGGAGTCGTGCTGTGCACGGAACGCAGCCAGAACCGGAGCACGTTCGCCTGCCGCGCGGGCGACAGCGACTGCAGCGCAGCCAGCACCGGAGGCGACCCCACTCTCGACAGGTCTTCTTGTGCAATGTCATTCAGCAGCAGCGATGCATCTGCCGCATGCCGGGCAGTGCGTGCAAAAGTGTTGCGAAACGACGGAAAGGCCGCCTCAAGCTCAGGAAGCAACCGGGCACGAATCCGGTTGCGCACGTAGCGTGTGTCCGCATTGCTAGGGTCTTCCGCCCATGTCTGCCCCTGCTGGGAAAGCCATGCGCGGAGGGCCTTCGCGGGAACGTCCAGAAAAGGCCTGAACCACGGCCTTCCGCCCCGTATCCAGCGCGCAGGCATGGCTGCAAGCCCGGCCACCCCGGTGCCGCGGGACAGCGCGAGCAGCATGGTCTCGACTTGGTCATCCGCATGGTGCGCCAGTGCCACCGAAGCGATCCGGGAGCCTTCCGGCCCTGCCAGCCACTGGTCAAGCGCGGCATAGCGCGCGCGGCGGGCAGCGTCTTCCGGGCTGTCGCCGGGCTCGCCGTGGGCCTGTACGCGTTCTACCGCCAGCGGGACGCCCAGCGATACACACACCGCTTTGCACTGCGCAGCAAAGCTGTCGGCAGCTACCTGCAGCCCGTGGTGCACGTGCAGCGCCGATACCTGGCCCGGCCAGCGCCGCACGCACTGCAGCAGCAGGGCGGTAGAGTCCGCGCCACCGCTGAACGCGACAAGAACAGGCATGGGCGGAGCAAACCCTTCCATGGCCTGCCCCAGAGCCAGCTCGGCGTCGCCCTCGCCCATGGGTTCGTCAGCCAGCGGCAATCCGGGGAACCCGCCCCGCATCGCCGCCGTCCGCAGAAAGCCTGAATGTACCGACCACCTCAGCCAGGCGGGCCGACTGGTCGCGCAAGCTCTGGGCGGCAGCAGCCCCCTGCTCTACCAGCGCGGCGTTTTGCTGCGTCATCTGGTCGAGATGGGATACCGCCTGACCCACCTCCCCGATGCTCGCACTCTGCTCGCTGGTCGAGGCCGTGATTTCCGCCATGATGTCGGTCACGCGCTGCACTGCGTTGACGATGTCGCTCATCGTCGCCCCGGCGTCACCGACAAGGCGTGTGCCGTTTTCCACCTGCTCCACCGACGAGCTGATGAGGGTCTTGATCTCGCGTGCGGCTTCGGCACTTCGCTGGGCCAGACTGCGCACTTCCCCGGCAACCACGGCGAAACCGCGTCCCTGCTCGCCAGCACGTGCAGCTTCCACCGCGGCGTTGAGTGCAAGGATGTTGGTCTGAAAGGCGATACCGTCAATCACCCCGATGATGTCGCTGATCTTCCGGGAAGCCCCATTGATCTTCTCCATGGTTGCGACGACATTGCCCACCACTTCACCCCCATGCTGGGCCACGCTCGATGCCTGGCCCGCCAACTGGTTGGCCTGCCGGGCAGCGTCGGCGTTTTGCCGCACGGTATCGGTCAGCTGAGCCATCGACGCCGACGTTTCCTCCAGGCTCGACGCAGCCATCTCGGTGCGGCTGCTCAGATCCTGGTTACCCGATGCGATCTCTTCCGAAGCGACGCGCACCGAGCTGCTGGCATCCCGGATCTGCATCAGCACGCCGGACAGTTTGGCAGCAAACGCATTGAAGCTCTGGGCAATCTGGGCGAGCTCGTCTTCACCCTCGGCATTGATGCGGCGCGACAGGTCGCCATCGCCCTCGCCAACCTGCCGCATGGCGTCCCGCACCTGCGTAAGACGGCGCAAACGCTTGGTCAGTACGACGCCCAAAACCAGCACCGAGATCACCAGCACCACCACACTCGACACCACCGAGGTCACCAGCATTGCGCGCACCGGGGCCATGGCTTCGGCCTCGTCCAGAGCCACCACCAGCAGCCAGGGCGTGCCTGCTACGGGTGATACGGTCAGCAGCCGGTTGCGGTCATCAATGCGGGCCGCGATGATGGACTTCCCGGTCGCCGCCGCAGCGAGCTTGTCGCCCGACAGCTCGGCAGAAAGGTCCGCCACCGGCTTGAGCGTCAGCTCGGGCTTGGGGTGCGCAATGATCTTTCCATCCGCAGATGCCATGAAGCCGAAGCTTTGCGGCGTGGGCCGCACCGACGCCACTGTCTCCAGCACGGACTCCATGGAAACGTCCACTGCCGCCACGCCCTTGAGTGTGGCACCGGCGCCAGCAGGTGCCGCAAACGTCACCACAAGCTTCTGGTCCGACGCGGAAATGTACGGCGGCGTCACCACGGGCGTCCCTGCTGCTGCGGCTTGCTTGTACCAGGGGCGGGCCGTGGGGTCATACCCTGCTGGCAGGCTGCGTGTTTCGGAAAAAACGTAACGCTTGTCGGCGAACCCGAAATACGCGGTGGCGAATTTGCCAGAGTCCCGCAGGATGGCGAGCACCTTGACGGGGTCCGGATCGTCAAAGGCACTCAGGGATGCCGCCACGATGCGGGCCTTGGAGCCCGCCCATTCTTCAATCGTGTGAGCGTGGCTTCGCGCAATCTCGGTGCTCTGGCGCGCGGTGGTATCACGGGCTTGCGAGCTGGCCACCAGATAGTTCACCCATGTCAGCGTGAGCAATGCGCCCACCAGGCAAACCGCAGAGATGGCCAGAATCTGGCCCTTCATGGACTGTTTCAAGGACACGGCAACCCTCCCAGGACGAAATGTCTGTCAGATACAAACTGTGACGTTCGCAATATGCCAGCAATGCTCACCGTCTGCAGTGGAAAGGTGGCACAAATCGTGGGAAATAGCGCCCA
>Ga0181554_1002319_pt1 | contig 16989 bp, 8 predicted proteins | sample 011ome_16_FD_145602 | JGI IMG/M metagenome (GOLD analysis project Ga0181554, IMG submission 145602) | Coastal salt marsh microbial communities from the Groves Creek Marsh, Skidaway Island, Georgia - 011503CT metaG (spades assembly) | ecosystem: Environmental > Aquatic > Marine > Intertidal zone >... | reverse complement strand
ATTTAATGTTTTATAAAGCTTCTGCGTTCAACAGACCTGTAGGGGGTTGGGACACATCTAAAGTGACGAATATGGAATCTGTATTTAATAGTGCATCTGCGTTCAACCAGGACATCGGGAGTTGGAATACAGCGCAAGTGACTGATATGCATGGAATGTTTCGTTCCGCTTCTTCGTTCAACCAAGCCATTGGGAGTTGGAACACAGCGCAAGTGACTGATATGTATGGTATGTTTTATATCGCTTCTGTGTTCAACCAAGACATTGGGAGTTGGAACACAGCGCAAGTGACTGATATGCAATGGATGTTTAAGTACGCTTCTGCGTTCAACCACAACATTTCCTCGTGGACCGGATCCGCAGCGACGTCGGCGCAAACTGACATGTTTCTCGACGCAACTGCGTTTCAAGCGAAATTTACGTGCGACGACGCCGTCACCGGTCCGGCGAGGTCGTGCGATACAATCAAGAACACTTGGGTTGCGCCTCCTCCTCCTCCGTCTCCGCCTCCGTCTCCTCCGTCTCCTCCTCCTCTTCCGTCTCCTCCTCTTCCTCCTCCTTTACCACCGTCCCCACCGCCGCCGCCGCTCTTTTTAAAGAACATGCTCGAAGAAACGAGCACGAAAATCTACGCGCACGACGCTCGTCAAGGCGACAGTTTCGGCACGTCCGTATCTTTGTACGACAACACGGCTTTAATCGGAGCTTCCTTGGACGACGAATCCGCCAGTTTTGATTCCGGATCAGTGTACATCTTCACTCGGGCGCCTTCTCCTGCAAACGCGTCGATTATCGTGTGGACGGAGGAAACAAAACTCCGCGCGAGCGACGCGACGAAACACGCCGCGTTTGGTCAATCCGTCTCGCTTTACGACAATACCGCTTTGATTGGCGCTCGTTACGACAAGACACAAGCGCTCGGCGCGGGTTCCGTTTACGTCTTTCAACGCACGTACAGTGACTCAAATTCTGCGTCTTGGACGGAGCAAACGAAACTGTTCGCCTCGGACTTCAAAGAAGGTCACGAGTTTGGCGTTTCTGTTTCGCTGTACGACAACACGGCGTTGGTCGGCGCTTTAAAAGACGACGACGAGGCGGAAAAAGCTGGCGCGGTCTATGTTTTCGCGCGATCATCTGAAGAAAAGTGGACACAGGCGAGCGCAAAGTTGTACGCCTCGGACGCGAACGCGGGTGATTTCTTCGGTTCGTGCGTTTCTCTGTTTGAAAATACCGCTTTAATTGGCGCGTACTTACAAGACGACGGTGAGAAATACGCCGCCGGATCGGTGTACGCCTTTACTCGCACCTCTATTTCCAGTTTGACGTGGACGCAGCAAGAAACAAAGCTTCGAGCGCCCCTTTCAGAAATTGGTGGGTACTTTGGCGTTTCCGTCTCGTTATACGGCGATTCCGCATTAATTGGAGCGCACGGAAAAGACGACGTGGAATCCGACGCCGGCGTTGTGTACGTGTTTACGCGCTCTCCTGATGGATCGTCATGGACGCACCAGCTCAAACTATCCGCCTCTGACGCCGCTGAAAACGATCACTTTGGGATATCCGTTTCCTTATACGGCACTACGGCGTTGATTGGGGCTCGATTTGACGACGATAAAGGCGTCAACGCTGGGAGAGTTTACGTGTTTGAAGCGTCCTCCGCGCCGGCGGCGCCATCGCCGCCGCCGCCTCGACCCGAGTTTTATCTCGTCTTGGATGGCGTGCAAGCGCACTGGGACGCTTCCGATCTTTCGTCTCTCAATGACGGTGCGACGTTGAGCTCGAGCGATTGGGTAGACAAAAGCGGAAATGAGCGCGGCGCGCTCGCTCCTTTGGGGACGGTGACCTATCAAGCGACTGGTTTGAGCGATACGTACCCGTGTTTGTATCTCTCCGGGTCGAGTACCGGATTAGATACCGGCGGAGGAACGAACTACGTTCGGCAAACGATAGTGATGGTATTTCGCTGGGATGAATGTAACTGTCTTGGGACATGCGGTAATGCTGTGCACTATTTGTGGGATTGGCGCGATGAATGGGGTTTGAGTTATCTCCACGGCAATCATCATAATTCAGGAAGTTCCTCGGGGCCGTGGCAAAATGGCGCGCGCTGGATCAACGCCGAAGTAAAGAACAACTTCGACACCAACCAGTGCGCGTTCTTTCAAGGCACGACGTACCACGCCACCGAGCCTATCGTGATGATTTGGGAAGCCGAGAGCCCGAATACGGGCGATGATATGACTTTATTCGCTACTTACCAAAATAGCGAGAACGTCAGAGCGCAAGTCGCCGAGATTCAAATTTACGATTCGTCGTTGTCGAACTACGACAGACGGTCTCTCGAGTGCGGATTGGCTGAAAAGTGGGGAATTTCGGACGTTTCTGCTAAATGCGAAGCGTCACCGCCGTTAACGCAATCCGAAATGTTGGAAACCATGTACGAAGACGACGACGGCTGGCTTCTGTTGCTCGCGTACAATCACGTCGGCGGCGAAAACAACGAGCTCGTTCCAGGAACTGCGCCGCAATCGCCCACGGAAAGTTACTCGCACATATGGTTGAACGATTTAGGTTTGACCGCGAACGACGTCGAAGCTGTTCGCTTTTATTGCAAAACATCCGAGCACGATCGCATCGTTCACTTTTCGACCGAATTGGCGTATACAAAGCAAACAATCGTGTACGGAACGCTCGAGTCAAACTCTGCGTCGTACTGGAATACCGGAACGACGAAATTCGCGGATCACACAGGACAAAGTCCTGATTCTGTGAACGACTATTGGGGATGGGGCGGTGGCCAGCCCCCCGCGTCCTGCGGCTCGCCCAGCCGCGCTACGTGCACGACTTACTTTTCCTATCCTTTCTATAAATGGGGCAGCCCCCACAACCTTTGGCACATCGGATCTGGAAACTATCTCTGCGACGATGACAACATCTCGGATGGCATCTCGCAGACGACGACGCACCAAATCTGGTTCAAGAAAAAACGCGTATTGACTGCCGCGGAGTGGAACGCACAATATGGTTCAACCATATTCAATACAAATTCCGGATATTTAGACGATATTGCTTTCTTTGAAGCTGTTACTGCGAATAATATTAAATTAACTGTAGAAACACTCAATTCATACGGAACACTTAATTGGGGAGTCTATATTGATGGTGTTTTAGACAATCCTGCGGATGACCCCGCTTACAGAGAATATTCGCAAACATATGAAAATCAAGCTATTGGAGACACTAGTGGCTACGCGTATGGTAATGGTGCGTTAGGTACTTATAGTGGTGCTGCAATCGGAGGAAAAGGTGAATGGGCAATGATCAAATATTCAACTCCACAAACATTTACAGGTTTAAAAATGACTCCTAGAAATGGTGATCATACTGAGCAATATGTTAAATCGTTTACATTAGAATTTTCTTAATCAATAATTTGTTTGTCTGTAAAATTAAAAGAGCATTTTATAAATAATATATTCAAATATTTGTAAAAGTACATTCAACGGCGATATATTTCGAAGTGGGACACAGGGAAAGTGACTAAGATGTCATGGATGTTTTGGCAAGCTATGGTACTTCCTTCAACCAAGACATTGGGAGTTGGAACACGGCGGAAGTGACTCGTATGAATTCTATGTTTTCTATCGCTTCTGCGTTCAACCAAGACATTGGGAGTTGGAATAAATAGTTAGAAAGCGCTTTGCGTGGGGAGAACTATTTCCAAACACTCTACAAAGCCAGTAAGTGACAACAGAGTATCCCTCAACGTACTCATAAACATTGCATCCATCAAAGGCTTAAAATCAACCGTAACGACTTTTCTTTCTCTGCTTAGTAAAATTCTGCTCGCGACGAAATCTTTTTCTCTTTCTCTTCTTCTTCTTCTTCTTCATAAAGCGACACGCCGCACGATCAATCGTGAAATCAACCAATCATCGCGGGAGAGAGAAGACATGCTGCCGCGCGCGGTTTCCTCTTCCTCTCCGTTCTTTTCTTCGCCGAGGAGGAGAGTAAAGTCATCGACGGCGTCGTCCCGCTCCCGGGCGAAGGTTTTGCCGCGAAACGTGTCGTCGTCGTCGACGGAAGGAGGAGGAGGGAAAGGAGGAGGCTCTGAAGCGGCATCGATATCGGGGAAAGAACGACGGCGATGGATCACACCGAAACCACGTTCGGAGGAGGAGGAGAACGGAGAAGAAAACGTCGACGGAAAGAAGGAGAATCAGAAGAATGAGAGGAAAGATTCCTACCTGGACGAAGCGTTGATATCGCTCTTCGCGAGCCGCTTGGCGAAGTTTTTGAACGAAGGAGAAGAAGAAGAAGAAGAAGAAGAAGAAGAAGACTTTTTTAACGAGGAAAAAAGAGGAGTAGATTTCAAACGCGACGTTGCGAATCGGTGCGTTCGCGCGGTTGCCAGAACCGCGAGCGAAGAGGAGCAACGCATGTTCGGTTTGGCGATCATCGAGTCGTTCATACCTACGAAAGCGGCGAAAGCGTTTGGCTGGTTTTTGAGATTGTTTCCGGACTGGTTCGCGAGACGGCACGCGGCGTTCGTGACGCCGTTGATTTTACCGTGGTTAGTCGGCGACGCGGAGGTGAACGACGTGCCTTTGGAGGCGCGCGCGAGAGAGAGCTGCGAGGGGAGCAAAGTTCCGGCGAACGCGTTCGAGGCAGTTTTTGCCGGGAGAAAAAGTCAGCAGGAAGGGTATAAGCAAGGCGTTTTGGTGAAGAGATGCCGGGTTTTGGAGGAGTCCGGGTGCGTGTCGGTGTGTAAAAACGTGTGTAAGATCCCGACTGAGACGTTTTTCACGGAAAAAGTCGGTTTGCCAGTCACGCTGATTCCGAATTACGAAACTTTAGAGTGTCAGTTTTGTTACGGGCGCGTCGCAGACGGGACCGAAGGCGAAGAGGCTGGCGGATGTTACGTCGGATGCTTAGCAAGTGGAACCAAGAGCTGCGGTGTTGATATTAATAGTGGTAGTGATAGTAGTAATGAGAGCGGTAGCGAGTTGTAATAATTGTACTAGTAGTGTGACGGCTTTTTAAGAAAGTTTGATTTTACGAGGGCAAAAAATACGAGAGGGAAAAATTCGCATCTTCGTCCTTACAAAAGTATCATCATGCGCCCCTTCGTTCTCTCCTTATCGTTTATCGTCGCGCTTTATCTTCTGTGCGCCGAAGGAGTGGCGGCGGATGATGCCACGACGAAGAAGACGCAAACATTCGCAAGGTCTGAGCTTGACGTTGAGTTGCCGGTGTCGACTTCGCTGTCGATTTTCAAACCCAAAGACTTTACGGCTGAGAAATCGTATCCGCTCGTAGTCTACTTGCACGGATTTTGTCTCGGCGACGATGCGCAGCAGTTGTATTCGTTTACCGCTGCGCGCTCCTCGCCTGGTGGTGGAGGAGAGAGAAGGCAAACGCTGACGCAAATTGGCGTGCGCGAGCGAATCACTTCAGATCAGTTTCTCTACATGCCTTTGGACGCGCCGCACAAGACGAGAACTTGCGCGTTGTGCAATATCGCTTCTGATGCTAATAATTACCTCGCGGACCGTTTGACTTCTAATTGGATAAATTCAACGATGTCTCGAATCGGACCAGAATTTCAGTGCGCGGCTTGGAGCGGGAGCGACGCCTGTTGCAATCTTGAACAGGCTGCTAAAATGAATGAAAATAACGACGCGGAATACATCGTCGATGCGATCGAAAAGGTGAAAGCGGCGTATCCAAACATCGACGCGAGTCGCGTGTACGTCTTTGGGATCGCTACTGGCGGATTCATGGCTTCTCGATTAGCGTGCCAAAAACCTGAATATTTCGCCGGGATCGCGTCATTCGCTGGCGCTTCTTTCTACGACGAATCCAAATGCAAACCTACAAAGGCGACAAATTTTCTCGGCGTGCACGGTACGGGCGATACCGTAGTGCCAATCGAAGGCGGAGTTAATATCGTCGGAACTAAATTCCCGTCGTTTACCCGTTCGATGTCGATTCTCTCTTCAGCTTTCGGGTGCAAGAGCGAGCGTTTGTACGAGGATAAATTTACGCTCCCAACCGAGGCTACGCAAAGACGAGCTCCGAAAAATGTAAACGTCGACGTGATTACTTATGAACAGTGCCGCGGAGATGCCTCGCTTGAAAGTTGGACGATCGATGGAACCGATCACTTCCTCGAAGAAAAGACGTCGCTCGAATTGTTTTCTCGCATCACAAAATGGCTGTTAGCGCAACGCCAACTGGGAGAATCTTCTTCTACGTCGTCGTCGTCGTCGTCGTCGCCGACGACAAAAGAAGAAATGAATACAGTTGAGAAACAGAATAAGGACGAGGATGCGACAGTTTCTCGCATCGAATTCGGCGCGGTAGAAGCGTAATAAGGTTTTTCTCTTGCAGACACTCACAATACATCAACTCGTACATTTTTAAATTTTTTCAATACATGTTTTTGAAGACAAATCACGATGATACCGGTTCTTGTCGTTTGGTAGACGTCGATATACCACTCATTCCTCGACGATCGTTGCTGCTACCGTTTATTCCTTTACTCGCTTCCCGTTTCTCCTGCTTCTTATTCTCGTCGCCTATGGAAATTTTAATCGAGGAAACTCTTCGTTCGTCAGCTTCCACAATGGCGACTCTCAAAACCAGTTCCGGTACGCCGCCGTTTGATGACGACGACGACGAGGAGGAGGAAGACGTGTAATCGTCGTCGAGATCAAAATCAGACTTTTTATGGTCCGCGTTTCCTTCAAAACCATCGATTTCCTCTGAATCGTCTGTGTAGTCCACGTACAACTTGCTGCTCGACGACGACGACGACGACGCCAACGCGAGCGTTGAAACCGAAGCGCCTTGGACGACGGGGTAAGAAACCGAAAATGTTTCGCCTTCTTTTGGAATTCGTGCGAAAATATCGCACACCCAACCTCCGGCGGTTTCGTAGAGAGGACTTTTGGGAATATCAATCTCCAAATACTCCGCGAGCTCTTCGATATCGGCTTTCGCCCCAACTTCGTACGCTCTACCAGTGCCGCTATCACCGCTATTGTTGTTGTTGTTATAATTATTATCGCTACTACTACTGCTGCCACTATTCGTACCGCCAACGTTGATGTCGACGATGACGTCTTTCCCGTTCACTTCTTCTTCCACGACCTCGTTCACAAACCTCGGCAAAGTTTTGCCCCTCGCGTCGTTTTCTTCAAACTCATCTTCCCTGTCCGCCTTATTCTCTCCCCACTCGTCGTCGTCGTGTTCGTCGTATATTTCGCCAACGATTTCCTCGATGCAATCTTCGAGACTCACGAGCCCGATGGTCCCGCCGTGTTCGTTTACGACGACGGCGATGTGATACTTTCTCCTTAACATCTCGCTCAACAATTTCTCCACCGGCATCGACTCGGGAATGAAATAGACGTTTTTATCCATAATTGTTTCAATTGTATCGTCCAATTTAGAATCTTCACTTTCAATTATCGATAGCACGTTTACAATACCAACCACGTTATCGACTCGCTCGTCGAATACAATCACTCTCGTATACTTTTCCTCCCTCCAAAGTTGCTTCAAATTTTCCAACGTCGCTTTGCTTTCGATGCCGCAAATTTGCACCAAAGGTGTCATCACCTCCCTCGCCGGCGTATTCGATAAATCCAAAACGTTCCGTATCATCGACTGCTCGCTCGCTTCGATCGAGTTCGACTCCATCGCTCCGCTCAATACCAACTTCAACTCGTTTTCGCTAACAAATGGCTCCGCGCTCGTTTGTATCCGAAACAAATGAAACCCAAAATCCACGATGGCAGTGCATATCCTTCCCAACGGGTACAAAATCGTCGACATCATCCGAATCGGCGTCACTACTAACCTCCCAACTACCAACGCGTGCTGCACCGCGATCGATTTCGGGGCAATCTCGCAAAACAACAAAACAAACGCCGACATCGCAATCGTCGCCAGACCAATCGCCTTCTCCCCGTACACCTTCACGATCGCCTCGGTCATCATCGCCGTCGCTAAAATCGAACTCACCGTGCTCCCAATCAATATAGTCGTCAAAAACCGAGTCACGTTTTGTTGCACCGCGTAAAACGGCGACGACGGCCCTTCCTCGTTGGCGAGCTCTTTGATTTTCCACGGCCACAACGTCGTCAGCGCAGTCTCAGAAAGCGAAAGAAAACCACCAAACGCAAAGAGCGCGAACGCTTGGAGAATAGTCGACACGATTTGTGGGTCCGTAATAGAGAGCGACGTCGAGGACGCGACCACTAACGGTGGCGGCCGCGGAGGCGCGTCCAAATGGGAAGAAGGCGCTTGGACGATACAATTTTCAGCTCTTTGTCCGCTCGTCGCCGCCAAAGTCTCCGCAGGCTTCAACTGTTCCACCACGAGCACACGATCGCGCTCGGAGAAAGATGGAGACGAGACGGACGAAGAAGACGTCGCCGATATTCTCCCGAGGCTTTTTCTCATTCTCCTCCCGAAAAACGTTCTCGTTTTCGTTCTCGTTCTCCTTCTCGTCGTCGTCGTCCCAACTGCTCTTTGTTCCAATTGGCCGTTGGAATGCATCATTCCTTCGACTCCTCTCGCCGCCATGATCGTCGCCTCCGTCCGACTTTTCGCGCGTTTCGAAACGAGGAAAGAGCGAAAGCAACGACGGCGCGCGTGGGGGGGTCTTTTTGCTCGCGCTTCGAGATATAAAGCACAAAAGTAGCAGCGGGAGTAATGAGGTTTTTTATAGTCTGAATTGACCTATCCAACTTTTATCCAAAACAACAAGAGGCAAAGAACGAAGCGGAATAAAAAATGGTGTTCTATTTTTACAAACGGCTAAAGGTGATGTGATGATCGACTGCGGATACGTTTACGCCCATTTTACGTTCCTCTTTTTGTACATTCTTTTTCTCTTTCTCTCTCTCTTCTTCGCCTTCTTCGTCCTATGTCGCGCGCATATTAGGCGCTCTCCGTCGATTTTTTCTCTATTTAGCACTACTCTTCATCAATTTCAAAGCCTTTGTTTTCTTCTCCAGCTCCCTTCTTTCGTGTATTTCTTTGCTGATGGCGTTTAATTGTTCTAAACATTCGCCGTACCTGCTTTTGCACGTTTTTAGTTTCGCGCGCATCTCCTTCACCGAGGATTCGAGTTTTTCGATCGCGTCTTCGCCTTCTTTTTTTATCGCAAAGTAGCGCTGAGCTTTTTTGATCGCGCGGATGTTTTTGGTGTTGGAGGAGAGGCGCGCGCACTCGTCGACGGCTTCCATGGCGAGTTTGGCGTTGGTTTCGTGCGCGAGCAAGGCGCGGCGCATGACGCGTTCGGCTTCGGTGACGTTGGCGACGGCTTCGGAGAGTTTTTCCAGCAGGCGGAGGTTCGATTTGTCCATCCGTTTTTTCTTCTTCCGTTTCTTCTTCTTTTTCGGAGAGGCGGAAGGTGAGGTTGTTGCGAGTTCCGGGTTGTGGTTATCGTCGCCGTGGTCTTCGTCTATCCGTTCTTCTGTTTCTTCTTCATTATCCTCCTCCTCGTCTTCATCTTTGCTAAAAGAAGAAGAAGAAGAAAGAGAAGAAGAAGGAGACGCGTCGTCGTCCTCTTCCCTCGTCTCTTCGCGCGTCTTTGCCAACATCCTCTCCAACTTTGATACCGTCTTCTTACACTTCTCGTGGTGATCGAAACACTCCGCGTGCGCAATCATCGCCTCTTGACTTCTATTCTGATACAAACTCGCCACCGCCCTCTTGTGCAACGCCGGCACCGCCTTCTTCACCGCCCCGCCGAGCTGTTTATACATCCCGTCCACGGCTTCCCTCGCGCGCTCCTTCTCCTCTCTCAACGTCCGCTTCCCTCGATCGTACTCTTGCTCCGCTTTATTCACTTCCTCCGCGGCATCGTTCAAATCTTCCAAAGCGGTTTCCACCCTCGGATCCACCTCTTCCTCCTCCCCCATCAAATCCGTGTTTCGCTCGTACATCCTCCCCCGCGCGGCGAGCGCCTCCGCTTCCTCCGCTCCAAGAGTCGCATCCAACGCGGAATCTTCCAAAGACAAAATCGAACACGTCGTCGCGTTATTCAAGGACGACTGCGTCCTTTCGTGGTGCGTTTGCCCACCACCACCGTGGTCGCGATGATGATGGCTACGACGATGCGCGAATTTTGGTCGTAAAAAATCCTCCTCCGTGAACGCAATCGGATCCTCCAAGTGCCCAATTTTCTCATCCTGCGCGGACAGAAACATCTTCCTCTTTTCCTCGTTCGGTTCTTCTCTCTCCTCGAAAGAGCGGTTGGAAACCCCGCGCGATTGACTTTCCCGCTCGCTTTTTGTTTCCTCCTCCTCCTCGACCACCACTTCGAGCGCGAGAGAAACAACGACCCCGGAGACATCATCGTCCAAAGAAGGCACCAACGCCTCCAGACGCGCTCGAACCACCGCGGATGAAAAGACACCTTCCTTAAAAGAGGCTTTCGGTGGCATGACGACACAGACGACGACTCTTTCGCGCGTTTTGGTTCGGACGATCACGGGGGCAAACGCCACTTTTATGCGCGCGCGAGTCGTTCAGGGAAATCCATTTTTGTGAGGGAAATTGCATTTCAAACCGCACTCACGTCAAACGCGCGCACGCTTTCTCACGCGCGCACTCGTCGTTACGAGAGCCTCGGTGAAAGCATCCCTCGTCGCGGAAGAGTCTCTGTGTTCCCTTCTTTCCTTCGCCGCGTTTTAGCGCGCGCTATTCGTGCGACGCAATCGACGCTCGAAACAACGTGAGAGAGTGCGGATACGAATGCATTCGCGCGCGTTCCCCGCGACCGGGTCGGTCGTGTCGTCGTTCCTCCCGGGGATGATTTCGAAGAGGACGACGGTTTTGAAGACGACGACGCGTTTACGAACGAAAACGACTGTTTCGAGCAAGCCTCGTGCTGCTGGAAAGTTTCCCCGGCGAGGGTTTTGCGGCGGCGTCCGCGTGGTTTCTTCGTCGTCGTCGTCGTCGTCCGGAAGAGGAGGAGGAGGAGGAACAGAAGGAGGAAGCGGAGACGAAGAGGAGGAAGAAGAGAAGGACGATGATTCAACCGAAAAGGAGGAGAAAGAAGCGCGAAAGGAGGCGGAGACTCCTCCTCCTCTGCCGGAATCTCTTTCTCGCGGAGCCGCCGCCGCCGGTCGAGCGCCGATACTGCCGGGAGGACCCCGTCGTCGTCGTCGTCCCGATGAAAGGCTGAAAACGAAAGAAGAAGAGGAAGAGGAGAACAAGAAGTTTGAAAAGCTTCAGAACAGCTTGTTTTTATCCTTGTTAGTGACGGAAGGCGCGATAAAAGGGTCGGCGATGACGGCGTTGGGGTTATTATTGAACGTGAAAGTGATTGATTCGTTTCGTTTTTTGAGCGAGAGCGCGAGCGGAGGCGACGGGGATGTCGTGCTTCTCGGGACCGGCGTTTCGTCGGCGGTTGGCGTCGGGATCGCGTGCGCGATGCCGTTGGTTTTGATCGACTTTGCGATTATGAATCTGTTTTTTCCCAGCGAAACAAGCACTTCTTCTTCTTCTTCCGATGCGTCCGATGCGCCTTCGCTGAGGACCGCGGTGTCCAATTACGCGAAAGAAGCGTCGTTGAACAACCCGTGCTTGAACATGCCTTTTTATAAAGACGCCATCGTCGCCTCTGTTGCACGCGTCGCGGACTCGTTCGCGTGCGTTTTCACGCTTGGATTTTTATTCACGTGGATAACGGAAAGAGGCGTTGAGTACGGTTTTGAGGTGTACGAGATTGAAAATACAACTAAATGGCTCGCGCTCGCGGCGACGGTGTTGGGTAAGGAGGCGATGATTTTTTATGAAAGTTATCGAAGAAAGGGTTTTGGCGCCGGTGGCGGTGCCGACGGTGAAAAAGCAGGAGGTAAAAAAGAGAAGAGAGCGCCCGGGATGAGAGCGTACGTGGTGACGCGAGATAAAATCACCGGGAAGGAAAAAATGGAAGAGATCACCACGGAGAACATCGAGGCGAAGAAGAAGAGAGGCGAAAAATTGGAGCCGCAAGAGTTGGCGATTGAATCCGCGATGTACAACATGAACGTTCGTTCGACTATCGACAATTGGCGCGAAAGAATTTCAAATGGTTTGCTTGGTTTCTCGTTTGTCGTTTCCGGCGGGAACGGAGCGGCTCCTTTGGTTGGAGGTTTACTCGGCGATTTACTCTTTTGCGTGTATCAAAGAAACAACGTGAAAAAATATCTCGAGAAGTACGGTGTGGATGATGAAAGTAATAGCAGCAATAGCAGCAGCAGCAGTAGGAGTAGGAGTAGCAGCAGCAGCAGTAGCAGTAGCGGGAACAAAATGAGAACATCTATTGCTGTGGCCAAAGCGCGACAGCGCGAGATGCAATCCGTTTTGGTGAAGAAGATGAAAGAGAAGGAAGGAGAAACGAATAATACAACGGCGAGTGAAAGCGTCGGTACGAGTAGCAGTACCAACAGTACCAGCAGTCAGAAAATCAACGACATGATACAAGCGGTACAAAAAGAAGCGTCGCTCGTCGCTCGTCTCGTAGTCGAAGCCGACGAGAAAGAATCTCTTCTCTCCTCGTCGTCAACACCGGCTCGCGCCACCAGACTCAACGCCGAACGCAAAGCCTTCAAAACTCTCGAGAACAAACTGCCAAAGCTCATGACGGGTCTTTTCGACGGAGAAACGCCCGAACTTTCCGAATACGAAGTCGCGTTCAAAGAAGCTTCGAACTTTTTGCGAACGGAGAAAGCTTCGCTCGAATCCAAGATTCAATCCTTCGACGAAAGCATCGAGAAATACCGAGCGATGTTTGCTTTCATATTTTCGAACGACGACGTAAACGACGAGGACGAGGACGACGTCCGAGAAAAAGAAAACGAAGTTAGACGAGAAACAAATTTAGAAGTAGGAAAGAAAACGAAAGACGAGGGCGGCGGCACTGCCGTTGAGGCGAAAGAAGAAGACGACGGGGCGTCCTTCGCGGAAAAGTTTGCCAACTTCTTTTGATGAAAGACGCCACCTTCTTCAAAACCACTTTCTTTCTCTCGCAGCACAGTAATACTACTACTACTACTACTACTAACTACCGCGCGCGAGCCCTTGTCGTAAAAGCATAAATTCTCTCGATTTTGCTGAAAATTCCTCAAACTTCCCAACAAACTCATCCCTTTTGAAGCGGCAAAGCACGACGCGTTTGCGACTTCCAAAATACATAAAAGAGCATCATGACTCCCGCATCTCGAGAATTAGAGCACGAAAACGAGGAGGAAGAGTTAAATTCGTTCCCGCGGATGTCTGTCGGTGAAACCAGAGACGTGTCTTCGCTCAAAGACAAAGGCGTGACGAAGAAGCTTCTCCAACCTTCATCCACGCCTTCGCATCATCGCACGCACCCAGAAGCCGGGGATAAAGTCCTCGTCCACTACACCGGACGGTTACTGGACGAAGCGAAAACCAAGTTCGATTCCTCGGTCGATCGCGGGGAACCGTTCGAGTTTACCGTCGGGGTTGGGCAGGTTATTAAAGGATGGGATTTAGGGGTGATGACCATGGAAAGAGGGGAAAAGGTGGGCACCTTCTGATTTGTTTGTTTGTTCTCTCGTTGACGACGCTCTTTTGGTTTTACCGCGACGAGTACAATTACCACCACCACTGCTCACATCGTATTCTCGTTTTCTCTCTCTCTCTCTCGGGATGATCTTTTTTAAAAAAACAGTGTTTGTTAACGTGTAAACCAGAGTACGCGTACGGGGCGGCGGGCGCGCCGCCTTCGATTCCGCCCAACGCGACGTTGGAATTTGAAGTCGAGTTGATCTCGTGGAAGTCCGAGAACGATTTGTTCGGGGACGGTGGAGTCATCAGAGTGGCGAAGATTGAAGACGGGGAAGGTTGGAAGACGCCGAAGGATGGGGATTGGTTGGAGATTGGCGTGCGAGCGAGTCGGAAGGAGAGAGAGACGGGGAAGATGTCGACGGTGTGGGAGAAGGGTCTCGCGGATGAAGGAGAGGAAGAAAAGGAAGGGCTTTTCTTTCAGCTCAATTTGAAGAAGAGGAATGGGAAAGAAGATGCGGACAACGACGACGCGAGTAAAGTGCCCTTTGGCGTGCATTTGGCGCTGCAGTTTTTCAAAAAAGGTGAGACCCAGCGACTTTTGGTTCGAAACGAGTACTTGTTGGAAAAAAATGCACCATACGACGAGGACGACGAGTTGTACTTTACGGTGACTTTGAAACGTTGGGTTCACGTGGAAAAGATTTGTAATGGATTGGGCGAGAAGACAACCATCAAAGAGGCTCCTGAATCGAACTACGATACGCCAAACGAAGGTGCAAAAGTCGTCTTCTCGTCCGTGAAGGTGTACCGAGGAAAGCGCGATTTTGCGCGACGAGGACGGGTAGGAGACCAACGGAAAGAAGAAGAAGAAGAAGCGAAAGATTTGGTATTTGCATCGAAAGAAGGCGAAGAATTCATCTACGAAATTGGTGGCGACGATGACGACGAGAGCAACGCATCGATCATTGTTTCCGCGTGCGAAGAAGGCATCCAACGCATGAGAGCGGAGGAAACCGCGCAAATCGTTCTTCCCACAGACTTTGCGTTTGGAACTTCGTCCTCGGACAAAGGAAAAGAAATCAAGAAAACGTTTAGCAACGGCAAAGAAATTTCCAGCTCTGACACACCCTTCGTGACGTACGTTTTCGAGATGAAGTCGATGGAACGCGCGAAAGATCCGTGGGCGCTCACCGGCGAAGAGAAGGTTGAACGCGCGGAGAAATTAAAGTCTTCCGGGAACGCTTTCTTCAAAAAGAAAGAGTACGCTCGAGCCGAAGCGAAGTATTCCCAAGGACTTCGATACGTCGAACCCGACGGCCAACAAAAAGAGGAAACTGCAAACAAAATCAAAGCTTTGAAAGTGTCCTTGCATTTGAACTACGCGGCGTGCGCGTTGAAACGATTCGCGTGGAAAGAAGTTGTCGTAAACTGCGACGAAGTTTTGAAAATTGAAAGCTTGAACGAGAAGGCTTTGTATCGCAAAGCGACTGCGGAGATTGAATTCGAGTTGTACGACGAGGCGAGAAGAACGATTAAGACGCTCGTCGAAGATGTCACCTCGCCGTCACCGACGTCTGCGTCGGAGGCGCTCAGATTGAAGCAACGTTTGAAGCAAAAAGAAGCGACCCAAAGAAAGAAAGACTCAAAAGTATTCGGCGGCATGTTTTCAAAGCTCGATTTATTCACCGAAGACGAGAGAAACAAGAAACCGAAATCGGACGAGGAGAAATTCGACGACGCCGAAACGGCCTTGACCGGTTTGGGCGAGATGATGAAAGGCAGCGGCGGAATAGGAGGAGGAGGAATAGATGCAAACGCACCGCCGCCACTGCCTTTGGAGGATTTACCGGACGACTTTCAAGATTACGGCGCGAAAGAGGCGATGGCAACCGACACGTTCCCTTTTGAAGAGGAGAAGAAAAAGTTGGAAGAAGGCGAACAAATGAGCTTGGAAACGGCTTAACGTAAACATTATTAGCTTGACGTTTCAAGATGCTATTTAGCTACCTCTACATTCCTACTCTCGCGCGCGTATTTTCTTCTTCCTAAAAAAACTCCAAAACGTTCGCAACCGGTCCTTCTCTCGTTACGAACGCTTGCGCGAAAACACCGAGCATCGCAATCATCGCTAATCGTCCGTGTTTCACCTCGGATACTCTCAATTCCACGTCTCTCTCCGCGTCCGCGCTCAAATTAAACGGATCGAACGGCCCTCCGCCCGGGTAATTCGTATCTCCCGGTAAATATACGCCAACTGGTTCTAGACTCTCGATCCCTACGTATCTCGCGTACTCCGGACCTCCCATCAGAACCGCTTGACAAAACGCGATTCCAATTATGCCGCTCGCGCCTGCTATGTGAAACCCCTCAATCCCGAGATAATTCACGTCTATGCCTTCCAAAACCTTCTCTCCAATCTTCCACCAAATCGGTTCGCTCAGCTCTAACGCGCCGCTTCTCGATAAGATCTCCGGAACGCACACTCCTACAACCGCCAACATCGCCCATCGTCCGTGCAACAACTCCAACTCTACGTTTCTGCGTCTCTTCTCCTCCGTATCGCTCAAGCGCAAAGGATCGAACTGCGCGTCTCCCGCTAACGTCCCGTCTAAATACGAAGGAAACATAAACGACGACGACGCATCGTCATCAGAGTCTCCTCCCGAGAAGAAAGAAACAGACTTTCGCGGCATCCACCGTCCTCTTTCCTTTCCGAAATACATTGGAAACTTTGCTTTCGCCAGCGCTCGCATCCTCTCCCTCCCTTCTCTCCCGCCTTCCGTGCCTCCTTCGTCTGCCTCTTTCGCTTTCCTCGCTTGCTCTCGTAATCCGTCGCCGAGATCCGATTTTGATACGCACGTCAACAGAACAACCGGTAACGCGGAGAAGAGTAAAGACGCGTTCGAGCCGAACTTTTGGACCAAGACCACGCCCAATGCGACGCCAAAGGTGACGTAGAAGAGAGGCGACGAGACGACGTTTTCGATTATGAATTGTTGTTGTTGTTGTCGTCCGATGGTGTCGTCGTCGTCGGCTTTCGATGATGACGACGACGACGACGACGACGTATCTTTCTTACTCTCAAAATCCTTTTCCTCCTCTTCGCCGTCGTTCTTCTTCGAATCGGCGACGAGACGAATTTTGTTCAGACGTCCTCGTTGTGTGCGTCCTCGTTCAAAGCGCGTTCTTGTTGCACGCGTCGAGAGACGAACAAAACTCTTCGAGAAGGTGGAGGACGACGACGACGACGAAGAAAACCACGGGGCAGAAAGAACAGCACCACCACCGACGAGAACAGTAAAAGAAGACGTCGTCATGTTCTCTCGAGAACACTACACTACTCTTTGTCGTCTCTGTATCGTCAAAGTTTTTCCGACGATCGATGCGGAGGTCTCTCGCTCTGTCTTCTCTCAAAGCGCGCGCGTTTCGAGATTCAATTCAAGTGCGGAG
>Ga0181554_1002314_pt1 | contig 17010 bp, 14 predicted proteins | sample 011ome_16_FD_145602 | JGI IMG/M metagenome (GOLD analysis project Ga0181554, IMG submission 145602) | Coastal salt marsh microbial communities from the Groves Creek Marsh, Skidaway Island, Georgia - 011503CT metaG (spades assembly) | ecosystem: Environmental > Aquatic > Marine > Intertidal zone... | reverse complement strand
GTCCACATGGTTATTCACCACCTTGGCGATGGCCGTATTGACCACAAACGGGGACATGCCAGGCGCAATCGATGTGACTTTGTAGAGCTCGGCCACCGCCATGCTGGCCAGAAACCCGGCAGATACAATACCGATCATGGCGGCGCGGCGGGTTCGTTTCAGAAAGTGTTGCATTGTATCCTCCCTTGGATAGCTCAGTTCTTTTGTTTCTTGGGTTTGGGGCTGAAAAGCCCGATGGCGAGTGCGACCAGGCAGGCCGGCACCCAGAATGTGAAGGCGGGGATCATTGCCGCAACTCCGATGGCGAACCGGATCGAACGCTGGCTTATCCCTAGACGCCCAAGCCTGGGGTCGGCCCCGCCAAGAGAAGTTGCAAACATCCAAACCGCCACCAGTAGGCGCAGCATGGTATAGGTCAGTTCTGACCAGCTGAATTCGCCCGCAACCAGCAGAAGCGAGGGCGAATAGACGAAAACATAGGGGACCAGCAGTCCCACGATCGAGATACGCAACGCGACAAAGGCTGTTTGCAGCGGATTGCCCCCGGCAATCGGTGCCGCGACATAGCAGCCATAGGCAATCGGCGGGACGATCGACGAGTAAACGGCGAAATAAAGAACGAACATATGCGCAGCCAGCGGCAGCACGCCCGCCTTGATGATCGCCGGGGCGATCATGATAGCGATGATCAGATATGCAGGCAGTGTCGGCAGACCCATCCCGAGGATCAGCGCGCCAAACATCGCCAGAACGAGCGCCAGAACCAGGTTGCCGTCACCGACGCTGGCGATCGATGTGGCAAAGCGGATCGCGACACCGGTTTCGTTGATCACGGCGAGAACGATCCCGATTGCGCCCACAGCCAGCATGATCTGGGCGGCGGAAATGCCGCCCTCGATCAGAGCGGTCAGTATGCGGCCGGGGTCGCGGCGGAAATCAAGATTAAGGATCAACCCCATGAGGATCGCCGTGACGACGCCGACCAGTCCGGCCATCGCGGGGCTTTTGCCGCTGATGAAGGTTGCCATGAGCGCCGCGATCGGCACGAAGACAAGTGCCGAGTTCAGCCAGTCCCGCGCCGTCAACTGCGGTATTTCGTGTTCCTGTAGGGGCTTGATATCAAGGCGTATCGCTTCGGCATAAACCTGCGCAAAAAGGCCGATATATTTGAAAAGCGCCGGTAATGCTGCGGCTGCGATGACCATCGCGAAGGGCATGCCCACAAGGTCCGCCATAACGAAAACCGCCGCAGCCATGATCGGTGGGGTAAGCTGCCCGCCTGATGACGCAGCAGTTTCTACCGCACCCGCGAAATTGGCGGAAAACCCCTGCCGCTTGATCATGGGGATCGTGAACACGCCGGTTCCTGCAATGTTTGCGGCGACCGAGCCACTCATCATCCCGAACACCGCGCTCGCCACGATCGCTGCATGGGCGGCGCCGCCACGGATGCGCCCTGTCAGAGCCGTGGAAATATGGATCAAGCTTTCGCCGGCGCCGGTGCGTTCAAGCACGGCACCGAAGATCAGGAAGATCAGCACGTTGTCGGCCACCAGACCGGTGGTGCGGCCAAACACTCCGTCGAAGGAATACCATGCGATCTGCATGAAATCCCCGATCCGCATGCCGAAATGTTCCAGAATGCCCGGCAGGCTGGGCCCGGCAAATCCGAAAGCGATGAAACCCAGCGCCATGATCACCAGCGACAAGCCCCATGCGCGCGCGGTCAGCAGGATCAGCACAACCATCCCCGCGATGCCCGCAACAATATTCGCCGGGTTCGCCATGTAGAACCCACTGAACAGCTGTTCTTTCACAGTGAAAAACCACAAGCCTGCATAGGCAAAAGCGGCAATGATCGCCCCGTCAACGAGCCAGCCCAGTCGCCCAAGGCGCCCGCGTGCCAGTGGTTGCGTCAGGGTGACGATCACGACGCTCAGCGCCAGCACCCCGAACCGGGCATTTGCCTCGTCCAGCACGAAAAACGCGATGACTACGATGATTGCGAGCGCGAAAACCAATGCGATACCACGGCCAAGGCGTTCGCTCGGGGTTCGCGCAGGGGCGGTCATGTGAGATCGCGCTCTGCAAGCAGCGCTTCGTTATGGCGGATCAGTCGATCCAACATATCGAGCAGCATGAAGCGCTCTTGTGTCGTGAGGACCGACCCCATGGATTCGTTGCGTTCCGCAGTAAAGCGGATGGCGCGATCATGCAGCGTGCGGCCTTCGGCGGTCAGGGCAAGCAAGATCTGGCGCGCATCCGATTGTGACGGCTGACTTGTCAGCACCCCCCTTGCAACGAGGGTTCGCACGATCCTGCTGAGCTGCCCCTTGTCGATCAGCAGCTGGTTCCGAATTGTAGAGAACGAAGCCTCGCCATCAGATGCGACAAGGCCCAACACGCGCCACTCGTTGAGGCGCAGACCAAATTCTGTCTGAAAAACAATTCCGCCTGCACGCTCGTTGATGGCTGCCATTCGCGCGATCCGGTAACTCAGCGCGTCACGAATTGACCGTATCGCCGGAGTGGTCCGGTCAGGCAGTTCCACTGGCTTTTCCTGTCGCACAGGCATTGCGTTCCCTCCCAGTGATTTCAGGTTACAAAATTCGTTGACCTAATCAACAAAATTTTTCACCCTAAGCGTAGAAGAGGAGACTTCCATGGCCACAGCGGCGGCGATCTACGAGCAGGGAAAGATATTGACCATGCAAGCCGGTGGAATGCTGGCCGAGTCGATTGCGATAGATGCGGACGGCCGTGTGATGGCGGTCGGCATGTCGCAGGATATCGAGGCGCTGGCAGGGCCGGGCACAAGCCGATATTCGCTGCACGGTGCCTTTGTCATGCCTGGGCTGATCGAAAGCCACACCCATGCGCTTTGGGGGGCCTGCCGTGACATGTTCGAGGTCTACGTGGGCTATACCGCCAGCGCAAACGACCTCAGCCGGGCGGTAAGGATGCGCGCGGCCGAGTTGCCTGCAGGCACGTGGATCACGGGCGGACCATGGCGGCTTGATATGCGCAAAGTTCTGGGCATGACGCCGCGTGAATGGCTAGATCAGATCGCACCGGCGCATCCCGTGGCGCTGACCGATACGACGCAACATGCCATGTGGGTCAACAGCGCCGCGCTGGACGCGGCCGGGATCGGCCCGCAAAGCCCAGATGTTCCCGGCGGCGTTATCGAGAGGGATGGCAATGGCATGCCCACGGGAATGCTTGCCGAGGCGGGCTGCGCGCCCTTGCGCCGGATGACCGCTTGGACCCCGCACCAGCTTGCGCAGGCTTGCGACTATGCCTCGAAATATCTGAACGAACTTGGGTATACAGGGTTCAAGGAGCCAATGGCCGACGAGGCCATTCTGGCTGCTTATGCAGAGGCCGTCGATTCCGGTCGCATGAAGCTGCATGTTGCGGCCCATATCACCGCCTTTTCCCCGCTGTCCGAGGCGTTGGTTTCCCCCGAGACTGTTGCGCGGCTGCGTGCCGAATATGCGCGCCCGGAACTGCGCCTTGATTATGCCAAGCTGTTTCTGGATGGCGTCGCGCCAGCCTATACCGCCTCTTTCCTGGACCCCTACCTGCCAAAAGCCGGTTATGATCCGGCACAGCATGACCCAGACGCCACGATGCTTCTGCAGTCCGAAGTGCTTGACGCCACCGTGACTGCGCTGGATGCACTTGGGTTTTGCGTCAAGATGCATGCGGTCGGTGACAACGCTGTCCGCAAGGGGTTGGATGCTATCGCGGCGGCACGCGCGGCCAACGGGATGAGCGGACCCAGACACGAGATCGCACACAGCACCTTTGTAGACGATGCCGACTTGTCTCGGTTCGCAGCACTAAATGCGGTGGCCGAGGTGTCACCAAAACTATGGATGCCAAACGCGGGGACCGCCGCGCAACGCGCCGTTCTGGGCGAGGCAAGACTGGGGCAGGTGCATCGTATCAAATCGATGCTTGCGGCTGGGGCCGAGGTGATCTTTGGCTCCGACTGGCCCGCGTCGGCCCCCGATGCCAATCCATGGACCGGGCTTGCCGGCATGATAAGCCGGACCGACCCGACCGGCGCCTACCCGGGCACCGTGGCGCCAGACGAGGCGATATCTCTGCAAGAGGCGCTGCCACTTTTCACGGTAAACGGCGCACGCGCCATGGGGATGGCCGGACAGATCGGAACACTTGCTGCCGGCACATGGGCAGACTTTATTGTGCTTGATCGCGATATTCTCCAATCAAGCCCGGAACAGATCGGCGCTATTACCGTGAGGCAGACGATTTTCAAGGGCGCGATTGTCCATGAGGCTTAGGCGGTTTCGGGTAAATTCGACGTTGTTACAGAGGTGCGATCCAGATTGCATGTCTCAGCATTTATCGAAGGGCAGCTTCGTCCCGCACCCCAGTCGTTCGTTCAGGCCGCAGCGAAGGTCGGTTCTTCAATACTCAGGCGTCAATCCGCCAGTAGCGCTTGGCATGGCGATCGGGTCCTGTTCCCATCAATATTTCGCATCAACGCGCACAACCACGCCGCCTTCGGGTGTCTTTGTTTGTCGCGAGAGCAAACGAACCCGCGTCAACTGCGGTGCAGTTCGATTTCACTAAAATGCTGAAATCGCTGGACATTTTATATCCGCCTCGATTTTGGTGAAGGGCGGATGGAAAGAGACGCGGGGCGTTCAGAGACCGATTTCACCTACATCGCTAGTCTCCGAAAGTCGGATGGCCTCGCTAAACCCCTTTGAAACAAAAAGAAAAAAGGCCCCCAAAAGGACCTTATCTCGGGTTTGCGAAAGGTTGGTGGCGGTGCTGGGAGACCAATGCGAACCAGTCTCTACTAAAAGGGCGGCACGCGAGAACACCCGGGGAACTCCGGGCATTTTGCTAACTTTGTGAATTTTCTCGGTTTTGATCGAGCGAAGCGACTTCGAACTGAACGTCGCTCTACTCAGGAGTGTCGCGAACCTGGCGCGAAACACCGCCTACTCGTTTTCACCAGCCCCTGCCTCGGAAGTTCCGAGAAGGCCGTCTAAGACATCGAGCACCTGAAGCAGGGTGTTGCTCTGACATTGACCAATAAACATTCCGCACGGGGCTGACCCGGCCCGGCGATCTTGATTTTCAAACAGTCGTTTGTTAGAAGTTATGGAGGCGTAGGCGACGTATTAATAACCTACTGAGTCCTGTAGACGTAGAGTGCATGGATGATCCGCATGTTACGGCACTTTTTAAATGCGCGGGTTCTCACAAGACTGGCGCATCTCTCGATCTCCGAACAAGGCTGCGTGCTGCCGTGCCTACCGCGCCTCACCTAGCCACCAAAGTGCGCTAGCCTAATGGCAACTAGTTGTCTTAGCCAAATACAACCGAATTGAGGAGTAAACGAATGTACCTTACAGAGGAACAGATCGCAGAGTATGAAGACAAGGGCTATGTGCTTGTCAAAAACATGCTCACGCAGGACGAACTTGTTGTTCTCGAATCCGCGTTACAGGACCTCGGGAAGCATGACGGGCCTGAAGTTTCGCGTGAAGCTGATGGCTCGCCCCACGTCGTGTACGGTATGCATGGCCTCGACGAGCGTTTTTCAGCTCTGGCACACCATCCAAAACTTGTAGCGGCTGCGGAAGAGCTGCTGCACGAGCAGATCTACGTCCATCAGTCCCGCGTAAACATAAAGCAAAAGGGCGGGTCAATCGTAGACTGGCACCAGGACTTTGGCACCTACCATCGCGTCGACGGTGTGCCTGAACCCAAAGGCCTAATGATCTCAATTCTGCTGGACGAATGCACGGCCTGTAATGCTCCCCTGATGTGCGTGCCGCGAACCCAGCACGCAGGGATCGTACAGGAGGCGAGCGTAAATAAAGACGCCGAAGATCACGGCGCGGCCGCCAAGTACCGTTATGACATTCCCCATGCGACACTTGATCGATTGGTGAAGGAAAATGGGCTGGAGGCCATTACCGGTCCAGCAGGTTCGATCCTGTTCATGAACATGAATGTCGTGCACGGCTCGACCGTGAACATCACACCCCTGCGCCGAACTATCCTGTACCTGAACGTTTGCACAATCGACAACCGCGGCACTGCCTTTGCGCGCCCGGAGTATCTTGCCGCGCGTGACTTTTCTCCGATCATTCCCGGCGGAGCTGACGTCCTGACCAAGTTCGCAACGACGTAGTTGGGAGACGCTCGATGCGCAGAAATCCTTTGAGAGAGGCCCTGCAACGAGGTGAAAACGCCTTTGGGACGATGATCTTTGAACTGACGTCGCCGGGCCTTCCGGCGATCTTGGCCTCTGCGGGCGCTGATTTCGCGCTCTACGACATGGAACACAGCGGTTTCGATTTGGACGAAATGAAGCGTCAGTTTTCCTACATGAGAGGCCTCGACCTTGTCCCGATCGTTCGACCGCCGGGCAAGCAATATCAGTTCGTTTCACGCCTGCTAGACCTCGGCGCAATGGGATTGATGATGCCTATGGTCGAGTCTGCGGATGAAGCCCGCGAAATCGTGTCTTGGACGCGGTATCCGCCCAAAGGGCAACGAGGCGCCATGTTCGGTGGCGCCCACGACGATTATGCCGGGGGCGACATCGCCGAGAAGATGCGAGTCGCCGAGGAACGCACGATCGTTCTGGCGATGATCGAAACCGAACAGGGGGTCGCTAATGTCGACGAGATCATGGCAGTCGACGGCATCGATGGCGCCCATCTTGGTCAGTTCGACTTGTCGCTCTCGCTGGGTATTCCCGGGCAAACAGACAGCCCGCGCATCAACGAAGCCATTGATGCGATGCTGACCGCCTGCCAGCGCCACGGCAAATTCGCGGCCTGCATGGCACCGACCGTCGACATTGCGCGGGCATGGATGGATCGGGGGTTCACCATGGTGTCCTATTCCTATGACATTGGCCTTCTGGCGAATGGCTTGGCGGATGGGATCAACACCCTGAAAGGCTGATCGCGGCGAAGGGGTCCGGACGTCCGGCTTCGGCAGCGTATCCGTGTTACGCCATCATGACGCCATCGGCCAAATAGACCGCGCCTGTGACGAACGCGGCCTCATCGCTGGCCAGGAACAGCATGACATTTGCGATCTCTTCGGGCGTGGCATAGCGGCCGATCGGAATGTTGCTCTGCATGACGGATTTTGCGCGCTCCGCCGCCCCTGGAGCGAGCCCTTCTTCCAGACCGCTCATCATTCGGGATGCCACGGGGCCGGGGTTTACCGTGTTGACGCGGATATTCTGTGCCGCGACCTCCTTGGCCGCAGATTTCATCAAACCGATCACCGCGTGTTTGCTCGTGGAATACGGGGCAACCTGAGCCGATCCGGGAATGCCTGCGACACTTGAGGTGATGACGATGTTTCCTCCCCCGCGCGCGGCCATCGCCGGGATGACGGCCCTCATCCCAAGAAATGGCCCCTTCACATTGACCGCCATGACCCGGTCGAAGAGCGCCTCGTCACAATCGACGATCGGCCTCACGGCCCCCTCTGTTCCGGCATTGGCCAGAAGGATGTCCACTCCGCCAAAGCAGCGGATGGCTTCGGTCACCATGGCTGCATTGTCCCGGGCCGAGGTCACATCCGCGGTAAAGTGCCTGACATTCTCGCAGTCCAAGTCCTTGCAAACGGTCTGCAATACAGCGTGTTCCAGATCGACCAGAAGTACGCGTGCACCTTCCGCTGCAAACCGCAGCGCAGCCGCTTTCCCAATGTCACCTGCCCCGCCAGTAATGATTGCGACCTTGCCGGACAGACGTCCTATAGTGCCACTCCCCTGAACCCAAACCTGTGGCGGCTTGGCCCTATCTCGCCGTATACCCGCCGTCGACCGGCACCGCTGCGCCCGTCACGAAACTCGCCGCGTCGCTGGCCAGGAACGCTGCAACTTCGGCCACCTCATTCGGATGCCCAAGACGTCCCATCGGGTGCAGCGATCTGAGAAAGTCCATGCCTTCGGTGCCGCGCAGCGTCGAGATGATGGGAGTTTCGACATAACCGGGGCACACCGCGTTGACCCGCACACCTGCCTTCGCGAAGGCCAGCGCGAATTGCTTGGTCAACCCAACCACCCCATGTTTGCTTGCCACATAGGCGCCGAGGGACCCGGTTAACTGCGTGTTGTCCTGATAATCCTCGGCCCATATCAGACCGCCAAGCCCGGCAATGGAAGATGTATTCACAATCGATCCGCCGCCCTGCTCCGCCATGATCGGGCAGGCATGGCTCAACCCGAAATAGACGCCGTCCAGGTTGATTGCCGTCGTCGTCTCCCAATCCTTGCCGCCTACGCCAGCGTTGTTCATCAGGATATCCAGTCGTCCGAAATCGCGATGGATCTTCTGGATCGCCTCCCGAAACGCCTGTTCGTCAGCGCTGTCCAGCACCATGCTCGATGCCAGTCTACCGGCCATATCTGCGGTTTCCCGAACAGTATCCTGGTCGATGTCCGTGCAGACCACGCTGGCACCATCCCGAGCCAGTACCAGCGCAATGGCGCGCCCGATGCCCGATCCAGCCCCCGTGACAGTTGCGACACGGTTCTCAAAACGCGCCATCCGGGCGCCTCCTTTCCCGCAATCAAACACAACGGCCTAAAGTGACGTCGTATCCCGATGTATCATAAACAGCGGCCAACAGACTTAACCGGACCAATTATCAAAATCAGAATCGTGCGTTACCCAACGATCACTTGTTATGCCAAATGGGTCAAGCGCGGTCTTAATTGGCCGTAGTTTTCAGTCAGACACGAGAAGGAAGGCCATGATAAAACTGATTTTTTGCCTACGGCGGCAGCCGCACCTGACTCGCGGAGACTTTCAGACCTATTGGCGCGAGACCCATGGTCCACTGGTGGAAAAGCATCGCGAAGCGCTGCGTTTTGTTACCTACAACCAGATCCACACGATCGAAGATGCGATGGGCACAGCTTTGGGTGACGTGCGCAACGCGCCAGCGCCTTTCGATGGCTTCGCCGAGATGACCTGGGCCGACCGCGCCGATCTGGACGCAGCGATGACCAGCCCCGAAGGCCGCGCAGCGGGTCGAGAGTTGTTGGCAGATGAAAAACGGTTCATCGATCTGGCAAACTCTCCGATCAGCCTGGGACAGGTCGCTTTTGGCCTGACCTCGGACTGAAAGGCGCGCTCAGCCCTCCTGTGCTTTCGTCCAATCGCGCTTGAGCTTTTTGGCAAGGCTCCATTTATGCACCTCGGTCGGGCCGTCATAGATGCGGAAGGCGCGGATTTCGCGGAAGACCTGTTCGACGATGGTATCGCCGGTCACGCCCTGCCCGCCCATGCATTGCACGCAGCGATCGACCACCCGCATTAGCGCCTCGGACACGGCCACCTTCGCCATCGAACTTTCGACCGTGCCGCGCGCGCCGCTGTCCAGAATGTCCGCGCACCAATAGACCATCAACTCGGCCTGTTTGAGGTCCATCAGGTTTTCGGCCAGCATGAAGCCGACACCTTCGTGATCGATCAGGGGCTTGCCGAACGCGTGGCGGCGGTTGGTGTAATCCACCGCGATCTGGTGCGCGCGGATGCAGGCCCCCAGCCAGCGCATGCAATGGCTCAGCCGTGCAGGCGCCAGGCGCACTTGCGCATAGCGGAACCCTTCACCCGCATCGCCCAGCATCTGATCCGCGGGCAGGCGCAGGTTGTCGATGGTGACCACGGCATGGCCGCCGGGCATGGAGCTGTCGATCGTGTCCATCACCCGTTCGATCCGCACATCCGGGTGCGGCAGGTCGACCAGGAACATGCAGGCCCCTTCCTCGGCCTTGGCCATGATGATGCCAATGCCCGCCCCATCGGCCCCGGTGATATAGGTCTTGCGCCCGTTGATGACCCAGTGATTGCCATCCGGTTTGCAGGTGGTCAGCATCATCGACGGGTCCGATCCCGCGCCGCCATCCTCTGCCGGTTCGGTCATAAAGAAGGCCGAGCGGATCTCTCCGGTCACCATCCGCTCTAGGAAACGCTCTTTCAGCTCGGGCGAGGCGACCTTGCCCAAAAGGTAAATATTTCCTTCATCCGGGGCGCAGGTGTGGCACGCCAGAGGCCCCAGTGGCGACAGGCCGGAGCGGATCAGCACCGCCGCCGTTTCGCGCTGGGTCAGGTGGCCGCCATCCTCCAGAATATGCGGCGTCATCAGGCCGACCTCGCGCGCCAGCGCCTTCAGCTCCATCGACAGCTCTTCCGAAGGGCCATGTGCGCCCAGGCGCGGATCACGCTCGAACGGTGCAACCGTCTCACGCACAAAGGTTTCCACCTTGTCAGCAAGGGCCAATGCGCGGTCCGAGATACCGCTGCGTTCCATCGTAAAGCTCATTTCGGGGCCATCCGTATTGCGCCATCCAGACGGATCGTTTCGCCGTTCAGCATGGGGTTTTCAACAATAGATCCAACAAGTTGCGCGAATTCCGTCGGATCGCCCAACCGGCTGGGGAACGGCACCTGCGCGCCCAGTGAGGCGCGAATTTCCTCCGACAGCGTCTCCAGCAGCGGGGTCAGGAACAGGCCCGGCGCAATCGTCATCACGCGGATGCCAAAGCGCGCCAATTCACGCGCTATGGGCAGAGTCATGCCGACAACGCCGCCTTTCGAGGCCGAATAGGCCGCCTGCCCGATCTGGCCGTCAAAGGCCGCGACCGACGCAGTATTGATGATCACGCCGCGTTCCTCTCCCACCGGGTCGGCTTTGTGCAGGGCGGCGGCGAATTGCGACAGAACGTTGAACGAACCGCTTAAATTCACGTTCAGCACTGTGTTGAAGACCTCAAGCGAGGCGGGCAACCCGTCGCGGTCGACGACCTTGCCGGGCGGCCCGATCCCTGCGCAATTGACCAGAATGCGCGCTTTGCCATGCAAGCCTTCGGTGGCGGCAATCGCCTCCTGCACCTCGGTGGCATCGGTGACATCCACCTTGAAAAACGCGCCGCCGATTGCCTTGGCATGCGCCTCGCCGTTTTCCACGTTCATATCGAAAATGGCGACCTTGGCCCCGGATGCGGCCAGCTTTTCCGCCGTGGCCCCACCCAATCCCGATGCGCCGCCTGTGACAATGGCGGCCTGTCCGTCGATCTTCATTGCGTACCCTCCCCGTCTTGCATCTCTACATCATCCTGCTGGCCTGCGCGCAACTGCTCTTCGATATCAGTGATCACGCCCTGCAGTCGCCGGATCACACGCACGCCGTCCAGAACACCCGCCGACGGACGGTCCATGATGCCCGCCATAAACACCGTCAGGAACTGGGCAACCTCGGCCTTAGTGCAGGGTTGCGATTCGCGCAGCCGCGCGCTCCGCGCAAAATGTTCCAACCCACCATAGAAGGCGTCGCGCATCACCGCCACCGAGACATCGGCGCGGATTTCGCCACGCGATACGCCATCGCGCATGACCCCGTCAAAAACCGCAACATAGCGCCTGTTCAGCGCATAGGCTTCAGTTTCGCGGTATTCGGGCGAGGGCAGATATGGGCCCATCGCCTCGGCGATCAGGGGCCATTCAACTAGCACCCGGCTGAAATGCAGCTGCGCCAGCGCCGTCAGTCGCGCCTCGGTCTCATGCGCAGCCCGCACAGCGGCTTCCGCGTCCTGTGTCAATTCTGCGTAAAACTCACTGACCGCCGCCATAAGCAACGCCTGTTTGTTCCTGAAATAAAGATACACCGTGCCTTCGGCGAGGTTGGCTGCCTGCGCGATCGCAGTGATCTTGGCATCCTCTAGCCCCTTGTCGCGAAACACTGCCCGTGTGGCGGCAAGAATGGCGCGTTCCTTCTCTTCGACCTTCTCGCGTCGGGTCTTGGATGCGGCCTCGGCCATGGGGGCTCCAAAAAAAATGAACTTGATTCATCTATACTGAATATGCTTTCATTTCAGTCCTGACGCAATACCAAATTACCGAGGGGAGACGGTTCAGGGGATGCACGAGGGAGTTATCAGGATCGGCGGCGCGAGCGGCTATTGGGGCGATGACCCCAGGGCGGCCGTGCAACTGCTGGATGGCGGCGGGCTGGATTATCTGGTCTTCGACTATTTAGCCGAGGTTACGCTCTCGATCATGGCGCGCGCCCGGGCCAAAGACCCCGATCAGGGCTATGCCCGCGATTTTGTCGATGTGGTGATGCGGCAGACCCTGCCCGAGATTGCGCACCAGAAGGTGCGGGTGATATCGAACGCGGGCGGCGTGAACCCGCAGGCTTGTGCTGCGGCGGTCCGCACGATGATCGCCGAAATTGGACTGGATCTGACCGTAGCCGTGGTGCTGGGCGATGACCTGACAGAGCGCGGGCCCATGCTGTCCCCGCAAGAGATGTTCACCGGCGCGCCCTTTCCCCATGCGGAGGCAATCTTTTCCATCAACGCCTATCTGGGCGCCTTCCCCATCGCCCAAGCGCTAGAGGCAGGCGCGGATATCGTCATCACCGGGCGCTGTGTGGACAGCGCAGTGACACTGGGTGCCTGCATCCATGCCTTCGGCTGGGGCACGGATGATCATGACCACCTGGCCGGGGGCACCTTGGCTGGCCATATCCTCGAATGCGGCACGCAAGCGACGGGGGGCAACTTCACCGACTGGCATCTGGTGGCGGGCAGCCTGGATCGCATCGGCTATCCGATCTGCGAAATCTCTGCCGATGGCACGATCGAAATCACCAAGCCCGACGATGCCGGTGGGCTCGTTTCGGTCGGCACGGTGGCCGAGCAGATGCTGTACGAGATCGGCGACCCACAGGCCTATGTCGTGCCGGACGTGATCTGCGATGTCTCTGCCGTAGCGCTGACGCAAGTGGCCGAAAACCGGGTGCGCCTGAGCGGGGCCCGCGGGATCGCGCCGACCACAGACTACAAGGTCTCGGCCACCTATCTGGATGGCTGGCGCGTGGGCAGCACCGCGACGTTTTATGGCAGCAACGCCGCCGCCAAGGCGCAGGCCTTTTGCGACGCGGTGTTTTCGCGGGCGCGCATGGCGCTGCGGCGCATGAACCTTACCGATTTCACCGAAACCAGTGTCGAGATCCTTGGCGCGGGTAGTCAGACCGGCAATGCGGCCATGGAGGGGCAGGCAACCGAGGTCGTCGTCAAATACGCCGCCCGCCATCCCGACAAACGCGGATTGGACGTGCTGTTGCGCGCGGCCTCGGGGATGGGTCTGTCCGCCCCTCCGGGTCTTTCGGGGTTTTTTGGCACGCGGGCACGCCCCTCGCCTCTGGTGCGGCTCTTTTCCTTCCTTTTGCCCAAGGCGGATGTGCCGGTTGAGATTGACCTCGGTGACAATCGCCTACCCTGCGCCGTGGCGGAGGGTCAGGCCTTTGACCCCGGTACGCTCACCCGCCCAACGCCGCCAAACCGCCCGCCCGCACCTGTCGATCCGGTCACCGTACCGCTGGAGAGGCTGGCTTGGGGGCGCAGCGGTGACAAGGGCGACAGCGCCAATATCGGCATCATTGCGCGGACGCCCGACGCCCTGCCCCACATCTGGCACAGCCTGGACGAAACAACACTCCAAGACCGCTTCGCGCATGTTCTGGAAGGCGAAGTCACACGCTATCTCGTGCCCGGCTGCAACGCCATGAACGTGGTTCTGACCCGTGCCTTGGGCGGCGGCGGCGTGGCAAGTCTGCGCAACGATGCCTTGGGCAAGGGCTTTGCCCAGATCCTTTTGCAAACGCCGGTGACGGTGCCCAGATCGCTTTTGGAGGCCCTGTCTTGACCCCCTTTACCACCGCCATTGACCCCAATTCCGACGCCTTCCAGCGCAACCGCGCCGACATGCTGGCGCTGATGGACAATGTGCACGGGCTCAAGGCCCGCGCAGCCGCCCTGTCCGAACGCCGCCGCCAACGCTTTGACGAACGCGGGCAACTGACCCCGCGCGAACGGCTGCACCGGCTGCTGGATCCCGGCATGCCCTATCTGGAGCTTTACGCGCTGGCCAATTACCTTGTGGACACCGCTGATCGGGAGGCTTCCATCCCCGGCGCGAGCGCACTGTCGGGCATCGGGTTTATCAACGGCGCCCGCTGCGTGATCTTCGTGGATGACAGCGGCATTGCGGCAGGCTCTGCCGTGGCCAAGACCTCGGACAAGTTTCAGGCCTGCTTGGATATCGCGATGCGGTACAAACTGCCCTTCGTTCATCTGGTGGAAAGCGCGGGCGCGGATCTGTTGCAATACGCCGTTGAAAGCTGGGCGTTTGCGGGCCGCATGTTCTGCAAGCTGGCACAGCTGAGCGCGGCGGGCATTCCAACAATCGCCGTCCTGCACGGACCCGCAACAGCCGGGGGGGCCTATATGCCGGGGCTCAGCGACTATGTGATTTCCGTCAAAGGGCGCGGGCGCGCATCCCTGGCCGCGGCCGCTCTTGTCCGCGCCGCAACCGGTGAGGAAACCAATGAGGAAGATCTGGCAGGCACCGAAATGCACGCCACCGTGTCGGGCCTTGTGGAATACATCGCCGAGGACGATGCCCACGCCCTGCTGATCGCGCGCAATCTGGTCAAGCGGCTGGATTGGAACAAAAACGCCGCGCCCGGCCCGTCGCTGGCTTATGATTCCCCCACGCTCGACCCGGATGAGATCGCGGGGCTGGTGCCGGTGGATTACCGCAAAAGCTATGACGTGCGTGAAGTGATCGCGCGGATTGTGGACGGATCCGTCTTTGAAGAGTTCAAGCCGCGCTATGGCGCCTCGACCGTATGCGTGCAGGCAGCGCTTTTCGGCCGGGCCTGCGGGATCGTGGGCAATAACGGCCCGATTGACCCTAACGGCGCCACCAAAGCGGCGCAGTTCTTCCAGCTTTGCGATCAGGCCGATATGCCGGTGATTTTTTTGTCGAACACGACCGGTTACATGGTGGGCCGCGATTACGAACGCGCAGGCATGATCAAGCATGGCGCCAAGATGATCCAGGCGGTGTCCAACCTGCGGGTGCCGCGCATCACGCTCTATATCGGGGCCAGTTTCGGCGCGGGCAATTACGGGATGTCTGGCATTGGCTTCGCGCCGGATTTCCTGTTTTCCTGGCCCAACGCGACCACCGGCGTGATGGGCGGCCAGCAGGCAGCCCTGACCATGGATCAGGTGGCGCGTGGCAGTGCCGCCCGGCGCGGCGTCGAGGTGGATGAAGACCAGCTCACCAAGCAGAAAGAGCGCCTGATCGCCCATTTCGACGGCCAATCGGATGCGCTTTACACCTCAGGGCGTATGCTGGATCAGGGCATCATCGACCCGCGCGACACCCGCAAGGTTCTGGGCTTTGCGCTGGAAACCTGCGCCGAGGCGCGGCGACGGACCGTGCACCCCAACGCCTTTGGCGTGGCGCGGATGTGAGGGGGACAGGCATGAAAAACACCCCTCAAACCATTGAATTGACCCGCGACGGGCATTGGATGACACTCCGCCTGAACCGTCCCGAACGGCGCAACGCCATGACCCGGCAGATGACTTCTGAGTTGACCGAGGCGCTGCTGGCTCTGTGCGAAGATCGCACCCTGCGCGGCATCACCCTGCGCGGCACTGGCGGGTGGTTCTGCGCCGGGGGTGATCTGGCGGAATTCAAGGCCGATTTCCAAAGCAGCCCGCCCGACCGCGCCGATATCGAGGCCGCCAGCCGCGCGGCAGGCACGCTCTTTCACCTGCTGGATCGGATGCCCCAGGTCACTGTCGCGCTGGTCGAAGGCGGCGCCATGGCCGGTGGATTGGGGCTGATGTGCGCCTGCGATATCTCGGTCGCGACGCAAGACGCGGCCTTTGCCCTGACCGAAACCACGCTGGGCATTCCGCCAGCCCAAATCGCACCGTTTGTGCGCGCGCGGGTCGGCGTGGCCAAGGCGCGCCAGCTGATGCTGACCGCCCCGCGCTTTACCGGATTGGACGCCGGAAAGCTGGGCCTGGTCAGCACCGTGGTTGCCGATGCCAAGGCGCTGGACGCCGAAGAAGCCAAGCTGCGCGACGCGCTGCGCCGTTGTGCCCCCGGCGCCGTGGCCGTGACCAAGGACATCCTGCTGGGGCAGGCGGAAGATGACAGCATCGCCACCGCCGCCCGCGCCTTTGCCGGGTGCATCCTCTCCGACGAAGGCCGCGAGGGCATCGCCTCGTTCTTCGAAAAACGCCCGCCCTCCTGGGCCCAAATTCCGGAGGATCAGGCATGAGCCGCTTTTCCTCTGTCCTTGTCGCCAACCGCGGCGAGATCGCCCTGCGCGTCATCCGCACCGCCCGCGCGATGGGTTATCGCACGCTGGCCGTCTATTCCGAGGCCGACGCGGGCGCGCCGCATGTACGTGCAGCCGATGACGCGGCCTGCATCGGCCCGGCCCCTGCGCCGCAAAGCTATTTGTCGATAGTATCTATTCTCAAAGCCGCGAAAGAGCTTGGGGCCGAGGCGATCCACCCCGGCTATGGTTTCCTGTCGGAAAGCGACGAGTTTGCCCGCGCCTGCGATGACGCCGGTCTGGTCTTCATCGGCCCGCCCGCCGGGGCCATCGCGCTGATGGGCAACAAGGCCGAAGCCAAGCGACGCATGCTGGCCGCAGGCGTGCCCTGCGTGCCGGGATACGAGGGGGAGGACCAGTCCGAAGCCGCCCTCCTAGCCGCAGCTGAAAAGATCGGCGCGCCGCTGATGGTCAAGGCCGCGGCAGGGGGCGGCGGTCGCGGCATGCGGCTGGTGGAGGATCTGAAAACGCTGCCCAAGGCGCTCAGCGCCGCCGCTTCGGAGGCGGAAAACGCCTTCAGCTCAGGCGAGTTAATCTTGGAAAAGGCAATCCTGCGGCCCCGCCATGTCGAGGTGCAGGTCTTTGCCGATGACCATGGCACCACCGTGCATATGGGCGAACGCGATTGCTCGGTGCAGCGCCGCCACCAGAAGGTCGTCGAGGAGGCCCCCTGCCCCGTGATGACACCCAAACTACGCGCCGACATGGGCGCCGCTGCGGTAGAGGCCGCGCGCGCCATCGGGTATCGCGGCGTAGGCACGGTGGAGTTCCTGC
>Ga0181554_1002305_pt1 | contig 17049 bp, 19 predicted proteins | sample 011ome_16_FD_145602 | JGI IMG/M metagenome (GOLD analysis project Ga0181554, IMG submission 145602) | Coastal salt marsh microbial communities from the Groves Creek Marsh, Skidaway Island, Georgia - 011503CT metaG (spades assembly) | ecosystem: Environmental > Aquatic > Marine > Intertidal zone... | reverse complement strand
CGAAGATTGTGTAGAGACCGGCAGCAACAAAGGCGACGGTGAGGGCAGAGCCAATAATTTTTATCCACGAGCGCATGGACGAATACTAACCACTAATGAAAATGATTGTCAATTGCAGTTAGTCAAGGAGCAGAGCGGGTTCCTCGATAACGCTTGCCACGTCCTGCACAAACCTTGAAGCTACATCGCCGTCGACGACCCTGTGGTCGAAAGTTGCACCGATCGTCGTAATTTGCCTGACAACAATCTCGTCGTCAACAACCCAGGGCTTCTTGCGTATTGAGCCAAGAGCAACAATCGAGACTTCTCCTGGATTCAAGATCGGGGTTCCGGTGTCAACACCAAAAACCCCGATGTTGGTAATGGTTATGGTTCCCTCCGCCATATCCTCAGGAGTTGTCTTACCGTCTCTAGCCGTTGCGGCCAGCTGCTCTATTGCCTGGGCGAGCTCGAGCATGTTCATCGAATCGGCGTCTTTGATATTTGGAACTATCAGGCCCCTGGGGGTAGCTGCAGCAATGCCAAGGTTTACGAAGTTGTGAACGATGATCTCTTTGTCTGTCCAAGTCGAATTCACCATTGGGTTTCTGCGAATGGCCCAAATCATCGCCTTGGCCATGATTAGAAGCGGCGTGACCTTGATGCCAGCAAAGTCGACCGAGGACTTCAACCGCTTGACATATTCCATAGTTCTGGTTGCATCTACGTCGACGAAAATGCTCACATGAGGTGCTGTGAAGGCACTTTTTACCATCGCGGTGGCAATGGCCTTTCGTACACCCTTCACCGGTATGCGCTCCTCGCGCTCGCTCGGCTGCTGAGGGGTTGTGAGGTTCTTGAATACCGAGGCCTGAGACGCAGAGCCAACAACGTCCTCGCGGGTGATCTCGCCATGCATTCCGGTGCCGGTCACATTCCCCAGGTCAACGCCCAGATCCTTGGCAAGCTTTCGAATCGGAGGCTTTGCCATCACGGCATCGGATGCGGCCGCTGCTTTGACCATTGATACCGGTATTGCGGTTGAGATAGGGGCGGTGTTGACCGCGCGCTTTCTTCGGGACTTTACGTCCCCTGAGTCTCCGTAACCAACCAGGTTTGGAAGCTTGTATTCGGCTCCGGTGTCGCCCTCAGGCTCGTTGGCTGGAGCATCCGGCTCCGATAGCAGCGGCGCATTGCCCTGCACCACCACCGAGATTATTGGGGTTCCAACCTCTACCGTGTCGCCCTCAGCTACCAGGAGCTCAGAAACCTCGCCCTCAAATGGGCAGGGCAGCTCAACCACCGACTTTGCGGTCTCAATTTCACAAATTGTTTGGTTAACGGCGACCTTGTCACCGGGAGAAACGCGCCAGGAGACGATCTCGGCCTCGGTGAGGCCTTCCCCGACATCGGGAAGTGGGAACTTAGCAATGCTCATCGTGTCTCCCTAGTAAGCCAAAACCCTATCAACGGCCTCGAGGATGCGGTCCGCATCCGGGAGGTACTCCTCCTCGAGCTTGGCAGGTGGGTAGGGAGTATCAAAACCGCCAACCCGAATTACCGGTGCCTCAAGGTAGTAGTACGCCTGCTCAGCGATGCGGGCAGCGATCTCTGAGCCAAGGCTCACATTGTTAGGAGCCTCCTGGGCGATAACCACCCTCGATGTCTTCTGCACTGATGCCAAAAGCGTCGGGTAATCCACCGGTGACAAGGACCTTAGGTCTATCACCTCAATGCTGATGCCCTCCTCGGCACCCAGCTCAGCCGCTTGAAGGGCGGTGGCAACCATGGGGCCGTGAGCAATAAGAGTGAGGTCGGTTCCCTCCCTTAGCATTCTGGCGGAGTGCAGAGGAAGAGGTGCGGTGTCAAGGTTTACGGGCCCCTTTTGCCAGTAGCGGCGTTTGGGTTCTAAGAAGATAACCGGATCCGGGGACTCAATCGCCTGCTGAATCATCCAGTACGCGTCGTTGGGGTTCGATGGTGACACCACCCGAAGTCCCGGGGTGTGGGCGAAATAGGCTTCTGGGCTCTCTGAGTGGTGCTCGACAGCGCCAATGCCGCCACCAACCGGGATGCGAATAACCACCGGCATCTGCTGAAAGCCCTCTGAGCGATAGGTAAGTCGCGCGAGCTGAGTGGTTATCTGGTTGAAGGCGGGAAAGACAAAGCCGTCAAACTGAATCTCGGCAACCGAGCGATAGCCGCGCATTGCAAGACCAATGGCGGTTCCCACAATCCCCGACTCAGCAATGGGGGAATTGAAGATCCGGCTATCGCCAAACTCGTCCAGTAAACCCTCGGTAACCCTGAAGACTCCGCCCAGCCTCGCTACATCCTCGCCAAACACCAAGACTTTTTCATCTCGCTGCATGGCCTTTCTAAGACCGGCATTGAGGGCCTTGGCGATGGCCATCTCCTGATAGTTACTCATGGCCACCCATCTGGTCCTCATAGGCGCGGAGCCAAGCTCTTTGAGCGTTTATCTCGGGGTGGTCGTCTGAATAGACGTTGTCGAAGATGCTCTCGAGTGGCGGCTTGGTTAGCGCAAAGGTTTGCTCTCTGATGTCCTTGGCCAGCTCGTCACCAGCAACCGCAACCTCTTCGAAGAAGTCGTCGTCTACACCCTGTCTCCTTAGAAATACCTCAAACCGTGCGATCGGGTCACGCTGGCGCCAGTACTCGACTTCTTCCTCTTCCCGATACTTGGTTGGGTCGTCGCTAGTTGTGTGAGCACCGATGCGATAGGTGAGAGCCTCGAGTAGGTAGGGGCCCTTGCCTTCCCTTGCCTCATCCATATGAATCTTGGTTGCTGCGTAGCAGGCAAGCACGTCATTACCATCCACGCGCAAACCAGGGACACCAAACCCCTCACCCCTGCGATACAGCGGCACCTTGGTCTGGGAGGCGATGTTGGACGAAATCGCCCACTGATTGTTTTGGATGACAAAGACAATTGGAGCCTCGTTTACCGCTGCGAACAAAAGTGACTCCGAAACATCACCCTCGGCAGTTGCCCCATCGCCGAAGTAGGAGATGACGGCTAGGTCGTTATCAAGATCTCCTGTGCCGACCTTGCCATCAAGCTTTACCCCCATCGCATAGCCAACGGCATGGAGGACTTGAGAGCCGAGCACGATTGCGTAAAGGTGGAAGCGAGTTTCTTCTGGGTTCCAACCTCCGTGGTTTACCCCTCGCATCATCTTGAGGATGGACATCAGCTCAACGCCATGGGTGATGGCAACGCCGTGCTCGCGATAGCTGGGGAAGATATGGTCGTTCTTGCCAACCGCATAACCCGAGCCAATCTGGGCGGCCTCTTGGCCAATTGCGGGAACCCAGAGCCCGAGCTGCCCCTGACGTTGGAGGGCGATTGCCTCCTGATCGAAACGCCGAATCCGGGCCATGTCCCTATAGAAGGTTTTGAGCTGGTCCTCGGCGAGGGAGTCAATTACCTCGCCGTAGCGGGAATATTCTTTCTCGACCCCATAGCTGCCGTCAGGCGCCAAAAGCTGAAGCATTGGCTCGGTTGCGGGGGTCATGTGAACTAATTTAGCGACCCCGCTGAGAGAATGGCCCTATGTTGCGTTTTCTCGTCTCCACGATTGTCAATGCCGTAGGGCTCTTTGTCGCCACCTCGCTGGTGCCGCAGGTCAACATCACTCCCTATGGGGGAGATGGTGTTTGGGAGACCATCGCATCGTTTTTGCTAATTGGTGCAATGTTCGGAATCGTGAATGCGGTCATTGCGCCGGTCATTAAGGTTTTGGCCTTCCCCCTCTACATCATCACCTTCGGACTGATTGCCTTTGTTATTAATGGTGCGATGCTGCTCCTGGTGGCATGGCTCAGCGGCCTAATTGGCTCCGAGATCCTTACCATTGAGGGCTTCACATCCGAGGGGCTAACCATTGACAGCCTTGGCTGGGCAATACTGGCGGCCATCGTGATGAGTATCGCGAGCTTCCTTACCCGCTCCGTCCTGCGAATTCTCAAAATCAAGTAGCAGCGGGAAAAAGCCAACTCTTTACCCAGCAACGAGGCATCTAACCTCAGATGGGGCAAAATGGGCACGTGAGCAAACTCTCAAGCCAACCGCTAAGCCCCCTAGATGGTCGCTACCGCTCTCAGGTGAGAGACCTTGGCCTCTACCTCAGCGAGGCAGGTCTCAACCGCGCCAGAATTCACGTCGAGATTGAGTGGCTCATTTGGCTTGTCCAAAAGGATCTACTTTCCAGTGGCGCAACGCTGAGCGAGAAGGAGCTTTCAGCACTCCGTGCTACTTACGAAGACTTCTCCGACTCAGACATCAAAGCGCTGGGCGAGATAGAGGCCACCACCCGGCACGATGTCAAAGCAGTTGAGTACTTCATTCGCAACAAGCTCGAGGCGATGGGTAGGGAGGACCTGAACGAGCTCGTTCACTTTGCCTGCACCTCCGAAGACATTAACAACCTCGCCTACGCGCTCACCATCCGAGACGCTCTGGAAGAGGTCTGGCTTCCTGCATTGAGGGTGCTACTCGAAAAATTGCGCGGGCTCTCCCAAGAGACCGCAGATACGCCGATGCTCTCTCGCACCCACGGCCAGCCTGCAACCCCAACCACCCTGGGCAAAGAGCTAGCCGTCTTTGTCTTCAGGATTGAGCGACAGCTCTCTCGCATTGATGGCCAGGGAATCCTCGGAAAGTTCTCCGGTGCCACCGGAACATACGCCGCGCACCTCGTTGCCGCACCAGATGTTGATTGGCCAGAGCAGTCAAAGGGTTTTGTTGAATCTCTTGGGTTGACCCATAATCCCCTGACCACACAAATCGAATCCCACGACTGGCAAGCAGAGCTCTACCAAAAGATGGGACATGTCAATCGCATTCTCCACAACTTCGCAACTGACATCTGGACCTACATCTCAATCAATTACTTCAAGCAGATACCAGTTAAGGGCGCTACTGGGTCCTCAACCATGCCCCACAAGATCAACCCGATCAGGTTTGAAAATGCGGAGGCAAACCTGGAGATGTCTCTCGCGGTCTTGGACTCTCTTGCCGCAACGCTTGTGACATCGAGGTTGCAGCGCGACCTTACCGACTCGAGCGCTCAGAGAAACATCGGGGTCGGCTTCGGGCACTCATTGCTAGCAATCGACAACCTGACCAAGGGCCTTGATGAGCTAGCCGTCAATGAGGCCGCCTTGCTAACCGACCTACTAGAGAACTGGGAAGTTCTAGGGGAAGCAATTCAGAGTGCCATCAGAGCAGACGTCACAAGAGGTGAAAGCGAAATCAAAGACCCATACGCACTGCTCAAGGAGCTGACTAGGGGTAAGCGGATTACCGACGAGGACCTGAAGACCTTTGTTAATGGGCTTGATATTTCCAATGCGACAAAAGAGCGTTTGTTGGTTCTAAAGCCCCAGACCTACCTTGGCCTCGCAGCAGAGCTTGCAAAGCTAGTAGCGAACTAGCGCAGCCTCGGGGTATTTGGATCCTGCTCGTCTTCTTTGAAGCTCAGATCGAGCGTCGCGATGATGACAATCGAAACGATAAATGTCGCCAAAACAGCGATGATCGTTGGGTCGGTCTGGCGCGTCCCAAAGGCCACAATGATGCCGACAAAAATGGAGGCTACGGTCGACAGACCCAGATAAGTCCTCAGGTTTGCAAATCGCCTCACGCTAAAAGCCTACTTGCTCGCAGGGGTCGCACTTGCAATGCCCCAATGGACCCCAAACAGAATTAGGTACGCCCCGAAGAAACCCACCGCGCTAACCGAATCGAGCGTCGCAATCAGGAACATCAGGCCGAGTGCGAGGGCGATCAGGGCGCTGATAAGCAGATCTCTGCCGTCCCTGGTCGATAGCCCTACGGCCTTTGCTCGATAGCCCTCAAAGGCTGCGGTCAGCGCGCCCAGCAGCGCAACCCCGGTTACGAACAGGGCAAGAAAGACCTCTTCTGGCTGGAAAAGTGCGAAGAGGCTCGTGAGCAACACCGGCAAGTAGGCCAAGGTACTGGTTGCCTCTGCCATCGTCTGCTGTTTCGAGAGCAAGAATGCGAGGTTTCCTAACGCCATAGCGCCACTAAATGCAGCAAGCATGATCAAGCCGACATCGGGACCATGGGCTTGGAAAAAGGTAATGAACAGCCCAAGGGGTAAAGAGACGATTGCCCGAAGGCCCAGGTGAAGACGCACCCGGTTAGCTTGGCATATTTGCAAAGCGGGAGTACTGGCCCTGGAATGCCACGGTGACAGTTCCCGTAGGCCCATTTCGCTGCTTCGCGAGAATTAAGTCTGCCTCGCCCGCCTTGGGGTGATCACGCTCGAAGATTCCCTCGCGGTGAAGCAGGACGACGACGTCGGCATCCTGCTCCAGCGAACCGGACTCACGAAGGTGAGAGAGCTCGGGACGCTTGTCCTTTGACTGCTCCGCCTGACGGTTGAGCTGAGAAAGGGCAACCACGGGAATATTGAGCTCTTTGGCCAATAGCTTCAGCGCCCTGGAGAACTCGGACACCTCCTGCTGCCTCGACTCAACCTTCTTTCCGCTGGACATCAGCTGAATGTAGTCAATGACCACCATTTTCAGATCCACCTGCTGCGCCAAGCGGCGGCACTTTGCACGAATCTCAACGAGAGACATGTTTGGGCTGTCGTCGATGAACAGCGGGGCATCGTTTATTTGCCCCCTGACACCGGCGAGCTTTGCCCAATCGCCCTCGCTAAGGGTTCCCTTGCGCATGCTCTGCAGGTAGATGCCGCTCTGAGCGCTGAGCATTCTCATCGCTATCTCGGAGCGGCCCATTTCTAGTGAGAAGAAGATTGTGGGTTTGTTCTGCTTGATTGCGGCGTTCCTGGCCATATCCAGCGCAAACGTCGACTTACCAACCGAAGGTCGAGCGGCAACGATGACCAGCTGGCCGGGGTGGAGTCCGTGGGTGTAGGCGTCAAGATTGCTAAATCCAGTGGAAATTCCGGTCAGCTCGCCGCCACGGTTCTGGGCCATCTCGATATCGCGAATTGCCACATCTATGGACTCGCTGAGACCGACGTAGTCCTCCTTGGTGGACTGAGTGGCCACCTGAAATATCTCGGACTGGGCCTGATTTACAAGGTCTTCAACTTCGCCCTGGCTCTCGTAGCCGGACTGGGCGATTCTGGTGCCGGCATCAATAAGCCTTCTCAGAATCGCCTTATCGGCGACGATCTTGCCGTAGTAGCTGGCGTTAGCAGCCGTGGGTACAAAGCTCGTAAGCGAGTGCAGGTAGTCAGCACCGCCTGCCTTGAGCAGGTTGCCTTCTTTGTTTAGGTAATCCGTCACCGCGATTACATCGGTAGGTTCACCACGCCCAAACAGGGTAACCACGGCATTAAAAATCAGCTCGTGCTTCGGGGCATAGAAGTCAACACCCGACACCACCTCTAGAACGTCCGCGACGGCCTCTTGGCTAAGAAGCATTCCGCCTAGGGTGGACTGCTCAGCCTCCATGTTGTTGGGAGCGACCCTTGGATCACCGGAGGAAACCGGAGCCAACATCGACATAACTACCCCTTTGGATTTACTGAGTCCTGTATAGCTTCAGGGTAGGACAGTTAACTTTCAAATCGACCTGTGGATAACTGTGGATAACCCTGTGGAAACACGCCGTGTTAACCTGTGGAAAGTCTGTGGATAACTTTTTCCAACTTGGTCACAGCCCAGTAAAGTAGCGGTTTTCCACTGTGCATAACTAAAACCTTTAAAACTCTAAAGTTTCACCTGAGAGTTGTGGATAACCCCCCAAAAATAGAAACGACCCGCGGCGTGGCGGGTCGTCTCTATTTAGCCTTTGTTTACTTTGCAGCAACCACCTGCAGGGCGAGTCTTGCGACTAGCTCTGCGCTGAGGCGAACAGTTGCCTCGTACTTGCCGGTGGAGCGGATCGAGCTGGTCAGCTCAACCTTGCGCTTGTCAATCTCTCCAATGCCTTGAGCCTTTACGGCATCAGCTACATCGGCAGTCTTGACTGCGCCAAATAGTCGTCCATTTGGACCAGCCTTCATGCTCACCTTGATCGGTGCAGCCTCGAGCTTGTCCTTCAGGCTTCTTGCCTCCTCCTCGGTGGCAATGGCCCTGGCCTGCCTTGCGGCCTGAATAGAGGTGACCTGCTTCTCGCCACCCTTGGTCCAAGCAACCGCGAGCCCCTGAGGAATTAGGTAGTTACGTGCGTAACCGTCCTTCACCTCAACAACATCGCCAGCGCTTCCAAGGCCGGAGACCTCATTGGTCAGAATTAGCTTTGACATTTGAGTGCTCCCTAGCGTCCAGCACCGGAGTATGGCAATAGCGCCATCTCACGTGCATTCTTGATGGCCGTAGCAATCTTGCGCTGGTCCTGCACCGTAGCTCCGGTGATGCGACGAGCGCGGATCTTGCCGCGGTCGGAAACGAACTTGCGTAGCGTGGCTACGTCCTTGTAATCGATGACCTCAATCTTGATGGTCTTGACCGGTGCAAGCTTTAGGTTTTTCGCCATTGTGCGCTTGCGGCGGTCTGCTGACTTTCCTGCCATTTTCTTTTCTTTCTCCTAAGACTTTCTAAAACGGTGCTTCGTCGACTGGTGGTTCGGCTGCTGGGTTTGCCCAGGCGTCTGCTCCGCCGGTCATGCTCTGCTGCTGCTTCTCGCCGCCCCATGGGGACTCGACTGCGCCATCGCGCGGTCTGCGGGTAACGGCTGCGGTTGCGTAGCGCAGGCTTGGGCCGATCTCGTCGATCTCAAGCTCGAGTGAGGCCCTGGCCTCACCCTGTGCGGTCTGGTAGGCCGAAGGTGCCTTCAGGCGACCGGAGACAACCACACGGGTTCCCTTGGTCAGGCTCTGTGCGACATTCTCGGCTGCCTCGCGCCATGCGGTGCAACGAACCCATACCGTCTCGCCGTCAACCCACTCGTTAGTGGAGCGGTTGAAGGTGCGTGGTGTGGAGCCGACTCGAACAGAGACAACCGCAACACCGCTCTGGGTGTAGCGCAGCTCTGGGTCGTCGGCCAGGTTGCCAATAATGGTTACGTTAACTTCGCCGGCCATTAGTCAGCCTTGGCGCGAGCCGGACGCTTTCCCCCACGAGGGCTTCTAGGCCCGCGCTCGGAGCGCTGCTCGGGGACAAACTCAATTGGGTTGATGCTGAAAACAGCGTCTTCCAGGCGCATCACCTTGGTGCGCAGGATGGTCTCGGAAAGCTTCAGCTGGCGGTCAAGCTCGTTGACTGCCTCTGAGGTGCTCGTTACGTTGATCACTGCGTAGATGCCCTCTTGGTGCTTCTTGATTTCGTAGGTCATCCGGCGGCGTCCCCAAATATCGATCTTGTCCACGGTGCCACCGGCTTCGGTGATCACCTTGAGGTACTTGTCGATTGTTGGGGCGACATCGCGGTCTTCTACTGAGGGGTCCATAATGACCATCAGCTCGTAGCTATGCATAGTTCACCCACCTCCTTCGGTCTAGAACGGTCATGGTCTTTCCATGACAGGAGGGTATTTAGCATTCATTGCCCTAGGGCAACCGCACTAGCCTAGCGAGCCTGCCACCAGTCAAGCAAGCGCTTCTTTGCCTCTTCCTCGCCAAGCTCGCCCTCATCTAGGCGAATTTCAAGCAGGAAGTTGTAGGCCTCCCCGACCTCACGCCCCGGGGGAATGCCGAGAGTCTGCATAATCTGCTCACCATTTAGGTCAGGTCGCATCGCATCCAGCTCTTCTTGCTCCCGCAGGATCGCGATTCGCTTTTCAAGGTCGTCATAGGCGTGGGCGAGGCGATCAGCCTTTCGCTGATTTCGGGTAGTGACGTCCGCCCTGGTGAGAATGTGCAGCCTATCCAGCTGCTCTCCTGCGTCCCGAACATACCTGCGAACTGCGGAATCGCTCCACTGCTGGTCTGAATAGCCAAAGAATCGAAGATGCAGCTCCACTAGCCGGGATACCGCAGCAACAGTGTCATTATCGAACCTGAGAGCGGTCAGCCGCTTCTTGGTTAGTTTCGCCCCGACGACATCATGGTGGTAAAAGGTGACGGTTCCTCCGGACTCCAGCTTCCTGGTCGCAGGCTTGCCGACGTCGTGCATGAGAGCTGCAAGCCTCACCACAAGGTCTCCCTGCAGCCCGTACTCGCTCTCGTAGCCAATAGCCTGCGAAACGACGGTCAAGGTGTGTTGATATACGTCCTTGTGGTGATGGTGCTCGTCGCTCTCAAGCTTCAGCGCCGGCAGCTCCGGAAGCACAATGCTGGCGATTTTTGAATCAACCAGGATCTCAAGCCCAGGTTTCGGGTCAGCCGAGCACATTAGTTTGCTTAGTTCATCGCGGATCCTCTCTTGCGAGATGATTTCGATGCGCTCGTGCATCTCCAGCATTGCGTCAAAAGCTTCTGGGTCTAGCTCAAAACCAAGCTGGCTGGCAAATCTCGCAGCTCGCATCATGCGAAGGGGGTCGTCAGAGAAAGATATCTCCGGCTTCGAAGGCGTTCTCAGGGTCTTTAGTCGAAGATCTTTGAGGCCCTCGTGAGGGTCAACGAAGGTCCGCTCGGGGAGCCTTAGCGCCATGGCGTTGACGGTGAAATCTCGTCGGACCAAATCGTCTTCAAGGTTGTCGCCGAACTCGACAGTTGGTTTCCTAGAGTCCTTGTCGTACGAATCAGCGCGATAGCTAGTTATTTCCACGCGCTGCCCCGAAATCTCAGCGGCAATGGTGCCAAACTCCCTGCCGACGTCCCAGGTCGCGGTTGCAAGTGGTTTTATGACCTTCAAAATCTCTTCAGCGCTGGCGCTGGTGGTGAAGTCGAGGTCAAGGGTCTGCCTGCCCAGGATTGCATCCCTCACTGGACCGCCAACTAGTGCTAGCTCATGGCCCGCCTTCACAAATGCTTCGCCGAGGGTGTCAAACAGGGGGTTCTGGGTGTTCTCGGCGAGGTTGGCTAGAGCGGTAGCGACCTCGTGCATGGGACATAGCTTGCCACAGCCCAAGGGCTGTGCCCAAGTAGAGTTGGCTTATGACACAGACGCGCCCCAGGACCGAAATCGAGGTCTCCGCGGGTGGTCTGGTCATCAGCTCCTCCGACCCTGGCAAAGTTGCGCTAATTAGCCATCGAAATCGCGGTGGTGGAGAGGACTGGGTTATCCCCAAGGGTCACCAGGAAGCTGGTGAAGACCTCCGGACAACTGCGGTTCGAGAGGTAGCGGAGGAGACCGGCATTGAGGCCGAGGTAATCCGAAAAATCGGCGAAATCACCTACAGCTTCCGCTTGGGTTCAAAGCGAATTCGCAAGACCGTTCATCACTACCTGCTCAGGCAGGTGGGGGGTTCACTGGTCTCTGACAACGACCCTGCCGGTGAGGTCTTAGCTGTCGGGTGGTTTCCGCTAGATCAGCTCGAGGCCGTTCTGGCTCACGAGAACGAGCGAAAGGTTGCCCTGCAGGCTCTGGAGATGCTTCGATGAGGCGCATCCTCGGGCTGATACTGGCGCTTTTGTTGCTGCCGCTTCCAGCGAGCGCCGATGTCGAGATTGTTCCGGGGTCGGATATCAACCTGGTGGCTAGGGATGCCAACATCCCAATCACCATCAGAAACACCACCGAGTCAGACATTGAGGTTCAGGTCGTCGGGGAAAGCACCTCGTTTCGACTTGAAATTCTCGAATCGACCAAGGTTGTGATACCCGCTTTGAGTAGCCAAATTGCGGAGCTTCCGGTCAGGGCTATAGCCAACGGTCCCGTGGAGATTAGGGTGTGGCTCGAAGTGGCCGACGAAAAGGTCACTGAAGACACCATCATTGCTGTCAACGTGAACTATGACGTAGAGCTGTTTCTGTTGGTTAGTTTCGCAGTTGCGATGTTCGCACTCATGATTGTCGGCATTATCCGCACCACCCTGCGGCTCAGGAGACGCCAGAGTGAGTGAGCTAAACCCCTCCGTTACGCGCAGCTCGCTCATAATGGCAAGCGGGACCATCATTTCGCGCATTCTGGGTTTCGCCAGGGCCGTCCTGCTTGCCGCAGCGATCGGTGTCACCACTGACGCAGCAGATGCTTTTGGGGTCGCAAATCAGCTTCCGAACAACGTCTATGCCATCATCGTCGGCGGTGTCCTAAACGCTGTTTTGGTTCCCCAGCTCGTGAAAGCAAGGGGAGGCCTTGATGGTGGTAAGGGCTACGTTGACCGCTTTGTAACCCTGGCAATCACAGTGTTCTTCTCGGTAACGCTGCTTTTCACCATCGCGGCCCCGCTATTTATTCGCCTCTACACAAGCGGTTGGAGCGATGACCAACTTGCCCTAGCTACCGCCTTTGCCTACTGGTGCCTACCGCAGCTGTTCTTCTATGGGCTTTACTCGGTCTTCGGTGAGGTCCTGAATTCTCGCAAGGCATTTGGACCCTTTATGTGGGCTCCAGTCCTAAACAATGTGGTCTCGCTCGCAGGTCTTGTGGCATTCATTGCGATATTTGCCGCGGATCCAACTGGGGTTAGAAGTGTCAGCGAGTGGGGAGCGGATCGCATTGCCCTGCTCGCAGGTAGCGCCACGCTAGGCGTCGCCGCTCAGGCCCTAATTCTGCTTGTTAGCTGGCGCAGAATCGGGCTCAAGCTAAATCTGAACTTCCACTGGAGGGGCTTTGGGCTAGGGCCCGCCCTTCGAGCCGCCTCATGGTCGCTGGGTATGGTGCTGGTGACCCAAATTGGAGGCCTCGTGCAGACCGCGGTTGCGTCCACTGCAGCAGCCGAGCGAGACTCCTCACCGGCGATTGCGTCGGTCGCGGCCGCGGCAATTGCATGGCTGATCTTTATGCTCCCGCACTCGGTTGTCACGGTCTCAATAGCGACCGCGTACTTCACCCGCATGGCCGAGCACAACCAGGCCGGTCGCGATAAAGAATTCAAAGTTGACCTGACCACAGGCCTCAGGGTTATCGCGCTGGTGAGCGTGATCTCGAGTGCTGTGTTGATAGTGCTCAGCTACCCAGTTGCGAGGGTGTTTGTCGGTGAGTATCCATCCACAGCCGCATTGGGCAACGTCATAGCGGCCTTCATGATTGGGCTCTTACCGTTCAGCTTCGTCTACATGATGCAGCGTGCATTCTTCGCGCTCGAGGACACCAGAACGCCATTTATCTTTACCTCGATCCAAATTGCTATTCACATCACTGGCTCTATCACCGCAGGCTTCTTGGTACCGAAGGAGATTCTCGTGGTGACCATCGCGCTCGTAACGGCATTCTCGATTAGCGTGCAGGGAATCATTGCCTACGCAATGCTCAAAAAGCGCATCGGGACACTCTCTGGGTTTGGGGTGAGTCGCTCGCTAGCCAAGTTCGTACTGGCCGCCATTCCGGCGACAGCGGCTGGAATTGGCGTTTTGTGGCTGATTGGTGGAATTGGCGAAGATTCTTTTGCCGTTGATACCGTGCTTAGCGCCGTACTCAGCTGCATTTTGGTTGGCACTGCAATGGCTGGTGTCTACCTCTTGACACTTGGGCTTTTGAAATCTACCGAGCTGGGAGAAATCTTCGCCGGACTAAAGGGTAGGTTTGGTCAGGCCAAGAAGTAGGCTTGGAATAAATAGATAGCCATCTATGTTCGGACGCTCGAGGTAATAAATGCGCGAAGTAATAATCATCGGATCTGGCCCTGCCGGCTACACAGCCGCTATCTACGCGGCCAGGGCTCAGCTCAACCCTCTTCTTATTGCCAGCAGCGTCGAGCCCGGTGGTGAACTGATGAAAACCACCGAGGTGGAAAACTACCCGGGCTTTCCCGAGGGGCTAATGGGGCCTGACCTGATGGCTAATTTCCAGGCCCAGGCGGAGCGCTTTGGCACCGAGATTCTCTTTGATGACGTGGTAGAGGTTGACCTAAAGGGTGCGACCAAGGTTGTAAAGACCGGGGCTGGAGAGACATACGAGGCAAAGTCCGTAATCATCTCAACCGGCGCCGCCTATCGCGAGCTGGGGCTACCCAAGGAAAAGGAGCTCAGCGGGCACGGGGTTAGCTGGTGCGCGACCTGCGACGGCTTCTTCTTCCGAGACAAGGTAATCGCCGTGGTTGGCGGAGGCGACTCAGCCATGGAGGAGGCCAATTTCCTAACGAAGTTTGCCTCAAAGGTTTACATAATCCACAGACGCGACAGCCTGAAGGCCTCAAAAATCATGCAGCAGCGCTCCTTCGACAACCCAAAGATCGAATTCATCTGGAACTCGGCAGTTGCTGAGCTAAAAGGTGACGCGAAACTAGAGGGTGTTGTACTCGAGGACACCCAGACTGGTGAAAAGACAGACCTGGCGCTTGAAGGATTGTTCATCGCTATTGGAAATGACCCGAGGGTTGATCTGGTTGAGAATCAGGTAGAGCTAACTCCAGATCGCTTCATCAAGGTTGACGGTAGAACCTCAAAAACCTCACTGCCAGGCGTATTTGCCTCAGGTGATGTGATTGATCCAACATACCGACAGGCGATTACGGCGGCTGGCTCTGGTTGTGTAGCGGCACTGGATGCCGAGCACTACCTAAGTTCCCTACAAGGAGAATAAATGCCAATCGACACAACGACACAAAAGTTTGAGGCCGATGTCCTACAGGCTGACAAGCCCGTGGTGGTTGACTTCTGGGCTGAGTGGTGCGGTCCATGCCGCATGATTTCGCCGATCCTGGCCGAGCTGGCCGAGGAGTATCGCGACAAGATAACCGTGGCCAAGGTAAATGTTGACCACGAGCCCGACCTGGCAATGCAGTACGGGGTAACCGGTATCCCGCTGCTGGGGGTGTTCCAGGGAGGCAAGCTGGTAAAGCAACTTGTCGGTGCGAGGCCCAAGGCCGCGCTGGTCGAAGAGCTCGCCGAGTACCTCAAGTAACTAGCCCTAGAGCTATAAGACCTTTCTGGTTAGACTTTGCGCTAAACCCAACGGAGCGCAATGACTGAAACACGCCTTGGACAGGCAACGAACTTTGACTCTTGGAAGCATGCCTATGCCAAAAGAGCAGAGAACCTTGCCGTTTCTGAGGTTCGTGCGCTTTTTTCCGTAGTCTCAAGGCCTGAGGTGGTCTCGCTGGCAGGCGGAATGCCGGATGTCAGTGCCATGGACAACGATGCGATTCGCTCAGCCTTTGACTCGTTGATGTCCTCGAGGCCTCAATACGCACTTCAATACGGCAGTGGCCAGGGAGACCTGCGTCTTAGGGAGCAGATTTGCCAAATAATGGAGCTGGACGGGGTTCACGGCAGTGTCGAGGATCTAATGATCACGACCGGTTCCCAACACGCTCTAGAGCTAATTTCTGACCTGTTTCTAGACCAAGGTGACGTTGTTTTGGTCGAATCCCCCAGCTATGTCGGGGCAGTAGGCATTTTCCGCCACAAAGAGGCCCACATCGAGCACGTCTTCACCGATCACGACGGCCTCAGCCCAGATGCCCTCGAAGAGGCGGTGGAGCGCCTCAAGGCCGATGGCAAGAGAATCAAGCTTTTGTATGTGGTTCCAAACTTCGCAAACCCAAGTGGCGTAACGCTGTCTGAAGAGCGCAGGCAAAGGGTTCTGCAGATCTGCAGGGACCACGGAATCTTGATTGTCGAGGACAACCCATACGGCCTTCTCTACTTTGAGGACCGGCCGCCCAAGGCCCTCAGGGCGTTTGACGGAGAAGGGGTTGTCTACCTTGGCAGCTTCTCCAAGATTCTCTCTCCGGGGCTCAGGGTTGGCTATGTGCTTGCACCGCCCGCAATTAGGGAAAAATTAGTTCTTGCCAACGAATCGGCCATTTTGTCTCCCGCAACCTTTGCACAGATGCTGGTGAGCGAGTATCTGGCAACCTGCGACTGGCAAAAACAGGTCGCTGACTATCGAAACCTTTACCGAATCAAGCGAGACTCCGCTCTCGAGGCCGTTAGACAGTATCTTCCCAGCCTCCACACCACAGAACCCACCGGAGGCTTTTTCCTCTGGCTAACGCTGCCGGAGGGCCTAAACAGCAAGGAAATGCTTCCGTTGGCTGTCACCGAGCTGGTTGCCTACACGCCAGGAACTGCCTTCTTCGGAGACGGCAGGGGCCATGAAAACATCAGGATCTGCTTCTCTCATCCAACCGCGGAGAATGTGAAGGTGGGTATTCACAGGCTTGCCAACGTGATCGACAGGCAGATCGAGCTTCTCGAGACCTTTGGTTCCTCGAAATGAGCCATCGGGTCCTGATCCTCGCCGGAGGCATCTCTCACGAGCGTGACGTTTCCCTCAAGTCAGGGCGCCGAGTCGCCGATGCTCTGACTGATGCGGGTTGTGAGGTGGAAATTCGCGAGCCAGATGGCGAACTAATCGGCCACCTGATGGCCTCTAGGCCCGATGTCGTTTGGTCCACCCTGCATGGCGCCGTTGGCGAAGACGGTTCCATTCAGGACCTGCTGTCCCTGGCACAGATTCGCTACGTAGGGTCCCTGGCTGACGGAGCAAGGCTCGCCTGGGACAAGCCAACCGCGAAAATCATCATGGCTCGTCATGGAGTCCAGACCCCAACCTCGATAACGCTGCCGAGCTCTTCTTTCAGGGAGTTAAACGCCGAATCAGTGCTTGCAATGGTTGCAACCGAACTTTCCTACCCGCTAATCGTCAAGCCCGCCCAGAGCGGCTCAGCGCAGGGAGTTAACCAGGTTAACAACGCTAAAGAGTTCTCAAAGGCGATGATCGAGGCCTTCGCCTATGGCGACGAGGTGATGGTCGAGAGGTTTGTTGAGGGAACAGAGCTTGCAATTAGCGTTATTGACCTAGGTGGCGGCCCAGTAGCACTTCCCGCGGTTGAAATAGTGCCTGAGAGTGGCAGTTTTGGCTATAACGAGCGCTACACCCCGGGCCAGACGGACTACTTCGTGCCGGCAAGGCTTCCCGCAACCGTCTTGGAGGCAGCAGCGGAGGTCGCAATAGCTGCCCACTCAGCCCTAAGGCTTCGTCATATGAGCAGAATCGATCTGATTGTGGATGAGGATGGGACACCGTGGTTCCTAGAGGCAAATGTCACCCCGGGAATGACAGAGACTTCGCTTTTGCCGCAGGCCGTCATAGCGTCTGGGCAATCGCTAT
>Ga0181554_1002301_pt1 | contig 17083 bp, 8 predicted proteins | sample 011ome_16_FD_145602 | JGI IMG/M metagenome (GOLD analysis project Ga0181554, IMG submission 145602) | Coastal salt marsh microbial communities from the Groves Creek Marsh, Skidaway Island, Georgia - 011503CT metaG (spades assembly) | ecosystem: Environmental > Aquatic > Marine > Intertidal zone >... | reverse complement strand
AGTAGTCATCCACAGCAGTGACGCTCATTTGCGGCGGCGGCGGAACCACGATGTGTTCGACCGCCCAGGTGCACTTGGAGCCATCCGCCACCGGTGTCGCCCAATCGCTCGGACAGACCACGTAGTTGAACGAGTCTGTTCCATACCAGTCGGGGTCCGGGGTATAGGTAAAGGTTCCCGTTGCTGTATTCCACTGACTCACTGATCCGTGCTGCGGTTCGATGTGCGCTGGGAAGTAGTCGTAAACATTCCAGTCATACAGGAAGAACGAGCCATTCGGATAAGTATCCAGGTCAGGCGCGTTCCCGCTAGTCATCGGCGTGTTCATCGGCGTCGTGTAATAATCATCGACTGCCTTCAGGCCGGCCGGCAAAACTACTATGTATTCCGTCGCCATGACACAGATGTTGGTATCCGGCACCGGCAGACAAACTTTGTAGGTGAATGAATCACTTCCACTCCAGTTCGTGTCCGGTGTATAGGTGAAGGTCCCATCGTTGGCCGGGTTCCAGGTGACCGTACCGTGCGACGGTACAGACGTCGGCGTGAAAGTTGAACCCACCGGGTAACTGTCCAGGGCCGCTGCTGCACCCCTTGTCATTGGCGTGTTCAACGGTGTGGTGTAGTAGTCGTCACCCGCATTCAAGGTGTCCGGCGGCACCACGATGTACTCGACAGCCGTGTCACATACCCATGCGTTAGGCGCTGGTAGGCACACCTTGTATGTAAACGAGTCCGTACCCGACCAGTCAGGGTCTGGCATGTAGCTGAATGTCCCATCCGCATACCATGCAGTCACGGTCCCATGAGACGGCGAGGAAGTGCGGGTGAAGGTTGATCGCGGCGCATAACTATCATCCTGAGCTGCATTGCCGCTTACCATTTCGGTGTTCATTGGCGTGGTGTAGTAGTCATTCACCGCCTCGATGTCCAGTCCAGGCGGAGGGACCACAATGTATTCGACCGCTGTCGCACAGACTGAAGCATTGGGCGCAGGCAAGCACACCTCATAGGTGAACGAGTCATTACCGTACCAGTCAGTGTCGGGCGTGTAGCTGAATGTCCCATCCGCATTCCAGGTCACCGTGCCGTTGCTCGGGTCCGAGGTCTTGGCAAAGGTCGAGCCCGGCGCGAATGTATCAGCCTGCCTGACATCGCCATGCGTCATAGGTGTGTTTATCGACGTCACATAGTAGTCGTCGACAGCAGCAATGCTGACGCCAAGGGGCGGTACGGTGATGTACTCCGTTGCAACGGCACAGTCTGCCCAGACATTCCAGTTGGGCTTACAGACCAGATAGGTGAACGAGTCAGTCCCGGAGAACCCATCAGCTGGGGTGTAGGTAAACGTACCATCGCCATGGAATCCGCTGACCGTACCATGCTGCGGCAACACAGGGGCCGGGAAACCATTGCCGGCACCCCAAGTACCGTAGAAGGTTGATCCCGTTGGATAGATATCCCCCTTGGCTGCATCACCCGAGGTCATCGGTGTCTGGTATGGGGTGGTGTAGTAATCATCCACAGCCGCCAAGCTGGGCGCCATCATGATGTACTCGGTCGCCGTGGCACAAATCGCCTGATTCGGGCTCGGCAGACACACCTTATAGTCGAACGAATCAGGTCCCGCATAATTTTGAGCCGGGGTATAGGTAAAGGTACCGTCGGCATTCCAGCTCACCGCTCCATGGGCAGGCGTAGTCAGTTGGGTGAATGCTGAACCTGCATCGTAGCTATCCAGTGCACCAGCAATACCCTGCGTCATCGGAGTATTGATATCCGTCCGATAATAGTCATCAACAGCAGTAACGGTCGGCACATAAGCGGGACCACCGCCCGTCCCGGCCACACACTGGCTCAGAATGACGTCATCCAATGCCAGTTCGGTCGCGGCTTCATTCCACTCGCCAGCCGCAATCGAGAAGTCAACATGACCCCAAGAACCGAAGGAGATGGTGGTTTGCGCCTGCTTGGCGACAAAGTCGACCGTATAGCGGTTGTTGGTGTGCAGCACCTTGAATAAAGTCCGTTCGAAGCCGGTGATGTCCAGAATGGCAACGCCATCCTTGGTGAAGTTTCCTCCGGTGGCATCTTCCGACGTCTGCCAGAATTGCAGGCGGTAGATGGTCCCCGGCGTCAGGGTCACTGTTTGTGAAATTCTGACCGGGGTCGAGTTGCCCCCGTACTGAGCAGAGGTACCGCCCTCCCCTGAATCCCCTTCGGAAAACGTGACTGAACCCGCCGGTCGTGCAAAGCCAAACCCTTCGGAGTTAAAGGACGGCACCGTGCCATACCAAACCCAAGAGGAAGCGTTACCGAAATAGACTTGTGAGTCACCAGGCAGGACGCTCTGGTTAAGACCATCTTCAACCGCCGCGGTATGCCAGTTTGAAACCCCATTATCAGTTTGGGTATTTCCCCAACCTGCATAGGTATCCGACGTTGGCTGTGGCCCCCCGCCCGTGGCGGTCCAGTGAGAAATCGCCCTCAGTGGTTTGGAATTGGTCAAATCGTCAGCAGGCACGGAAGAACCGGGCGGCAACAGCCGATACATATCCTCCGCTGTCCCACCCCAGTTGGCCTCAAAGGTGCCGTTGAGAATCAGGTTATTACCACCGTCGGACACCGACTGACGATCCTGCAGGACCGGCTGGGTTTCCGCACCTACCTGATGTTCGGTCCACATATCCGGCTGAATGGTCACCGGATGCGGGGTATCACATTGAACCGGCGTGACCGTCGACGAGCTGCCCACCGTAATGGTCACAGTAGCAATGTCGCAATCACCGGCAGAAGCGCCAGAACCGGACTGCGGACTTTCAGACGACCTGCACAGCATGTACGTGAAACTGTCGGTACCGGTGAAGCCGGTATTCGGGGTATAGGTGATGGGTCCGGTGCCGTTCCATCCGGACAGCACACCGTTGGCCGGCTGTTCCCGTGCAGGGTAGTCAGCATTCGCCGTCCAGTTACGCCAAAAGGTGAAATTACCCTGGACATAAATGTCATTGTCCGCGACATTCAACGTCACAGCCGTATTCAGTGGCGTCGTTCGATCGTCATCCACCGCATCAAAGTCCACGGAAACGATGGTTGCAGTACCCGCATTGTTTGATGTGTTGGTCTCACCAGTTGCACTGGTGCTGGCATTCAGTGTGAGATCACCGCTCGCCGGCATCGTGGCTTCTACGTCACAGATGATGCTCTTACCTACGGTTAAAGTAGTCAAAGGCAGATTCACGGGAATATTGTCAACCTGACAATTGTTCACCGTGTCGGCACCAGAAACACTACAGGTAACCGCGGAGGCATCAACTCCACTCGTATTTGAGCAGGTAACAACTCCATTTACCGGCGTCTGAGCGGCCGCCCCTGTAGGGAAACCACTCAAGCTAACCGCCATATCCGCTACTGTATTTTGGGGGGGTGGCGTGGCACTGTAGATACCAAAGTAGAGCCCGGACATATCACCATTTACATTGGTTGTGTCGGAACTATCAATAACAGACGAAAGCTTGTAAATCCCCCTTGAACCATTCGCAAGAAAGCTGCCCGTATTATCCTTGTTGGTGCCGGTAAAGCTCCAACCGCTTGGAAGCTGCCCGTTCACTGTCGTACCCGACACATTCGCCGTAAAATTAGGATTATTTGTCAGCAGCAGTCGACTAACGGTATTGGGAGGCACAAAAAATGAAAAGGTGCCGTCCGCATTTACCGTCGTGGAAGCAAACGCAGTGGTATAGTTTCCATCTTTCCATGCCAGGACATAAAGTGGTCCATTTCCGGTATCTGTACCATATTCATCCGAACCTTCGAATTTGTTCTGATTAGCATCATAGAAGACTGTACCGCTCAGACTAACTCCGGCGGATATATTGATACTAGCTGTGTTGTTCAGGGTGTTACCGTCATTGGCAGAATCAGCCAAAGCCGTTACATCAACACTTCCGGTCGCTGGGACAGTAACTGCAACGTCACAATTGATCGACGCCCCTGATGCGAGAGACGCAATATTGATAGGCATAGCCACCGAACTCTGGTCTGTACTCAGTACGCAGTTGGAGAGCGTGGCATTGGTCACCGAGCACGTGGGAGAAGGTGCTGGATTCGGGCCATTATTGGTACAGCTATAGGTTCCCGTCACGGTGCTGCCCGCGGCACCCGCTGTTCGCAGGCCGTTGAGGGTTACTGCCATATCCGACGGCGGACGCTCGCCATCTTCTATATTGAAGGCGATTGCAAACCCCTCATTTTGAAGTCTTTGATTCCCATTATAGATATAACTCAATGTTGATCCACGGGTGGAACTCACCTTCCAAAACATATTGGAGATTGACCAATCAAATTGACTGCCATCACCAGAATTCCAGGTTCCAATATTCAGATTACCGGCGTCATTCGAAAGACCATCTTGTCCCGTAACATTAGGGGTGGATTGGTAGCTAGTAACAGGATTGTATAAGGTGGCAACCCCTGAGAAACCGGAGAACTTATGCGGAAATCTAACACCGCCGCTCCCGTTTTCTCCCGTATAGAATTGCACTGCGGGGTTACGTCCCAGATGAGTTACCCCTGAAACATGATAGGGTGAGCCCGCATACGTGGTGGCGGAGACATCATATCTAAAGCCCTGAACCTGACATCCAAAGCCAGACCCACCCGTGGCTCCAACTTCATTAATCAGAAAAACGACGCCAACACCAGGCAAGCCGGAGTAGTTTGCAACTGTCGCTTCATTACCACTTATGGGCTCGACTTTAAGGGAATCTATATTTCCTGTAGTGCAACCGGCACTCAAGCCTTGATACTTTGCGAAGTGTAGTTGCGACAACTGCCACTCACCGATCGGCACCCCATTAGCTAAAATCCTTCCGCTCGCGGGATAGTTATAAGACACCGCGGGATTAGCAACATTATCTTCCCCAGGCGGACTAGTCACCAGCCCACCGGAATCTACCGTATAAGTAATGGTTGCAGTGGTTGCTGCCATCAGTTCAGATGAACCCATAATTAAGGATAATGGCAACACCATTATTAAACCTATAATAATGGATTTTAACTCCTCAATAAGAATAAGCCCACTAAGCCACCATGTTTTCAATCCATAATTTTGCTTGGTGAGTTTTTTGTGAATTATCCACTTAGTCAAATCAGCAGGAGGCTTACGCATTTTATCAGCGAAGTTTTTCATGGTGGTTTAGTTGCGTTTATTATACATAATCATGGTGCTCCAAGGCCGCAACGCATCATTAATCTATTTATTACTACCAAATATTATTGACAATAATGTCGACGCGACGGAATGGTTTTTTCACGATGGCTAATCTAATATTCAGCTACCATCATAAAAACCCCCCGGCGAGAGGTTTTTTTCGAGAGGCAACCCCTCCTGGAAGGGGCATTAATTCCATCCGACCGATTAAAAACCCCATACATTCCCCCTTTGTGAGGGGAGTCTCTTCCCCAAACACCCCCTTCGCTAAGGGGGTTTGGCTTTTTGGCTAATTCGGTTAAAAAGTGTCCTCACACTCACTCTGTGCCCAAGTCATGAAACTGAACGAAATCGATCAACTCACGCCCCGCCAGAGGGAGGTGCTGGACTTGATGTGCCAGGGGCTTCCTGTACGGGTCATGGCCGAGCGGCTACATCTCTCCCCTCACACGGTGGCGGAATATCGCAAGGTGATTTTCAAGCGCATGGGTGTTACGAATCTGGTCGAGCTCGTAAACGCGATCAACGCGCAAAATTCAGAACAACAGCTAAATGAACAGCCCGACCTCAAGGCGGCGCTAGAAACGCCGCCGAATCTCCTGGTGGTGGAGGACGATCTGGGTTACCGGGCGCTGGTGGTAACCAGCTTGATTGAGCTGGGCTTTCCCTGTCGTGGGGTTGGCTGTCGACGGGAGGTCGAGGCCGCTCTTGCGGAAGAGCCGGCAAATATCGTGATACTGGATCTGAACTTGGGAAATGAGGATGGTTTGGTCATCGCGGAGTGGCTCCGGCATTCCGGACGATATGGCATCATCATGATGACCACGCGTGGCTCGGTACAAAACCGCATCGACGGGTTAGCGATGGGCACCGATGCTTATTTGGTGAAGCCGATCGACATGCGCGAGCTCGTCGCGGTGATTCGCAATCTTCACCGTCGCTCGGTTCAATGGCAAATCCGTTTGACCTGAAGACCTTAACGCGAATTACGTTTCGCGGTTTGGCCGGTGGGCTGATTGGCTGGCTCTGGCTCTGGGCTTCTTGCGGCCAAGCGATGGAATCTTACCCCTTGATGCTGGATCCAACCTTGACTAGCTCCGGGTTGGTGGGGCACCTGAGTATCTTCAAGGATGCCAGTGGAAAAATGTCTTTCGATGGCATTCGCGCGGCTGCTGCAGCGGGACAGTTTCAGCCTGTGACCGGTGACGCGGTGACTCCCGGCTACCTGGCACAGAAGCCGCTGTGGATTCGTTTTAAGGTCAAGTATCAAGCTGCAGATCGTTCCATATGGTGGCTTTTCCTGGCTCCTGAGCTGCTGGAGACGATCACCCTGTATGCCGAGCAGCCGGACGGCCAGTTTTTCGTGCACGAAGGCGGCCGCAACCTACCGTTTGCCCAACGTGAGATGGCTGGCCTAGGTCATGCTTTCAAGTTAGGAATCGATCCGGGCGGAGTCCGCGAATACTTTGTGCGGGTGACATTGAATGCCGCCATTAAGGTAGAGCTCCACTTGTGGCAGGAAAAGTCTCTATATGCTTTTCTCTCACAGGTCAATGCCACCTTCGGTGGTTATGTGGGGCTTGTCGCTCTACTCACCTTGATGGCGCTGATCCGGGCGATGACCTATCGCAACCGTTGGGATTTCGCGTATCTCAGCTACCTGGTGGGTTTTGAATTGTTTCATCTCACCAATGCTGGGCTGGTTCAGGCTTGGGGCCTGAGTGATGATGCCAGCCTGCGCCGGGGACTCACTCAGATAGGGCTCATGGTGAGCAGCTGGAGTTTCGTGGCACTGACCCGTACCCTGATCGTATGGCCCAGCGCATACTCGCTCTGGCCCGGGCGTTTGCTCGCCGTCGGATTAGTTACCACTTTGGTGGGCTTGGGGCTGGTCAAATTGTTCGTCCCCGAAGCTTTCTTTGAGGTTCATTTCGACGTAGCGGTGTCACTGTTGCTGTTCTCGACACTGGCGGGATCATGGGCGGCTTGGCGCAATTATCCTAATGCTCGCGCCTTGACTATCTGCTTCCTGCCCTTTGTGCTGTGGGCGGTGTTTGTGACGGTCATCCGCTGGACGGACATCGTCTATGTTGATGCCTGGACACGCAATCGAGTTCTCATGTTCACCGGGCTGGCGCATCTCTTTGCGCTGTGGCTGTTAATTCTTGGCAAAGAGGCTCGATTGGCGCAGGCCAAGCAGCAACTTGAAACGCGGCTCGCGAGCCTCGGCGAGGAAATGGCCAATATGGGTTTGTTTCTGGACATGTTGACCCACGAACTCAACCGCCCGCTTCAAGCGCTCGCCACTCTATCCCTACCAAGTGAGGGAAAACGCGCACCTGACGAAATAGCCACCTTGCGGCACCGTTTGGTCGACATACGTACCGAATTCACTGGGATCATGGAAATCTGTGTCGGCCGGATTCAACAGGTTGCCAGCAATACACTGGCACCAACCGACGTGGACTTGCGGGAATTAGTGAATAGGATCGTCGGCCATTTCCGGCAATCCTCGCGGCGGCATTTAGTGAGCGCGGAACTCGGTAACTTACCCACCCAATTTTGCTGCGATGCCAAATTGATAGGCATTCTGCTGAGCAATTTGCTGGAGAATGCCGCCCGCCATGCTGCGGAAGGCGGGGCCATTTGGGTCACCGGATTCGAAATCAATGAGGAGTCGGTCGAGATTGCGGTTATGGATGAAGGACCCGGCATTTCCCCGGAAGATCAAACTCGTATCTTCGACCGTTATACGCAATTACCCTCATCTTCAGGTCAGAAATCGGGCATGGGACTGGGGCTGTTTATCGTCCGCCGGATCGCGGAAATGCATGGCGGCTCGGTGATCTGCGAAAGTGAACCCGGTGAAGGTGCAACTTTTCGCGTCATCCTGAAACGTGGTGATTTAAAAAATTAAAGTCTTGATCTGATTCATGCTTCACCTTGAGTGGTTGCGCTTATCCTTCGTTTTGTTGGCATCTCTGGCCAGTCAAGCCGATCAGTTGTCCAGAAATCCCGTGCCAGCATGCTTTCCTTCATCCTGTACCCGTTCGCCCTCACCCCACAGGTGAGAGCACTAGAACCACTTCGATACCGGCAGCGCGCCCAAATATGGTGAGGGATGCGGTTGATCATTCCGATCTATAACAATGAGGAATGGGAACTCCGAACGCGGACGATGGTAAACATGATCTCTCGGGACGCGACCTACCAGTTCGGACCGAAGACATAGTAAGGCAACCGCTGCAACTGCTATCCTCGGCTTCAAAGCCAAATCATTCCCCTGTCAGGATGAATGCTCTACCCGACTCATTTAAACGCCTGAGCCTTGCGATGTCGCTGATCCTCTTGGCGGCCGCGATGCTACTGTGGTCTGACCGGCATTCCCGTCATCGGGACAGCTTGCCGCCGACCAGTGTCTCCAGCCCCATTCCTATCGCGCTGTTGCTGCACAGTTCCAGCCCGGTCCTGGATGAAACCCGTCAGGGCGTGATCGATGGCCTTGCGGCCCGTGGCTTCAGGGAGGGCGAGACGATCCGTATCACCACCTACAATCCGGAGGGTGACCTTCCGACCGGCAACCTGATGGCCCAGAAAATTGCCGGGGGTCATGACCGGCTTGCCATCTCGATTTCCACGGTGATGCTGCAGGCGCTGGCTAACGCCAATCGGGGCGGACGCATTCCCCACGTTTTCGGGGCGGTGACGTCTCCGGTGGGTGCCGGCGTAGGCATCAAGGCACTGGATAGCCTGGACAAACCGTCCCAGCTGACCGGCATCGGGACACCGCAACCAGTGGCAGATGTTTTTCGGCTGGCGAAACAGATCAACCCAAGGCTAAAGACCGTGGGTGTGGTCTGGAATCCAGCCGAGGTCAATTCCGAAATCTGTACGCAACGCGCCCGGGATATCGCGAAAGAGCTTGGGCTGACGCTGCTTGAGGCGCCGATTGAGCAGACCAAGGACATTCGTGAAGCGGCGGAATCCCTGGTCTCCCGGGGGGTGGAGGCATTCTGGACCGGTGGCGACGCCACTGTCGGCAATGCCGTGGACAGTCTGATGGGTGTCGCCCGCTCGGCACGCATCCCGGTTTTTTCCAACATGGCCGGCCACGTGAAACGGGGCGGTTTGTTTGACCTTGGCGCCAGTTACTTCGAAGTCGGCCAGGAAATAGCCCAGATCGTCAGCGAAGTGTTGTCCGGAAAGCCCCCCGCCCAGATACCGGTTCGGGATTTCGTTCCGCGTCACATTCTGCTCAATGAGCAGGTCAGACAGAGCCTGCGCGGAGACTGGCGTTTTGATGACGCGCTCAAGGCGAGCGCTTCTGAAATCATCGGTGTCGATGGCTCCATCCGGTCAGGCAAGCCGGTAAGCTCTCCCGCAAGCACGCCATCCGGCATCCCCAGCCCAACGCACCGCGATCACCCCTGGAGGCTGAAACGAATCCTCTACCTCGAATCGCCTCCGGCCGAGGAAGCCATGCAGGGCATGGTCGAGGGTTTCAAGGCGGCCGGACTGGTGGCCGGTCATGACTATGTACTGACCGACGCTTCGGCTCAGGGCGACATGTCGGTCCTTCCCGCCCTGGCAGATGCCACGGTCAGCGACGGTACGGAATTGCTGATTGCCTTTTCGACGCCGACACTGCAAATGGCCGTGCAGAAAATCAGACAGTTGCCGGTGGTGTTTACTTTCGTGGCCGATCCGGTCGTAGCCGGCGCCGGGCAGGACAACGACCATCACCTGCCCAACATCACCGGCATATATACGCTCGGGCCTTACGCCGAAATGGTCGATCTGCTGACTCGGGATTTTCCTCAATACCGGAGGGTTGGAACCCTGTTTTCCCCCGCCGAGGACAATTCGGTACACAACAAGGATACCTTCGTGAAAGAGGCTACCAAACGCGGGGTTACGGTCACCAGCATTCCGGTCAACTCAGCCGCAGAACTGCCGGATGCCGCGCTGGCCATTGCCGCAAAACCCATCGACGCGATCGTCCAGATACTCGATAACCAGTCTTCCTCAGGCTTTACCGCCATTGCCCGCGCCGCTGTCCGGGCCAGAAAACCCCTGTTCAGCTTTATCGAGTCCGGTGTTCGCCAGGGCGCAGCGGTTGGCGTCACCATCAGCTATCACCAGGCGGGTTATGAAGCGGCGATGATGGTCGCACGCATCATGCGCGGTGAATCACCCGCCAGCATTCCGTTTGCTCGGCCGGGTCAGGTGCGCGTCATCGTCAGCCAGGAGAATGCCCGGCAACTGGGCATGAGCCTGCCGGCCGGGCTGATCCAGCGCGCCGATGTCCGGCTGGAAAGCCCTCACTGATCCCAATAGCTGCCATGGAAATCCGAACCCGACTGGAAGGGGCAGATATGCATGTGGAGCTGGAGGGCCGCATGGATGCGGCGTGGAGCGGCACTGTCGGCAAGACCTTGCAGGAAACCTTGCTGGTGGGCTGTCACAGTGTCATTCTCGATCTCGGCAAGGTCAACTATGTCAGTTCTGCCGGCATTCGTGTACTGATGCTAGTGGCCAAACAACTGAAAGGCATTGGTGGTCGGCTGCAAATTAGCGATCAATCCCACCAGGTAAGGGAAGTTTTGGAGATGGTCGGCTTTCATCGGCTGATTGATGGGCCACCCGCAGCAATTCCGCCTGGCGCGCCGGCAGTCAGCTCGCCCATCATCAAGGCGCAGACATGGTGCCGGAATGAACTTGAATTTGAGGTCTATGAATTGGCAGCCGGTGCCTCCCAGCGTGGCATATTGATCGGAGATCCACTGTCGGTAATGACGGCAACACCTCTAAGGATGACTGACCAGCGGCTGGTCATCGGGCTGGGGTCGATCGGGAGCGAAATCAACCCGGGGCGGGCCGGTGAACTGCTCGCGGTGCAGGGATTGGCCATCAGCCTGCCGGGTTATGATCCGGGTCATCCCGACTGGATGGTTAGGGAGGGAGACCTGGTTCCGGACATTCGGCTTCACTATGGAATCAGCAGCGAAGGGGCATTCCGTCATCTGTTGCGGTTCGGCACCCAGCCGGACACCCTCCCCGTCCCGATGAGCGCATTGACCGAAGCAATTCTGGCCCGTTGCGAGACCGAATTTGCCAGCTTCGTCATCGTTGCCGAAACCGCTAGCCTGGTAGGAGCGGCACTGCAATCCTGCCCCGATGCGCTGGGCGAAGACTGGTTTGACTACCCTGCCCTGCGCAACCGGATGCTGTTCACCGCTGAGCCCGCCCATGCCAGCGAAACCTGCCTGATAGTTGGCTTTGTTGCGCGAGCTCCTGAAGGCCGGTTGGCTTCATTTCTGCGTCCCGCATCAAAAGACTCCGACATTCATCTGCATGGGCATGCTGCAGTAGCGCCCTATCGACCAGTGAGCAAGGGATTGATTGATCTGTCGGCCACACTGGAAACCTTTATGGAAAGCCAGCTCCTGCGCGGAGTGCTGCACCTGCTGAACGATGAGCGTGAGGGCACCGGTGCCGGCGAAAGCCATCTGCGCCGGGGGGCCATATGGTGTGCGCCGGTTCGTTTCGATGACACCACATCAAGCCAATCGGAGGCCGACTCATGACCCTGCTGATTGGCGCCCTGACTCTCGGTACCATCCTCGCCCTGCTGGCTATTGGCGTTTATCTCTCGTTCCGGATTTTTGCCATCGCCGATATCACCGTGGACGGTTCGCTGACTCTGGGCGCATCGGTCACCGGTGTTCTGTTGATTCAAGGCGATCTGCATCCGCTGATGGCCACCGGCGCCGGCTTTCTTGCCGGCATGGCGGCCGGTACGGTGACCGGCATCCTGCAGACACGTTTCCGCATCAACCCGCTGCTATCGGGCATTCTGGTCATGACTGCGCTTTATTCGGTCAACCTGCGGGTCATGGGCAGGAGCAATCTTCCGTTTCTGGGCGCGACGACGCTCTCCACCCTCTGTGAACGACTCGGTGTCCGCTGGTGGGGTAGCGAGCGCATCGAGCTGTTCGGCTGGGAAGTCGCCAGCGGCGATATCACCGTGCTGTTACTGATGCTGTTTTTGGTCGCGCTGGTAGCCACCCTGCTCTGGGCTTTTCTGAAAACCGACCTCGGCACAGCCATGCGTGCCTCGGGCGACAACCCGCAGATGGTGAGGGCGATGGGCGGTAATGTGGAGGCATTTCGGGTGGTGGGGCTGGCGCTGGCAAATGGCTTGGTCGGCCTGGCCGGCTCGCTATGGGCCCAATATCAGAACTTTGCCGACGCGCAGATGGGCATAGGCATGGTAGTCTGGGGGCTGGCCAGCGTCATTATTGGCGAGGCCATGACTGGCGTTGCCGGGGTGGGCCTGGCCATCACTGGCGCCATCCTGGGTTCCATTCTGTTCCGCGAACTGGTTGCCATCGCCCTCTCCTTCGGCCTCAATCCCAATGATCTGAAACTGGTTACGGCCGCCTTCGTGTTTGTTGCATTGGTACTCCCGGAAACATTGTCCCGACTATCCTCGAAGGGGCAGATAGACCGGAGAGAGGCGGTATGAGCCCGGCCCCTGTGATGGTTCGCCTTCGGGAGGCCAGCAAAACCTTTCATGCCGGCTCCGTGAATGAGGTGCGGCCGCTGCAATATGTGGACCTTGAGATTGCGGAAGGCAGTTTTGTAATCGTTCTGGGAGGCAACGGCTCGGGAAAATCGACGCTGCTCAACGCCATTGCCGGCAGTTTCCTGTTAGACAGCGGACAAATCGAGCTGAATGGTCAGGACGTGACCAATTGGCCAGAACACAGGCGTGCTGCGCTGATCGGTCGCGTATTCCAGAATCCCTTCTCCGGTACTGCGCCCAACATGACGATTGCCGAGAATTTCGCCCTGGCGACCCGGCGTGGGCTGTTTCGTGGACTGGGCTGGGCAACCTCGCGCCAGCGCATGGGTGAATTACGGGACCGGGTGCGGGAGCTCAAAATGGGCCTGGAAAATCGCCTCGACACCCCGATCGGCAGTCTCTCCGGCGGTCAACGTCAGGCTTTGACCTTACTCATGGCCACCTGGCTTAAACCCCGTTTACTACTGCTGGACGAACATACCGCCGCGCTGGACCCGAAAAGCGCAGACCAGGTCATCGCCCTGACGGATCAGATCATTCATCGGGAAAAGCTGACCACTCTGATGGTCACCCATTCCATGCAGCAAGCCGTGAATCTGGGTGACCGCATTGTCATGATGCACAAGGGTCGGGTACTGCATGACTTTGACTCACGAGAAAAACGACGGCTTCGCACTGACGACCTGCTAGCCATCTTCGAGAATATCCGACGCCGCGAGTTGCTGGACGAAGGTGCGGCCGAGATGCTTCGGCGGCAATACGTGTGAGAACCGAACGAAAAAAAGGGTTGGCACCCCAAGTGTGGTGCCAACCCTTTATGTTTTCGATGATACCGGGATTGGTGGCTTTGCCTTGATGATTCCAGAACCCTGCGTCAATTCGCCAGACTCTGCATCAAATCGCCAATCCCGCTATCCACGTGACATCCCGTCAATGTGGTTCCCTGTCTTCTGAAACGCGCTTTCCCTGCTGGTTTCGTGACATCATTCAAACCATAGGGCTTGACTGACCCCTATCACCGCCTAATCCAGACGAGTGATTTCCACCGTGGCTACGCCGTGCATGCCGATTGCATGAGCAGCCGCCTGCGACAAATCAATCAGCCGTCCGCGAACAAAAGGTCCGCGATCATTGATTTTGACAACGACTGACTCGTTATTGGCCAGGTTGGTAACCCGAACATACGAGTTCAGCGGCAAGGATTTATGCGCGGCAGTGAACGCATGTCTGTTGAAACGTTCTCCGGAAGCGGTCTTACGGCCGTCAAAGCCGGGACCGTACCAGGAAGCATGACCGGTGGCTTGGTAAGCCATGGCCTGGCTGCTGGCAAAAAACGTGACACATAACATGATTGCTTTGATCATTTATTACCTCGATCTTGGTTGTGCAGAACCGCGATAAGACTTTGGTTCACACGGGTTGATGCAGAATCATGGCTCCATTCCTTTCATGCCGAAGCGTTAGGGGAATTGAGTTGAAGCTGCGGATTTCAGCGCTAGGCTGTTGATCGGGTCTTTCCAGAGTCGCCAAACCCGAGGTTTGGAGTCATCTTGATCAACCCATTTTCGCAGGCTTGTTCGGCCCGGAAATTGTATGAAAGCGGTGACCGCTTGTTGGAAGTGGCTGAAGTTTAATCGACCCTGCTCCAATTTTACAACCCCAAGCAACAAACGCCTGATGGCGAATATCCAGACCGATGAGGCCCTCAAGGGCTTCTTCAGAGGTCAGGACTAGTACCCCGGGAGGTCTCGATCAGCTTGCCGGGAGTCTGTTTACTGCTTTCTCAGGAACCCGTTGTGATTCATTCCTGGCCACCTATGGACTTGGATAATAGTGGTTCAAGCAGCTCCCGGATGATGGCGTTGGGGAAACGTCTCCGCGGAATGATGGCGTAGAACCGCTCTCGCAGGTCAGGTATGCGGCATCGCTCGATCAGATTGCCATTCTTCAGCTCATCCAGAACAACAACTGGCGGAACCAGGGCCAGATGGCCCGAATCACGCGCCAGCAAGCGCAGCATTGCCATATCGTCGACCTCGGCAATCACTCTTGGCCGGATTGCGGCCTGCTCCAGCAGAAAGTCAAAGGCCGTGCGAATCTCGCTCTCGATACTGGGCAGTAGAAGCGACGTATCAGTCAGGTCCTCCGGGAATCGGAACGGGCTTGATTCAAAAATCGGCCGCCCCACCAGACTGACTGGCTGCTCCTCGACCAGATGGCAGTCCCAGTTGGCTTCCGCGTCCCGCGGGACCGGGCGATTCGAAAGCACCAGGTCAATGGTATGGGTGTGAAGTTGCCTAAGCAATTCCGGCAGGCTGCCGGCGCGGAGAATCAGCTCGACATCTTCGCGATCAAGCAGCGGGCGCACCAATTCAATCTGAAAGTTGCGCGAAAGCGTGGCGACTGCTCCGATCCGGACAAGCTGCCGCCGCGCCGCCTGGCCATGCATCAAGCTAATGAGTTCGTCCCCGCTGCGGAAAATGGCATTGGCGTAATCCAGCGCAATGCGCCCGGCCTCGGTCAGCAAAAGACGTTTTCCCTCGCGGGTAAACAGCGATTGCCCCAGGGATTCTTCAAGTTGACGCAACTGAATGCTCAAGGCCGACTGCGAGACATGCAAGCGCTCTGCCGCCCGCGTGAGATGTCCTTCGTTAGCGATCATCCAGAAATATCGCAGGTGATGGTAGTTCAGCTGGGCCATAATTTAATTCACTTAATAGAACGTTAGAATTAAATACATATATTGGATGAATTATTAGCCTGTTGCTAGCATCCCCTCCGTGAATTAACCAGTGGGGAGAGAGAACATGCCTGAATTGCTTCATCTGCGCTCATCCATCGCTCAGACTTGCTGTCTGCGGAGCTAAGGGCATGAATCTGGTTCTCGCCATTCTGGTTGTGAGCGGCCCGATGCTCTTGCTGCTCTCCGGGGTCATGCCAAACGCATGGTGCGATCGTCACCACGCCCTGATGGGCAAACTGGTTACAGCCGCAGCGCATATCTCCCTTCTGACGAGCGTGCTCTCCGTGGCGGGCTTGCTGAGTATCGGGCGAGTCGATCAATCACTGATGGGGCTGGAAATTTACCTGGACGCCCTGTCCGCCATCATGCTGCTGCTGGTCGCCGGTATCGGTACGGTGGTCATCCGCTACTCGCGCCGCTACCTGGATGGCGACCCGGAACAGGGACATTTCTTCAAATGGCTGGCCCTCACCATCGGCTCGGTGCTGATGCTGGTGATGTCAGGCAACCTGATTCAGTTCACTTTGGCGTGGATGGCGACCAGCCTTGGCTTGCATCGGCTGCTGCTGTTTTATCCGGAGCGAGCGGGTGCGCGACTGGCCGCACACAAGAAGTTCGTAATCAGCCGTCTGGGTGACCTGTGTCTGATCGGCGCCATGCTGCTGATCTATAGAGACTTCGGTAGCCTGCATTTTGGCGAGATCTTCGCCAATGCCGGCCTGCAATCCCGTCTTGCTGCTCATGGGTTGTCATCCTCGTCCGGCGTCGGCCACTTCTGGATCGGCCTGCTACTGGGATTTGGCGCGGCGCTTAAATCTGCACAGTTTCCATTCCATAGCTGGCTGCCCGAGGTTATGGAAACCCCTACACCGGTGTCCGCTCTGATGCACGCCGGCATCATCAATGCGGGTGGTTTTCTGATTGTCCGGATGAGTCCGGTCATGGTGTTGAGTCCCTCCGCCATGAATCTGCTGGCGGTGATCGGCGCCGTGACAGCCCTGTTTGGCGCACTGGTCATGCTGACACAGACCAGCGTCAAGAAATCCCTGGCATATTCCACGGTCGGTCAGATGGGTTTCATGATGCTGCAATGCGGCCTGGGGGCATTTTCCTCAGCTATCCTGCATGTCGTCGCCCATGGTTTGTATAAGGCGCATGCATTTCTGTCCAGCGGCAGCGTCATCGACATTGCCAAGGCATCCTGGACCCCGACCCCACGTGCTAGCCGGCATCCCGTGGAATTGCCGCTAGCTTTCGCCGCCGCACTGATGATTACCTGGTGCACAGCCTTCCTGCTGGATGTCACGCTCGCCAGGGAACCGGGGATCGTGCTGCTGGGGGCAATACTGCAAATCGCCCTGACATACCTGCTCTGGAACAGCCTGGCCGGTGATATCGGTCTGGCGCATATTGTCCGTGGGCTGGGCCTGGCCATCCTGGTCAGTTTGATCTACTTCAGCCTGCAAATCTTCTTTAACCATCTATTGCAAGGCGCGGTGGCCAGGATCACGCCGGATCGCGGACTGTTTGGCTGGGTTCT
>Ga0181554_1002288_pt1 | contig 17148 bp, 9 predicted proteins | sample 011ome_16_FD_145602 | JGI IMG/M metagenome (GOLD analysis project Ga0181554, IMG submission 145602) | Coastal salt marsh microbial communities from the Groves Creek Marsh, Skidaway Island, Georgia - 011503CT metaG (spades assembly) | ecosystem: Environmental > Aquatic > Marine > Intertidal zone >... | reverse complement strand
GCCGCCGCCGCGCCGCCGCCGGTCTGCGCCCTCGCGGGCAGCCAAGGGTTCCCCCCCCCCCGCCGCCGCCGCCGCCGCGGACGCCGCGATCGCTCGCGAACGTTCCGGCGAGCTCGGCGTCGCGTCGTCGTGCACGACGGGTGGCGCGCGCGGGGGGACCTCCGCGGCGACGAGCTCGATCGGGGACAACCCCCCCCCGCCCTCGCCGCCGCCGCCGCCGCCGCCTCCGCCTCGCGTCGACGTCGACGTCGGCGACGCGGACCGCGACGACCGCGTGCTGCTCCCCGGCGACCGAGGCGGCCTCGGCGGCGCCGGGCGCGGCGGTTTCGCCCCCGCCGCCGCCCCGCGCGTGGACGGAAACATCATCAACCCCGGGTTCGACCAACCGTCGTCGTCCGTGTCTTCGCCGCCGCCGAACAACATGTCCCCCACGACGTTCCCCAACGCGTCGCTGATGTCCGGTCCGCGGTCGCGGTCGTCGCGGCACGAGCTCGGCGACGACGGGTCGGAATCCGACGTGGACGCGGCCCCGGAAGCGTCGCGTTCGCGTTCGCGTTCGCGTTCGCGTTCGCGTTCGCGTCGGTCGTCGTCCGCGGCCGCTCGCGTCTTCGCCGCGTCGCGTCGAGATTCAAACTCGAGCGATCGACGCGCGCGCGGGGACTCCGCGGCGGCCGCCGCGTCCGTCGTCGCGTCGTTCACGAGCTCCAACGACGCGGACGTGGCCACCGCCGCGTCTACTTTGCGCGCCCACGCGGGAGGATCGAACTCGCGCGGCGGCTCCGTCGTCGTCGCCGTCGTCGTCGTCGTCACCGTCGTCTCCGTCGCGGCGGACGCCGCGCGCGTCGCCGTCGCGGCGTCCCCGGACTCGACGTCGCTCGCGACGAGTTCAAGTTTCGCCCTCGCCGCCGCGACGATGGTCTGGTACTCGTCGTCGTCCACCGGACCGACGCGATCCAACGCCGCGACCGCGGCGGCGGCGCGCGCGGCGGGGGACGCCGCCGCGCCCTTAGTCGCCGCCTCCAGCCGCCTTCGCCGTCTCCACGACTCGAGGATGTCCTCCTCCTCCTCCTCCTCGCCGCCGCCGCCGCGCCCGCCGCGCCCGGACTCCGACGCCGTCGAGACGTCCGTCGCGTCCGGGGCGTCGAACCACCACTCGTCGTCGCCGCGGGATCCGCCGCCGGCGTCGGAGGAGGACCGCCACGTTTCGCGGGAGACGTCCGCTTCGCTCGACGCGTTCGCGCCGCCGCCGACGCGGCGGCGGGACGAGCTCGCGCCCGGCGTCGGCGACGCGGAGAAGAACGGCGCGCGGCGGCCGTCCCGAAGCGCGGACACCGACGCGATGAGCTCGTCCACGAGGTCGTCGGACGGGAGCGGGTCGCGCGCGTCGTCGCGTTCCGGCGGCGACTTCGTCTGGCTCGTCGAAAACGCGAATCCTTCTCTTTCGTCGCGGCGATCGTAGTCGTCGAAGTCGTCCTCGTCGTCCTCCTCCGTGCTTCTCGTCCCGCGTCGCCGCGGCGATTCCCCCGCCGCGGGCGCCTCGCGAAACCGTCGAATCATCGAGCCGATGACGGTCCTCGAGGCGTCGTCGGCGCCGTTCGCGACGCGCGCGCGCGACGTCGTCGCGTTCGCGATGCCGCGTCCTCCGTTCGACGCCTCGAAGGACAGCTCCCGCTCGTACTCCTCCGCGAGCTCGACGAGGGATTCGTTGAAGTCGTCGCCGTCGTCCGCGGGTCGCGGCGACCAGGTCGTGGATGCCAGGTCGCGGACGCGCGCGCCGCCGCCGGCGGCGGTCGTGGACGCGGCTCTCTCGCGCGCGCGGCCGCGCGCGCTCGTCGCAGATCGCCCGGTGTCCAACGCGCTCTTGCGTCGCCGCTCGCCTCGCGGCTCCTCGGGCCGACGGGTGTTGACCATCGGCGCGGTCCAGCGTATCGCGCCCTTGCCCTTGCCCGCGATCGTCTCCCCGCCGGGCCTGGCGTCCGACGCCAGCGGCATGCTCCCCGCGGGTGGCGGTGCTCGCGCGCGTGTGGACGGATGAATTTAAAATCTCAGCTTTTGCTCGTCGCAACTGAGAACTGAAGGAAGCCTCGCTATTTTTCAGCCCCGCCGCGCCGCGCGACTCTCCATCACCGATACGTCGTGCGAGTCCAACGCGGCGCGGCGTTCTCCTCCGGGGGCATCGCTCCGTTGAACCCGCCCGCGCTCCCCGCGTCGAACCCGCCCGCGCCCATCGCGTCGAACCCGCGGGTCCCCCCGCCGACGTTCGCCGCCGCCGCGTCCGCCGCGTCCGCCGCAGCCGCCGCAGCCGCCCACGACGCGTCGCCGCCGTCGTTCTCCGCCCGCCCGAACCGCAGCTCCCACGTCGGGGACATCAAACCGCGCGGGATGCACTCGCGCATGACGCGGTTGAACATCGGCCGCGCGTGGACGTCGAAGAAGACGTCGCCCTCGACGTTCCGCCGCCGGAGCCACGGCTGAGAGAGGACGTACGTCAAGTCGTGCTCGTAAGCGGCCAACACCGCGCGCCGCGCGCGGCCGGCTTCGAAGCCGTCTATGAAGTGCTGCAGAACGAACGCGTAGCGGTGCGCGCACACGGCGTCGCCGCCGCGTATGGGCCCGTGCGTGTCGAACAGGACCAAGTTCGCGAGTCGCGCGAACATCGCGGAAATTTTCGACGACACGAGCTCGTCGCTCACTTCCCTCTCGATGATGTGCTCGACGAGAAATTTGCTCGGGATGTGCCCCTTGCCAGAGTGCGCCATGAACGCGTGCTGACACAGCATGATCACCTCGAACAGCACGTGCACGATCAGGTCTAGAACCCCGATGGAGACGGCGCCGTCCGGGTGACGAAGCTTCGTCAGGTCCATCGAAGCGCTCTCGAAGAATTTCTCGCGCTTCATCGACGGGTGCCGCCGCGGGGAAAACGTGAACAACGCGTGCACGAGCGACTCTAACGAGTGCGGTTCCCCGGTTATGATCCTCGTTCGCTCGTTCACAGCCCCCTCGCTGCCTTCGAGCACGGATCGCGTCCACGTGAGCATTTGCACCGTGCGGTGCGCCGCGGAGCCTTGCGCGACGGCTTTGAACATCCTCGCCCAATTGTCCACGCCGGTTTGCTTCCCGCGCCGGCGCTTCCGCATCGCTGTGAGAATCCCCGGCGTGTGCGACGCCGCCCACGACGCTTCCGCGAGACGCTTCATGACGACGTCGAACAATTCCACAGCGACGAGGGCGTACGATTGTAACTTCGGCGACCGTTTGAAGTGCTCGGACATCGCGGCGATGGCGTTGACGTCGTCGACGTCGAGCGTCGTGCACGTCTCCGGCACGATCCGCGAGCCGACGAGCTCGCCGTATTTCGGCGCGAGAATCTCGGACTCGAGGTCGTCGAACACCTCGCGCGCGTACATCAGATCGTGCCACGGGTCGATCCCGACGCGCTCCGCGTCCTCGGCGCGTCGCGTCGCGCGCAACGACGCGGCCGCCGCGAGCATCGCCGGGTGAAGCGCGGCGCACAGAAGCAACCCTTCCTTCGCCTCGTGCTTCGCTCGGTTCACGTCGCCCTGGGTCGGCGCGTCGTCATCCCGCGCGACGACGTCGGCGGCGGCGGCGGAGCCCCCGCGGGTCCCGGGAGGGGGCGGGAGCGCGCGCGACGGGGGACCGAAGTGGCAGAACCCGTCGACGTCGACGTGGACGCGATCGACGAAATCCGCCATCCCGGCGGCGACTGAGAGCGCGTCGTAGCTCACTCGCGTCGCGCGCGTCGTGCTCGTCTCCGCGTCGTACACCGCGCGCGTCGCGAGTTCGGACCCGTCAACGACATCGCGCGGGAGGCGCGAGGCGAGGATCCCGAGACGCGACGACGTCGCGGGAGGCGGCGGCGGCGACTCGGCGCTTTGGCCGCCGCCGCGTCCGCCGCCGCCGCGTCCGCGCGCCTCCTCCTCCTTCGCCGCCAAGACCGCGACCTGCGCTTGCGTCTCTAACACGCGATGTTTCAGGTGGAACATCAGCTGCGATGACGGTTCCATCGTGACGATGGATATGTTCTGCGTCAAATACCGCGGCGGCGGCGGCGGAAGTTTTAATCTCGGCGTCTGCCGAAGCGGCACGCCGTTCGCCGCCGCGGATTTACCAAACGGCGTTCGCATGAACCCGTTGAAGCTCTCGGTGACCGCGCCGCCGGTGAAGCTCTCGGTGACCGCGCCCGCCTTGCCCGACGCTTTTCCCATGACGCGGTCGAAGCGCCGCCGCGCGCTCGGGCGTTTCGCGTGCGCGGGCGCGCCGTCCGCGTCGTTCGCCGCGGCGGCAGTTTTATCTTTCTTCGGCACCCCGAGCTGTTTCTTCGCCTGCCGCTTCGGGTTGAGTCTCGAGAAGAACTTCCCCACTTTAGCCCTCGCGTTCGCGATCGCAGCCTTGCGGTTCGCGATCGCGTCGAGCCGCTGAAGCTCCTTCTCCCTGTCGTACGCGTCCATCTCCGCGCGCGCGCCGTGCTCGTCCCTTCCGCGTTCTCCGTCGTCGTCGTCGGCGGCGTCGGCGGCGGCGCGCACCTCGTCGCTCCACGCCGCGCGCGTCAGCACGTAGCGCCTGCCGTGCCTGTTCGCGCTGTCGTGGCTCTTGATGAACCCGGTGAATCTGCGGTACGATCCCGCGTCCTCGATCGCTCGCACGTGCTGCAGCGGTATGGTGCACAGCTTCTTCGCGTGCGCGTTCACGTTCAGGACGTGGAGGTTGTGCCCGGTCACGACGGCGACGACGTGCGCGTTGCCGCCCATCTTGTCCTCGAACGCGTCTCCGCCGACGGCGTGCAGGAAGCACGTTTCGAAGTGCCTGACGTCGTTGAACTCATCCTTGGACAGCACTCGGCGTATGAACGCGCCCTGGGGTGGTCGAGAAGACGCGTCGCGGCGGGAGGAGGGGCGAGGGTCGGTCGGCTGTCGGGGAGCGATCACGCGGGAGGACGACCAACGACACCAAATCCAAACGCGCATTGACGACGGGAGCGACCGACGCGAACGCGAGGCGCGAGGGGGAGGACGCACTTCCGCGCGAATGAACTGATGCGCGGAGTTGAACGTCTGCGTGTCTTTCGTGTTCAGGAAGTGCGACATCGTCCACGGCGGACCCCGCGGCGCGGAGGCGAAGTGTTCGGTCGCTCCCAGAGAGCCATCAGAGAGCCGTTACGACGTCGCTTCCAGCTTGTCATCCGCGGTGACGGTTTCGGCAGTCGTACTCGCGCGAGATCTTCCAGCATATCCGGCGCCCTCTGTCCACTGGCGCCGCGCTCCACCTCCGCAGCCCGAGATGCGCGCGGTCGCCGCCGCGCTCGGCGCGCGACCTCTCCGCGACCGCGCGACGCCCGCGCCGCGCGTCGATCGCGCGTCGGTCGTCGCGACGACGCGCGCGTCGCCGTCCCCGTCCCCGCGCCCCGCCACCGATCGTCGCGAACCGTCGAGCTCGAATCGAGGCGCGATCGCGTCGTCGACGCGCGCGTCGCGGCAGCAGCGCAACCCCGACGACTGGGGCGGCGATTACGACAAGATCCGCGAGGAGCTCATGTCCAGAGGGCCGTCGTGGGCGGAGAACCTGCCGGGGATAAGCAACACGATCAACTGGCTGTCGCAGAACACGTTCGGGGCGTCCGCGCCCGCGCCGGGCACGCGATCGCGCAAAGCCTGGGACGCCATCGCGCTCGCGTACCGCGCCTTCCTGGACGCGCTGCCGTACCGCCGGCAGGACGGCCGAGCCGCGCGCGCGCTGCCCAAAGGCCGCGTCGCGGACGCGCACGTGCGGTGGGAGGCGTTCAAGCGCGGCGACGGCGCGAGCGAGCTCTCCGACGACGCGCGACGCGAGCTCCTCGACGGCGAGGCGGAGTGCGCTGCGTTTTGGAGGAACGTCGCGGAGGACGGCGCCGCCGCGGCGGCGTCGAGGAAGAGGGCGAAGACGGTCGGCGGCGTCGGGCTCAGCGCGGCGAGGGACGCGTCGCTCGCGATGACGGAGGGGCAAGTCCGCGCGATCACCGGCGACGTCATGGGGCTCGCGCTGTCGCTGCGCGTCGCCGCGGCGAAGGCGAAGGAAGAGGACGCCGCCGCCGCCGCGAACGACGACGACGACGACGCGACGACGACGGCGTCGCAGACCCAGACCCTCGCGCTCGTGGACGCGTCCGCGGACGAGGTCGGGGACTACAGAGACGAGCTCCTGAGCGGGTGGGGCGGCGGAGGAAACGCCGCCGCGTTCGTCGGAGGGTTCGGCGCCATCACCGCGAGCGAGGCGAGGGAAGCCACCGCGTCGTGCGCGTCGACGCCCGCGGACATCGCGTCGAGGGTCCTCGCGCTGTCCGGGCTCTTGCTGTGCACGCCCACGGAGGCGATCGCGGTCGCGCACGTGTTCCCGGCGATATTAGAGACGCCGAGAAGCGTGATCGCGCAGAGGATGGCCGCGCTGAAGGAGCTCGTCCCGCGGGCGGACGCGGCGGTGATTTTCCGCGCGGAGCCTCGGCTGCTCCTCGCGGGCGACGGCGACGTCATCATGGCGAACGCGCGGCGGTCCGTGGCGGCGATCAAGAGCCAGCTGCCGGGCGTGAACGCGGATAAGCTCGTGGAGCAAGAGCCGAGCATGATGTTCGAGGACATCTCCGAGGAGTTAGAAGCGCTGAGGGAGCTGTGGCCGGAGGAGGCGTTTCGAAACAGCGACGAGCAAAACCCGTTCTTCGCGGAGGAGCTCGCGCTCGCGATCAAGGCGTTGCAGGGGAAGGGGAAGGAGAAGCCGTTCAAGTCGTTGTGATCGTACGTAGTCGTTAACCCATGGGGATGACGTCGTCGCTATCGTGTTCTCGCCCGTGTGCCGCGCGTTGAGGATCCTCGTCCTCGGTTCCGTTTCTTCTACTGCCAGAGGCCGCCGTTCGAGTGCCCGGCGTTTTCAGTTCCGACGCCAGAGTCGCGTCGACTCGCGAGTATCGTCGACGACGCCGTCATCGCCGCTCGCGAGAACGCCGCGGACTTCGCCGCAGACTTCGTCCCTTTTCCAACCGACGCGGGAACGCGCTTCGAGTACGGCGTCTTCGACGTCGTCGGCGTCATCGACGACCCCTCCTCGGACGCGCGCGACGCGTTTCGATGCACGGGCGACAGCGGTTCCCTCGCCTGATTCGCGTTCACCTGATCCCTCAGCGCCGCGCCCTTCGCAGATTTGAGCGTCTTCCGCGCCTCCGCGAGCTTCGCCTCCGCTGCCGTCGTCGCCGCTCGAGACCTCTCGAGCTCCATCTCCATCGCGCGCAGTCTCTCCTCCGCGTCCGCGGCTCGAGCCTCCGCGTCGGCGGCTCTCGACTTGTGCCTATTCAGCGATGCCAACGCGACGTCGCTCGCGCCGCCGCCCGCGGCGACGCTCGCGTTCGCCTTGGCCTTCCCGAGCTCCACCTGCGAGCACCTCTGCGCGAACAGCAGCGTCGAGCTCGTCTCCGGAAGCGACGCGGACTCCGGGGAGACGTGCGCGAGCAAGACGACTTTGGAGTTGCCCCCCAACGAGTCGGACAACAACCGCGTCAGCTGCGAGTTGCGATACGGCACGTGCGCGCGCTTCTCCAACAGCGCGGCGATGACGTCGCCGAGCGCGGACAACGACTTGTTTATGTGCTGCGCTTCCTTCAGCCTGTCCCCGGTCGCTTCCGACCGCGCGACGCGCTCGGACCCGGCGAGGTCGATCAGATGCAGGCGACCGCGCGCGACGCGACCGGCGGCGACGTCCGCGCTCGAGACGTACACGGTGACGACGCTGTGCGACCGGCTCGAGCGCTCGTTCATCTTCGTCCCCGCGGACGCCCTCCTCGACGTGCCCTCCGCCATGACCCTCAGCACGTGCGCGGCGTCTCTCGCGTCGACGCGCGTCACCGCCTCTTCGATCTCGTCCCCCGGAGTGCGGTCGAGCCGAGACTTGTTCGTCGAGCCGACGCCGTCCCAGCTGTCCTCCTTCTCCGCGGGGTTCAACAGATCCCTGACTCGTTCGTTGTAAATCTCGCGCATCTCGACGCTCACGACGCACTCGACGCCGTCGCTCGCGCTCTTACTCGCGGCGAGCGCGAACAACTCCCTGAGCGCGCGAACGTTCACGCCGGCGTCGGCGTCGTCCCTAAGGTTACCGCTCCCCCCCGCGTCCTCCGGTCCGCCCATCGTGTGCGTCTTGCCGCTCCCCGTCTGCCCGTACGCGAATATCGTGCAGTTGTACCCCTCGAGCACCCCTCTGACGAGCGGCGAGAGCTCTTCGTACACGTCCGCCTGCGTCGAGCTCGGGCCGAACACGGCGTCGAACCCGACGCGTTTCTCCTCCGCGCGTTTAGACGCCGGCCGTCGCTCCTCGCCGCGCCCGGCGCCGGCGACGTTCGAACCCGGGGGTTTGCACACCACGTCCACGCCCTCCGCGGCGGGGTCGAGGCACCGACCGGGCTCGACGACGACGTCGGACGCGTCCACGCCAGGGGACGCCGGGCGAATGCGCGCGAAGACGCGAATCGCGCCTTTCACGTCTTGGAGCTTTCCGTACAGCTCGCGGTTCCTCGCGTGCAGCGCGCCGTTTCGCTTCTCTTGGTACGTCTTCTCCTTCTCGAGCGCGGTCGTCGTCGCGCACGCGCGCGCGAGGGCGTCGCGCATCGCGGACGCGAACTCGGTCTGCATCGCGGTGAAAGTGGACAGGACGTCTCTTCGCAGCGCGTCGTTCGCGCGCGCGAGCTCGGGCGCCGCGGCTTCGTAGAGTCTGACCGCCTCCGCGAGGCGCTCGTTCTCCTCGAACGCGGTCATCATCGCGTCGTGCGAGTCCGTCGCGTCTTGGCTGTACCTCGCGACGCGCGCGTTCGCATCCTCGAGCGCGATCGCGAGGGATCTCTCCGTCGCGTCCGCGGACGACTCGAGGAAAGCGGTCCGCCGCGCGTCGTCGTCGACGACGCGGTCGTCCGCGACGAGATCCTGCGTGAGCGAAAACGCGGTCTCGAAGACGTGAGCGTCGAGATCCGCGAGGTGCGCGAGCGCGGAGGAGACGAACGCCTCGATTCCTTGGCGCAGAGACGTCATGCGCGTCATGCGGCGCGCGTATCGGGACGAAGGCGAACGTCCGCTCTCTCGAGCGCGGCGAGGCGGCGGTCGAGACGAGCGCGCGCGAGACGAAATGAAATTCGACAGCTGCCTGAGCGACAGCTGTGCCGGAAACGACGAAAACGAGCGACGACGACGCCGCGCACCTCCAAGTGCGCCTTGATCCACGCGAACAGCTTCAGACGGTGGTCGTAATCCCCCACCCCGAGCTCGCCTCGCAGGCGCTCGATGGTCATCGCCGCGAACTCGAGTCCCGTCACGTTCGCGCTCTCGAACGCTTCCGCGTACGATTCGAACGCGCGCACGTCCGACGTGCGATGGGCGGTCCCTCGCTCGCGCGCGAACTCGCGACCGAGGACGCGGACGCACTTGCTCACGTCGCACGCGCGCCAACGCTCGAGCGGCGCGGACGGGAGCGCCGCGCGAAGCGCGGGCGTCAGCGGCGTCCCTCGGCTCGACGCGCCGCTCGGCGTCGTCGCGAGCCCCGCGATCGACGGCGTCGGCGTCGTCGTCGTCGTCGTCGTCGTCGTCGTCGTCCCAGCGCGCGTCGCGCTCGGACCGAGACGCGACCGCCGCCGCGCCGTCCTCGGCGTCGTCGCGGCGCGCGCGTCCGAGCTCGACGTAGGCGTGCAATCGCCCGCGCGAGACGGGCTGAACATGGCGTGCGCGGCCCGGGCGTGCGGTGCGCGCGCGCGGGGGAGTGCGCGCGTCCCCGGGGACGCCGACATCGCTGGTTCCCCCACAGCAGCGCTCCAGTCCGTGGGTCCGGTCGATCCGATCGAGGAAACCGAGCGACGCGACGGATCTTTCGTTCGCGCACTTCGACACGCGCGTCGCACGCGAGGCGTCATGTCGACCGAGACCGAGAGCGGGTACCGGCTGCTGCAGGCGCAGCGCGCGCGAAGGGCCGCGGAGGTGCGCGCGTTTCTCGACCCATCGCGCGCGTCGCGCGTCGCGTTCGCGCGTCGTCGAGCGATCCTCATTTAGTCGTCTCTTCTGACGTCGGTTCGTTTCACGCGCGTCCGTCGCGCTTTCCTTTTCCGCTCGTCGCGCAGGATGACGCGCAGCGCCTCGCCGTGCGCCTCGCGCAGCTCGAGAAAGAGAAGGCCAAGTCGGAGAAGCGCATCCGCGAGACGATGGAACGCGCGGAGGCGATACAGCGCTTCCGCAAGCGGAACGAGGACAAGCGGATGTTCAAGGCTGCGCTGACGAGCGCGCGCGAGGCGGAGATCGCGCAGAGCGCGAGACTGCTGACGGAGCAAAAGGCGGAGGCGCGTCGCCTCCGCGACGAGACGCGACGCGCGCACGACAACGCGAAGCGAGAGATGATGATGCGCGCGAAGGAGGAGCGCGAGGCGAACGAGAAGCACCTCAAGGAGCGCGCGCGAGTGGAGCGGCTCGCGAACGCGTCGTCGAAAGCGCTCGTGAAGCACGCGCATTTCGAGCGCAAGGCGAAAAAGGAAGCGACCGCTCGTCGACTCGAGACGAAGACGAGGGAGGATTACGAGCGACGGCTGATGGATCAGCACGCGCGTCAGAGAGAGAAAGAGGACGCGATCGCGAAGATGGCGGAGAGAGAGCTCGCGCTCATCGAGGAGCTGCGCGCGAAGCGCGAGGAGCAGTACGCCGCGGAAGAAGCGCTCGAGCTCGAGGCGAGCGCGTCGACGTCGGCGGATGCGTTTTCCCCGGGCGTCAGCGTGTGCGTCGTGCGAAGCTTCACCCCCGGGAGCACGCCGAAGCGCGCGGCGACGCCGGGCGCGTTCTCGCGACGCGGCGGCGGCGGCGCGTGCGCCGTGGAGATGTCGTCGCCCCGCGGCGGCAGAGCGATCAACGACGTCTCCGTGGAGCTAGAGAAGGAAGGACCGCGCGGCGGCGGCGGCGACGCGTTCGACCTCCGCGGCGCGTTCGGCGCGGGAGACGGAGGCGGAAAAGCCGCCGCGAACGCGACGCGGGTGCGGTCCATCTGCGCGTCGCTCGGGCACGACCTGGACGTCGTCGCGCTGTCCGAGGCGATGCGCGCGATGGACCCGGACGACACCGGCGTCGTGGAGTACCCCGCGTTCGCGCGGTGGTGGAACGCGGACGTCGAGACGCGCGGAGGAGGAGAAGACGGCGCGAGCGCGTGATGAGGCCTTTCGATCGAGAAAACGGCAGCCAGAAACGGCTGGAAAAACAACTTCCTGCAAAAAAGCGACTTCGAAAATATCTCAAATCATCTGCGCTTTTCCCAACGGCCCGCCCATCAGGGGCGCTGCGCGTCCCGCACGACTCGGATGGCGCATCTGGCGTGCCGTCACGCTCACGCGTTCATAGCGCGTCGCGTGTTCGCGGCGTCCTCGCGCGCGCGTTCGCGCGCGACGAACGTCGAGCCGTTGGAGGTGTGGGCGCGTCGATCGCGATCGCGACCGAAGCCGAGACGTTCGACGACGCGAGAATCGTCCACGGCCACGAGGCAGCACGCGGAGGTGGACGGCGACGACGAGAAGCTCAAGACGTGGCGACGGCTCCTCGCGGACGTCCCCCTCGCCCGCGTGCTCCCGAGGGACGCCGCGTTCGGCGTGGACGCGAACGGGCGGAGCGTCCCTCGCGACGGCGCGGAGACCGAGCGTCTCGCGTTCTTCGGCGACAAAGTCCTCAACCACGCCGTCGCGATGTCGCTCTACGCGCAACAAGTGCGAATGCGCGAGCGGCCGGGCCACGAAGACGACGCGTCGTACTGCGTCGGGCGGATGTCCACGCTCGTCGCGAGCGCGCGCTCGAACAAGCTCTTCACGCGACTGCTCGCGAGGCTGCTGCGAGACGACATGATCGCCGCGGTGCCGCCCGGCGCGCTCGAGAAGGGACGCGCGCACTCCGTGGGGACGATGATCGAGGCCGCGGTGTTCCTCGTGCACGAGGGCAGCGACGAAGGCCAGACCGCGGTGGACGAGGTCGGGCTGTTTCTCCTCGAGCAAGCGGAGGAGATGGCGGCGGAGGTGTTCAACTTCAAAGGGGAATTCTACGAGCTCGTCGCGAAGGGCGTCGAGGGGGAGATGGAGGTGAAGACGCTCAAAGAAGACAGACCCGACGAGTACTTCATGGCGTACGCGACGTTGGACGGCGTGAAGGCGAACGCGAGGGGGCGGAATAAGCTCGAGGCGGAGCACGGGGCCGCGAAGGCGGTGTTAGAGAGGCTCGTGAGCAAAGGCGGCGCGAAGAGGAAAGGAAAAGGCGGCGGCGGCGGCGGCGGGTGGGCGGGGACGAGCACTCGGCCCGTGCCGCCGCCGTGCACGCTCAAGGTGAACTGGCCGCGGGATCGAGAGAACGACGCCGATAATTGACATGGTCGTCATTAGCGTTGTATTCGCGAACCGTGCGTTCGTAGACTGACGCGAGACACCTTGGCGAGACACCTTGGCTCATCGACGCGCGCTCGACGGCTTGCCGAACCCTCTGCTCGCCTCCTTCTTTTTCACGCCGCTTCCCTTCCGCCGCGCCGCCGTCGCGGTCTCCTCGTACGACTTCCCGTCCCCGCCCCCCGACTTCTTCACCTTGTGCGACGGCTTCCGCGTCACGAGCAGCTCGTCGCCGCCGAATCGCTCGCCCTCGGCGCGCTCGCGCTTCTTCGGTTTCTTCGGCTCCCGTCGCGGCTCGACGCGCGGCGCGCCGCCGCCGTCGCCGCCGCCGCCGCCGCCCTCGGGGACGACCTCGAACCCTTCGCGCTCGTCGTCGTCGCCGCCGTCGGCGGTCTCTCCCGCGGCGGACGGCCTCTTCGCCTTAACCGGCGGCGGTCGCGCCGGTCGCATCGCGGCCTTCGCGCGCGCCTTCTCGAGCTTCCGCTGCTTCTCCTCCCCTCTCCTCGCAGCCCTCTCCGCGGGGTCCGACGCGCGCGCGTCTCGCTCCGCCGACAACACGTCCGCGACCGCTCGCGGCAGCGCGCACGGCATGACGGCCAAACACGTGAAACGCCCGCCGCCCTCCGCCTCCGCGACGGGCTCGTCGATATCGCGCGCGCTCGCGGCGCCGCCGCCCTTCCCGGCGACGCGGAGATCCCACAACCTCACGACGCCCTCCGACGACGCGGTGACCAGCGACGTCGCCCCCCCCGCGGGCCCGCCCATCGCGACCCCGGCGTCGTGGTCGTCGTACGGCACGACGACGCCCTTCACGCGCGTCGGGTGCGCCTTGGTTATCCGCAGCGCGTGCTTCGTCGGCGGCGCGCGCGTGTCGTACCCGACGACGTCGCCGCCTTCCAACCCGAGCACCGCGAGCGCGTCGGAGCCAGCCATCGTCGCGCACATGACGCGCGAGGGCGCGTCGAAGACGCCGCACACCGCGCCGGTCTCCGCGCTCGTGATCGTCGTTCTGCTCTGCGCGCAGGCGTAGTACTTGGTCCCGCTCGGGGTGAACGACAGGAGCTCGGGCTTCACCTTGAGCTTGGTCTTGTGCGCGACGCGTCCTCGCTTCATGTCCCACATCGCGACGCATCCGTCCGCGCCCGAGGACAGCGCGACCGCGCCGGACTTGTGCACGCTGACGTTTTGGACGCCGCCGCGGTGCGCTTTCAGCGTCTTGAGCGCGTCCCACGCGTTCACGGACCACACGATGATCGTCCCGTCCTGCCCGCCGGTGACGAGACGCGTCGGCTCCGTCGACGACGACGGGCCGTGCAGCTCCATGCACTGCACCGTGCCCTCGTGCCCGGCTAGCGTCCCGAGGTCCGCGAGCGCGCCGTCCGGGTTGTGATGATACACGCGCACGAGGTCGTCGGCGCCGCCGGAGGCGATGAACCCGCCGCGCGCGGCGACGGACTTGCACTGCGTGAGATGCGCGTCCAGGGTGAAGGCGTGATTCACGGCGGCGGCGGCGGCGCCGCTCTCGCGCGCGGACGACGACGACGACGACGACGAGGGAAGGCCGTCGACGCGGTAGCCGAACACGAAGCGTTCGTACGAGCCGGCCACGACGAGCGCCATGGCGTCGGGGCGGGAGGAAGTGCAGTGCGCGCGCGCGGACGTGTGCCGCACCGCCGCGCGTATTGATTCTCCAGTTCCCAGACGACCAGATACCAGACATCCCTCTCGCGATTTTATTACTGCGTGCTTCTACGACACCGCCGCGGCGGTCTAAGTCTCTACGCGCGAGTCCGCCCTGAACCCGCGCTCCTCCCTCTCTACAACCTCCCACCCGCGCTCACGACCTCGACGTTATGTTCTGGTACGCCTTCGCGACTTTCTGAAACGCGTCCTTCGCCCCCGCGGCTTTGCACTTGTCCGGATGCAAAACCTTCGCGAGCTCTCTGTACGATTGCTTCACCCACTTCGCCTGCGCGTCCGGGGGCAGGTTCAGGATCTGCCAGTCCGTCCCCGCCATCATCACCCGCCGCACCGCCTGGCGCTCGCGCTCCTCCGGGGTCAGCTCCGCGGCCGCGGCTTCCGCGCGCAGCGTCGCCTCGGCGCCCTCCGCGGTGCCGACGCCTTGTTTTTTCCTCGCCGCCGCGAATCCGCTGAGCAGGTTGCTCGCCTTCTTCGCCTTGTTCGCCTTCTCGAGCGCCGCCTCTTTCTTCTCGAGCTCCTTCGCCGCCGCGGCGTCGCGCGCGGCGGCCTCCTTCTTCTCCTTCGCCCTCGCCGCCGCGGCTTTGATCGCCGCCTTCATCTTCTCCGCTTCCTCGCGCGCGTCGGCGAGCTTCTTCTCGAGCGCCGCTTTCGCCTCCGCCGCCTTCGCCGCGCGCTCCAGCGCCGCGGCGTCCGGCGGCGGCGTGGACGCGCGGTATCGCTTGTGCGCGTCCGGGTCCGCGGCCGCCGCGCTCGCGTCCGCGCGACGCTTCACGCCCACGGGGAGGAACGCCTCGCCGGAGGGTGTGTACGACGCCGCGGCCGCGCGGAGAGGCGCGGACGCGGCCGGGGCGAACGGCGTCGTCTTCGCCGCGGTCGTCGTCGTCGCCGGCGGCGGCGCCGGCGCGGCGGCGCCGGGTCGGACCCACACGTTCTTGCCGCCGCGGCCTCCGCCGCGGCCGCCGCGGCCGCCGCCGCCGTACATGCCCGCGCCGTGCGCCGCGCGCGGCGTCGATCTGACGCGCGCAACGGGAGGAAGTGATGACCTGTGATGAGGCAGGGAAGGCGCAGCTCGCGCTTGGGGCGCGTTCTTTAGTTTGGTTTTTCACCCGTCCCTCGGTTTCACAAATTGATCGCGCCCCCTTTCAACTATCCGATGAACTTGTTCACTGCGTGCGTGTCGCCACGTGTCGCCGCGCTGCCGCCTCGCCGGTGCCGATCACTCCTCGCCGCGCACCGCGCCCGTCCGAACGAACGACACCACCGATGACATCCGTCTCCTTCACCGCCTCCGCGGTCGGCCGCGCCGCGGTCGCGAACGCGCCCCGCCGCGCCGCGGCCAGGGCGCCCGTCGCGTCGTTCGCTCCCGCGTCGGGATCGGCGAAATCGTCGTCCCGCGTGGCGCTTCGCTCGCGCCGCGGCGCGTCCGTCGTCGTCCGCGCGGAGGACGTGAACCCGCTCCTCGACCGCGAGAACCCGGAGTTGGAGGAGAAGTTCGCGACCATCGGGTGCGTCCGCGCGTCGAGTCGCGCGATCGACGCGCGCGCGTCCGCCGCTCGCGCCTCGAAACGTTATCCCTCCTCACCTCCCGCCGGCTCTCGACGGGGGATATTCCCGTCCGTCCCCGCGCGAGGGACGACCGCGCCGCGACGTCCGCGACGAGTCTCGTCTCGTCTCGTCAACCATCCACCTTCCACTGACGACGATCGATCCCCGCCCTTCCCACCCCGCGAACGACGACGCGACGCGCAGGTCCGGCGAGCACGAGTGCAAAGGATGTCTGTACACGTACGTCCCGAGCAAGGGCGATCCGGATTACCCGGTCGCCGCCGGGACGCAGTTCAAGGACCTCCCCGAGGACTGGCGGTGCCCGACGTGCGGCGCGGATAAGACGAAGTTCAAGAACCTCGGGAAGCAAGTCGCGGGGTTCGCACAGAACCAAGGTTACGGTCTGGGCACGAACAGCATGACGGGTGGGGAGAAGAGCCTTTTGATTTACGGCGCCCTCGCGCTGTTCTTCGCGCTGTTCTTGGGAGGCTATCTCCTCGAATAGGCTATTCTTGTCACTACTACTACTACGTCGTCGTCGTCTCGCTTAACGTCGCATCCCCAGCGCGTCCCATTTCTCCCCCGCGGCGCGCTCCGCGGCTTTCGCCGCGAGCGCGCCGAGCACGTCGTCGCTCAGCCCGCTCTCTCTGCCTTTCCCCGGCTGGAACCCGCGCACGACGTACGAAAACGCGTTCGCGCAGCTCTCCATCCTTCGCTCGTCCATGCCCGCGCCGTCCGCGCGCGTCTCGAGCCCGTCCCCGCGCGCGGCGACCGTGTGCGTGAACGCGCGAAACGGGTTCGGCGCGGGAGGCTCCGCGAAGTTCGCGCCCAGCGCGCGGAACACCGCGACCTCGCCTCGGAGGTCCGCGTAATCGTTCGCGGCGGTGAGCACCATCGGAAGGTGCTCGCGCGATAAAATCTCGACGAGATCTCCGGCCCACGCGCGCGCTAAGTCGCCGCCGCCGCCGCCCATGCCGGTGTTGAACCCCACGACCACCGCGGGGTGCCCGTCCGGCAGCTCGCGCGACAGGAACGCGCCCACGGTCCCGCGCCGCGCGCTCGCCGTGAGCACGGGAGACAGCCGTCGCGGCGGCGCCGCGGCGGCGGCGTCCTCGCGCGCGTCCGGGCCGACGAATACGAGGTGGATCTCCCCGCCGCCGCCGGACCCGGGCTGCGGCGCGCAGATGGGAACTTCCTCCCAGTACCGCGTGTGCTCGAGGAGGAACTGCTCCGTTTTACTCGACGCGCCGGCGATCACGATCGTCAGCGGCGCCGCCGCCGCGGAGGCGGACGTCCTCCTCGCCGCCGCGATCGATCCGCGCACGCTCTCGAGCTGCAACGCCCTCGCGAGCGTGACCGGAAAGCTCAGACCGTCGAGCGCGTGCGGCGTGAGCACGGGCTGATCGTCCCCGCGGCCGGCGATGGACCAGCGCGTGTGGACGTAGTCTTCCCAGTCCTTCGCGTCCCGCAAGTCCACGCCTCTCGGG
>Ga0181554_1002285_pt1 | contig 17153 bp, 9 predicted proteins | sample 011ome_16_FD_145602 | JGI IMG/M metagenome (GOLD analysis project Ga0181554, IMG submission 145602) | Coastal salt marsh microbial communities from the Groves Creek Marsh, Skidaway Island, Georgia - 011503CT metaG (spades assembly) | ecosystem: Environmental > Aquatic > Marine > Intertidal zone >... | reverse complement strand
CGCCGGGCGACAGCGGCGGTCCGTCGCCGCCGCCGCCGCCGCCGCCGCCGCCGCTCCCGAGAGGCGCGCCGCCGCCGTCGCGCCGACTTCACCGACATCCTCAATCGCACGCTCAGCACGCTCAACCGCCTCAGCCTCGACCGTCGCACCGCATCTTCGTCGTCCTCGACAGGTCCGCGACGCGAGAGACGCTCCTCGAGACGTTCAACGCGAGGGAGTGCGCGGGCGTGGAGACCATCTCGCTGAAGACGGACGCCGCGGGGAAGTCCCGGGGGTTCGCCTACGTCACCTTCGGCACCGCGGAGGACGCCGCGGACGCGATCGCGCGCGTGGACGGCGCGGAGATTCCGCCGGGAAGCGGGAAGAGAGCGAAGGTGATGCCCGCGGAGGAGCCCGGGTCGCGGCGAGGCGGCGGCGGCGGCGGCGGCGGCGGGACGATGACGACGACGACGACGACGACGACGAGACCCGCCGCGAAGGATGCGCACGACGAAGACGACGGCGGGGGGTTGCGGCGGCAGCGACCGGACGACGACGACGCGCAGAGCGTGCAGCCGCCGCCGGGGAAGTACTCGCGGCTCATGGACAGCGGCGTGCGAGGCGAGGGAGGCGGCGGCGTGGGCGGCGGCGCGGGCGAGGACGAGGACGACGGCGAGGACATCGAGGACGGACCCGAGGCGGCGTCCGGCGGCGGCGCGCGAAACATGCACCCCGGCGACAGCAGCGGCGACGACGAGGACGACGACGACGACGACGACGCGAAGGCGCCGAGGGGCGAGACCGCCGACGTCGCCGGCGAAGACGAAGACGAAGACGCCGACGCCGACGCCGTCAAAGAAGAGATCGACGAGACGACGACGGCGACGACGACGACGGTGGATCTGGAAGCCCCCGGCGACGTCGCGCTCGCGATGCGCGCGGTATCCCTCGCGCCGCCCGCGCCGCCCGCGCCGCCCGCGCATCCCGCGCATCCCCGACCCGGATCGCTCTTCTTCTCGCTGTCGCTGCCGCTCCCCGCGCACGCGCTCCGGCACGTCCTCGCCGCGCACGGGTCGCTGACGTCGCTCGAGATGCGCGACGACGACCGCGGCGGCGCGGCGACGTACGAAGATCCGAACGACGCCGCGGCGGCGTGCGAGGCGTTGGACGGAACCGACGTGTTGGGGATCGCGCTCAGGGTGTCGGCCGAGCCGATCGCGGCGGAGGAGGAGGGCGAGAGAGAGGACGACGCGGACGAGGATGGGGCGAAAAATAAGGAGAAGGACGACGCGGGGGCGGGCTCGGACGGAGAGAGGGAGAAAGAGAGGACGAAACCTCCGGCGGCGGCGGCGGCGGCGGCGGCGGCGGCGCAACCGAAGAAACGCGCGCGGCGATAGATAGAAACGACCGACGAAAAACAAAACAAAGCGCAACTTCGACTACTCCGGTCGCGCTTCCCCGTCGCGACGACTCTTCTCTTCGACTTTAACCCTTCCGACGAGCGCCCACGCGCGATCGAGCTCACGCTGCAGCGTCTCGGATCGAGCCCTCAACGCCTCGGACCTCTTCTTTTCCACCGTCGCCGCCGCCGCGTGCGTCGTCATCTCCATCTCGAGCGCGCGGACGCGGGCGTTCGCCTCGCGCAGCGCGATGTCGAGAACGTCCACGTTAAGCTCGCGGCGATCCAGGAGGATTTCTTTGCCGTCGCCGCCGTCGCCGTCGCTTATCCTCGCGGTCGCCGTCGCTTTCCACCCCGCGACCTCGATCTCGAGCGCGGCGACGCGTTCCATGTTTAGTTTAGCGACGCGTGGCAGAATGTTCATGTAGAAGTGCTTGTTCAGACGTTGCTTTTTAGAAGAACCGTTCGTCGCCGCGGTCGCCGCCGCCGCTGGCGGCGGCGTCGGCGGTGGTTCCAATTTCCTTTTCTTCGGCGGCAGAGACGGCGGGCTCGCCTCGACGACGACGGGAGCGTTTTTCCCTTTCTTTACCGAGCCCGCGGCGCCGACGCCGGCGCCTGACGACCCCGAGATCACCTTCCCGTTCTTCGAGCCGATCTGCGTCTCTCGTGGCGACGCCACCTCGCCCGCGATGTGCCCCTCGATGACTCCCGCGGGTTTCTTCCAGTCCGCGCACTCCGATATTCCCACGTGCGTCATATACGTCCTCGCGCTCTGCGGATTTTCGAAGTTGCACTTCTCCACGATCTGCGCCAGCATGAGCGTTTTCGCGAGCTCCCGGGTGAGCGGCACGACCGTCGGCGACGTCGGCGGAGCGGCATCGTTCGGACGCAGCGGCGGCGCCCCCGGCGTCCCCGTCCCCGTCCCCGGCCCCGGCCGCGGCGAGGCGCCGAGCTCCTCGCGCGGGCGCGACGCCTCGGGCCCCGCCGCCGCGTTGGCGACCTGCCGCGCCTCGAGCGCGTTCGCGCGCTCGGAGAGCTCGTCGATCTTCGCGCGGAAGTCGCGCTCTAAATTGTCCGACGTGAGCATTATCTCGACGAGTTGGTCCCTCAAGGAGTCAATCTTTTCGGCGTCTCGCGCCGCCTTCACCGCGAGGCCGTCGACGGCCGCGGCGGACGCGTCCCCGCACGGGAGAGCCGCCGGGCGGTCCTTGGGCGGCTCCTTCTTCGTGCACCACCGCGCTTCGTGCATCACGAGCCCGGTCTTCACCCACGGACCCTTCTGGCATCTGGGACAGAAGAACGTCTTCGGCGACATGTTTGCTTCTTGTCTCATCAGAGGCCTCGAAGGTTGCAGAAACTGATACGGCGGCGTCGGATGCTGACGCGACGCCGTCGCGGTGAACACGTGCTGCTGCCGCAACACTTGGACACTCGGCGACGGCGGGACCCCGCCGTGGAAGTTGTAGTCGACGACGCCCACGGGAAAAAACGCCGGAGGCGGCGGCGGCGGGCGCGGCGGCGGGTGCGGCGGCGACATAAGAAATGGCGTGCCACACGCGAGCGGAAGCGTCTGGAATGCGGGCTCAAGGCGAGGGGCGATGAGGGGGGAAAATCGGATAATTTTTTTCCTCTCGCCGAGACCCGCGCCGCCGGCGCGAACGGCGTGAACGGCGCGAAGCCGCCGCTCGAACGTCTCCTTCTCCTCCCGCGAGAGCCTCACGCCGTGGGCGTCCCAGCAGTGCTTCTCCATCGATTGCAGGTACTTGAACTCGCGCGTATCGCAGTGCGGGCACGGCACCTCGTTCGCTTTTTTGGTCAGACGGCGAACGAGGATCGTTCGCTTCTCGTTCGCTCGGTCCGACGGCGACGGCGCCATGTTCGAGTACGCGCGCGTGGACGGCTGCCGTTCGAGCTCCGCGTCCGCTTTTGAGATCAACTGGCGCACGACGCCCTTGAACGCCGGCGCGGCAGGTCGGTCTTCGGCGCGCGTCTCGTCCTTCTCGGTGTTCGTATTAGTCCAGTCGACCGAATTCGACCTCGCGGCCATTCGCCGCGCGAGCGACGGCGATACCGGCGGCGGCTCCGGGAACGCGTGCGCGAAGCCGCCGTCGCCGTCGTCTTCCCCCGCGGCCGTCGTCGTCGTCGAGGGATCGCCGCGGCACCGCGGGCAGTCCGCGGGCGAGACCGCTCGCGTGCGCTCGCGCACCTCGCAGTGCCACCCTCTCCCGCAATCCGCGCAACACCAGAGGACTAAGAATACGTCCGACGCGAGGAGCGATCGCGTGATGCACGGGTCGTCGTCCAACTCCGCGAGGACGCGCTCTCCGCGCTCCCCGTTCGCGCGGCACCACTCGATGAACGTCGCGTCCGCGTTCGCGCGCGGCATGCGGGGGGAGGGAAGTGGGGGAGCGAGGGAGGTTAGCGGACGGGAAAAGCCAAAATAACGACGAGGAAGACGAAGCGTCGCGCTTCGGGGACAAGACGTCTCGTACCGGCCGAAGCGATAGGGTTCCCGCGGCGCACAACGACCGACGCCGCGCGCGAGTCTTCCTCTCGCGGAGCCCGCCGTCGCGCATGTCGCTCGCGATCGCTCCGCCGCGCGCTCCGCCGCGCGCGCCGACGCCGCGCGGCGCGCCGACGCCGCGCCGCGGCGTCGCCCGCGTCGCCGCCGTCGCTGAGTCCGTCTCAGGGCGACGACGACGACACGGAAAAACGACGACGACGACGACGCGCCTCGCCGCGGCTTTCGCGCTCCGCGCGTCGCCGCTCGCCGCGCTCCGCCCTCTTCGCCGTCGCGCGCGCTTACCCTCCTCCTCCCCGAACCGCCGCGTCGCCACCGCGTGCTGGTCCTTAGAGGTGTCCCTCGCGACGTCCGCAGCGGTCACGCTCTGCGTCGGCGAGCTCCTCAGGTGCGTTCTATACAAAAGTTTTTCACCCATCGCCCGGTTTCAACATTTGATCGCGTTCCCTTTCAACTGACCGGAGAACTGTTTTTGTATGGAACGGCCCTCAGACGCGGCGACGCGCGCTCCTACGGCCACGCTATCTTCCTCGGCGTCTTCGGCAGCATGCAAGTCGTCGACGCCGCGCTGTGGTGGAACGACGCGCACGGCGGCAACGGCGCCGGGCTCGCAGGCTGCGACCTCTTCAATCGCGGGTGGACGCGCGTCGGGTTGGCGATCATATGCTTGGAGCCCGCGGCGGCGCTCGTCGGGACGCACGTCGTCGCGCGACGCGCGGTGCACCCGGTCGTCGCGGTCGCGTATCTCAGTCTGTTCGTGTTGACGCCGCTGGCGGGGACGTCGCTGCTGCGGGTGGTAACGGATGGGGTGGAGGCGTTACCGTCGTTTCCGACGGAGGCGTTTTTTTCGTCCGAGCAAATCGGCTCCGGGCCGCGGTGGCGCGCGCGCTCCGCGCCCGACGGCGCGGCGACGATTCCGGACAGCCCGCCTCCCTACGGCGGCGGCGGCGTCGGCGTCGGCGTCAGCGCGCTCGAGTCGAAGTCGCCGCCCTCGCCCTCGTCGACGCGCTGCGAGCTGTACGGCCCGTGGCTGTCGGTGTTGTTCGAGCTCGACAGCCCGTGCGTGTGTTCCGTCGCGACGCCGCAGGGTCACATCTCGTACGGCGGTTTGGATATCGTGTATCATAAGCTCCTCGCGCCGTGGGATACGGTGGCGCCGTGCTCGCTGAGCGACACGGCGGCGTCTGTTGATAACGCATCTTTAGATGGCGTTACTACGAGCGGTACGATGATCGTCGCTAGCCGCGAGATCCCCCTCGCGCTGAGGTTCCTGTTCCTCGCCGCGATGGCGGTGCCGTACGCCGTCTTAGGCGCGTTCTCCTCACACTGGTTCCCATACGACCGCGTTCGCGCGGTGTGCGCCGTTCCTCAAGGACTTTCGTTTCCCGGCGCATCTCTCCGCCCTCCCCTCGGTTTCGAACCCCATTCGCGATGCCTTTCAACTCCATCCGACGCCTTTCAACTCCACCCCGACTTCGCGGCCCTCAGTCACCCCGCGAGCGTGCGGGTTGACGCACGCGGGCATACTGACTGCCACGTGGCTCGTCGGCGCATCGTCGGACGCGGCGGCGAGCGTGTGGTGCATCGCGAACGTCGCGCAGGGGGCGCTCATGCTCGCGGAGCCGTCGCTCTGGCCGGAAGAGTTCGTCCGCGACGACGCCGCCGCCGCTTCGTCTTCCGTGAACGCCGTCGAGGGGGACGGGGACGGGGACGGGGACGGGGACGGGGACGACGCGAAGCGGGAGGACGCGAAGCGGCGCGGCCCCGCAGGACGCCGGTGGCCGCGGTACGACGCCGCGGCGAAGAAACGCGTCGCGGCGATGAACGACGGCGCCGGCCCCGACGTCGTCGTCGTCGGCAGCGGCGTCGGCGGCCTCGCGTGCGCGGCGCTCCTCGCCAAGGCTGGCGAGAAAGTCGTCGTCCTCGAGTCGCACTATCGCGCGGGCGGGTGCACGCACGCGTTCAGCGAGGTCGGCGACGGCGGCGACGTGTTCGACACCGGGATACATTACGTCGGGATGGGTCGGACGCTGCGTACTTTGATCGGGCACGTCAGCGCGCCCGGGCGACCGATGCGCTTCGCCGCGATGGGGTCGCCCGCCGCCGGGTACGTCTACGACGAGATCGACTTGGGACGCGAACCGACGCTCGGCGGCGGCGGCGTGCGCGGGAACGGAGATTTGAACCGTCACGAGGACGACTGCGGGAGTTCCATGAACCGGCATCATCGCCCCGGTCCCAGCGGTTGGGGCACGAGCTTCGACTTGGACGCGGACGAGGACTGCGAGGACGAGGCGACGCGGACCGAGGAGGCGTCGGCGTCGGAGGAATCCGAACCGGCGCGGGATGCGGACCGTCACCGGAGGGTCGTCGTGAAGCTGCGCAAAGACGCGCTCGCCGAGAGCCTCGTCGCGTCGTTCCCGCACGAAGAAGCCGGCATTCGCGCGTACGTCGACGCGATGCGCCGACCGCGCGGACCGCTCGGTATCCCTTGGCTCGTGTGCGCGAAGTTCGTGCCGAGCTCTTGGGGACGGCTCGGCGTCTCCGTCCGACGTTGGATGTTCGAACGCGCGGCGGCGGACGCGAGTCAGACCGCGTCGGACGCCGTCGAGAGGTACGTCTCAGGTGCGTACTATACACTGGTCCCCATACGACCCCGTCGGCGTGGTGAACGCCGATCCTTAAGGACTTTTCCCGGCGTTTCTCTCAGCCCACCCCTCGCTTTCAATCCTGACACACCTCGACGCCTTTCAACTCCAACTGACGCCTTTCAACTCCACCCCGACATCGCTTTGTATGGAACGACCCTCAGACCCGGCGCTTCGCGCGGCGCTGAGCGCGGGCCAGATGATCGACTGGAACCTCCCCCCCGACGACGTCGCGTGGCCGGTCGCGCGCGGGATGCTCGCGTACTACGAGTCCGGCGGGTATTACCCCGTGGGAGGCAGCGCGGGGATCGCGGAGACGATGGCGGAGGTGATCGAGTCGAACGGCGGCTTCGTGCTGGGAGGCGCGCGCGTCGGCGAGGTCGCGATCGATGCGGAGACGCGAACCGTCACGGGCGTGAAGATGAAACGTCGTCGCGGCGGCGACGACGACGACGGCGATTTCATTCCGTGCGGCGTCGTCGTCAGCGCGGTGGGGTACCGCGGGACGTTCGAGCGGCTCATCCCCGAGAAGGCCGCCGCCGCGCTCGGCGTCGACGAAATAAAAACCGCCGTCGCGCGCGCGGGGTTGAAAAACTCCCACGGGCACGTCTGCGCGTACGTGTCCCTGGACGGCACCCCCACCGAGCTCGGTCTGCGCCCGGCGAACGTCCACTCTTTTCCGGATGACTTAGGCGACGCGTACGGGTACGACGTCGGGAGGGCGTGCCGGGACTTTTACGCGAATCCGCTCGGCGGCGACGCGGCTTCCTCGGAGGCTGGCGGGAAAAAGGTCAAAAAACCCGTCGAGCCTCTGGTGACGATCACGTCACCGTCCGCGAAAGATCCGACGTGGGAACGCGACCACCCCGGACGCGCGAACGCGCTGCTCTTGATGGAAGGCATCGAGGACTGGTTTGAGCCGTTCAAGGACACGTCATGGGGTCGTCGCGGGCCCGAGTACGAGGCGTTTAAAGCCAGGTTCGAGTCGACGTTTCTCTCTCGGCTGTACGCGTTTTACCCAAAGTGCGAGGGCCGAGTGACGCACGTCGAGCTCAGCACGCCGCTCACGGCGGCGCACTTCATCAACGCCCCGGGCGGCGGGTCGTACGGCCTGGAGTGGACGAAGACGCACTTCGACCCGTGGCTCCAAGAAAACGCTTTCAATCCGTCCGTTAAGGGCGTGCGCGGGTTATACATGACCGGCGAGGCGATCGCGTTCGGAGGGTTCTACGGCGCCCTCGCGAACGGGTTCATCACCGTCTCGCACGTGATAGGGCTGCCTCGATTCTTTTGGTTGCTCGCCACGGATTCTCGGAAGACGCCGCCGGAGGTGTACGAGGACGGGAGGGAGCCGCCGGGAGCGACGACGGAGGAGGTGGAGGAAGAGAACGAGAAGGCGAAGGCGAAGGAGGAGGAGACGGAAGAGGAAGAAGAAGCGGACGCGAAAGCGTCCGCCGTCCAAAAAGTGTTGTGAGACGACGTAATGGTTCCCATACGACCGCGTTGGCGTGGTGAACGCCGTTCCTTAAGGACTTTTCCAGTCGATTCTCTCCGCCCAAAGACATAGTCGCGTCGTGTACCTTACGTGCTCGTCCGTCGTCGTCGACCCTACGCGCGTCGTCCCAGCGTCGCCACCCGCGGCAGCGCGCGCGCGCCCGGGCTCCGTTTCCCCCCGCTCCCCGGCCGCGGCGACTCTCTCAGAGCGCGCGCCGCCGCCACCGACGACGACGACGACGCCCCGCTCCTCTCCGACGCGTCCCTTCGCGCCGCAGCCCTCGCCGCGGGCCCGACCGTCCCGCCGACCGTCCCTGGCATCCCCGTCCCTGGCATCCCGATCCCCGGCGTCGCCGCGCCTAGCCCACTCGCGGCGCTCACCGGCGCGCGCATGAGCTCCTGATACAAGTTATACCCCGTCGCGCACGCCGTGACGAGCAGCGGACCGAGCACCGCGCCCTGCAGCGCCGGGTCGAACACGCACATCCCGCCGACGACGGACAGACCGACGACGTACGGGTGCACGACGCGTATCTCGCTCTGGTAGATGTCGATGTCGACGAATATCAGCGTGATCCAGTGCATCAACACGAGCGCGGCGGCTTTCGCGCCCTCTCCCTTGGCGAGGAGTCCGAGCGCCGCGGGGAGAGAGACGGACCACGACGCGAGCAGCGGGAGGATCGCGGTGAGCCCGGACGCGAGCGTGGATGTGTACACGAAGTGCACGCCGAACGCGCGGAACGTGACCCACGTGAACGCCGCGTGAAACAGCGCGAGCTTGACGCACGACACGAAGACGCCCCTGACGCCTCTCGTCAGCGACTTCACCGCGACCTCCTTGACGTGCGCGTTCACCGGGATCAGCTCCACGAGCCTCACCGCGGGGTCGGCCTCGCTGTTTAGGATGTGGAACAACACGGTGAAAAACACGACGGATTTCAAGACGTAGCTCAGCACGCCGCCGGCGACGCCGAAGACGCTGAAGGACGCCCTCGCGGCCCAGGACGTGACCTGCGCGATGCCGCGGCCGCCGCCGGCGACGATGTCCGCGGCGCGGTCTTGGAGCGCGTTTCTCGCGGCGGACGCGACGCGCAGGACGTCGTCCACGGACGCGGACGCGGCGCCCGCGCCGGCGGCTTTTCCTCCGCGTTTTTTGCCGCCGCCGCCGCCGCTGAAGCCGAAGAGCCGCCGGACGCCGCCGCCGCCGCCGCCGCCGCCGCCGCGCGCGCCTCCCGCCCCCTTCGCGCCGCCGCCCGCTCCCGCCGCGATCTCCGCGCCGACGTCCACGAGGTGCGAGAACGCGCCGGCGACGTCGCCGCCGCGCAGCACGCGCCCGGCTTCCTTCAACCCCGCCGCCCACCGCGACGACGACGCGCCGCCGCGACTCATCATCGCGCCGCCGCCGCCGCGTCTCCCTCCTCTTCTCTTACCGTTACCGTTACCGTTTAGACCCCCTCCCTCGCCGCCTGACTCCATCAGCTCCGCGTACATCCCCTGCATGCTCTCCCACAGCTCCGTGACGTTGCACCCGGGGAAGACGTCCTCGAGGTGCGCCTGCGCGTACGTCAGCGCGCGCGGCCACTGCTTCTCCACCGCCTCACTCCACGCCTTGACGCCGGCGTCGACGACGCCGCGCACCGCCGGCGACGAATACCTGGCGTATACGCCGCCGCCGCCGCCGCCGCTCGCGGACGAATACCCGTGCACCATCGAGCGGTGCGCCTCGACGACCGCGTCGCCGCTCTCGCGCGCGATGTTCACCGTGAAGAACGTCGCGACGACGGCGAGGAGAAAGACGCCGACGGCGATGAGCGACGCCGCGACGATGGGGTTCACGGACGCGATCAGCGCGCGTCGAATCTTCGCATCCGCGGCGAGGTACGCGCGGAAGACGCGCCCGCTGGTTCTGGTTTTTTTGTGACTCGAAATCGCGCGCCTCGGCGTGGGCGTCGTTTTGGAGGAAGATGAACCGTCGCGAACGACGGAAGATGAACCGTCGGCTCTTTCGGGCCCGGGCGCGATGCACCGCCGCGTGGACGACGCGATCGCGACGGCGGCCGCCGCCGCGACGAACGCCACCGCGGCGAGCGCGGCGATCGACGCGGTCAGCGCCCAGTCCCTCGACGCGAGCTTCCACACCTCCAACGAGACGCCCACGGTCGCGAGCCACTTGAAGTGAAACGTCGACGCGGAGGACGGCGCGCGCGCCGTCGCCCTCTTAGTTGCTCTCGCGGCGGCGGCGCGTCTCGACAGCGGCGACGCGGGCGCGGACGCGGGGGCCCGGGCCCCGCGCGTCCCCCCCGCCAGCCCTCCCGACGCCGTCTCGTTCAGATGACGCGCCGTCGCGGCGTCCATCGCGCGTAACGCCGCCCTCGCGGGCGCGACGACGACGGACGTCGCGAGACCGAGCAGCGTGTTCTCCGCGAGCGTCCTTCGGAGACGGCTCGCGAGCGCTACTTTTACGTCGCGCAGCGCGAGAGAGACGAGGAGCGCCCAGAGCATGGGCGACCGGAAGTCCGCGAGGAGGCGCCACATGAGGACGACGAGGCCGACGCCGAGGAGGAGGATCGCGTTCCCGACCGCGTTGAAGAGCCCGACGCGGAAGAGCGCCTCGTTGTTCGCCTGCGTCAGCCCGCCGTCGCCCGCCGCGTGATGCGCGAACGGCGTCGACGGCGTCGTCGTCGCATTCGAGACGACCGAGGTCGTCGTCGCGGACGTCGTCGGCGTGGGCGGGAGGTCGAATCGCACGCCGCCGGCGTCCGCGGCGGCGTCCTCCCCCGCGTCTTCGCTGAGCCGGCGACGCAGCCATCCCCCGATGTTGCCGCCGCCGCCGCCGCCGCTCTTCGTCGAGGCGGACGACACGAGATCCGGGGCGTTGTTGGCGCTCATCGCACGATGCGTCGTCGTCGCGCGCGGCGTGGTCTCCGGCGGCGAGAGCGCGCCCGCGGCCTGCCCCGTCGCCCGGCGCGTCAGCACGCTCTCCGGCGTCGTCGTCTCGCGCCGCGCGTGCTGCCGCGCGGCGACCTTCCCCGCGGCGTCGTCGAGCGCCCCCATCGCGCGCGGCGCTCTGGTGCTACAGTTCAAAATGCGAGACGAGCAGCTCGCACTCATCATCAACGACTCCGCCGGTCTCGTCATCTTCAGTCGTCACCGCGCCGCGATCGCGATGGCGCCGCGGACGATCATCGACGCCGGTCCCGGTCTTCACGTCGACGCGCTGCAGATCACGCCCGAGTACGTCGCGTGCGTCGCGTCCAAGTTCACCGGTCGCCTGTGGCAGGGCTACGTCCGCGCGCGCGCGGTGGGCGGCGATCCTTCATCAGACGGCGTCGTCGGTCCGTCAGCGTCGTCGTCGGAGGCGACGCCCGCGAAGACGACCGCCGGGATCGCGACGCTCGCGGCCGTGGGCAACAGCGACTTCGTCACCGGCAACGACGCGGGCGTGATCGAGCAGTGGCGCGTCGTCGACGGCGCCGTCGCGCGCGTCGACGCCGCGCGCGCGCACGACGGTGCCATCACCGCGGTCGCGCACGTCGCGCCGTCCTCGCTCGTCACCGGCGGCGTCGACGGGAGACTGCGATGGTGCGAGCTGACCGCGCTGGACGTCGCGACCGCGACGGTGCAGCGCGCGCACGTCAGCGCGGTCCTCGCGATCGCGGTGAACCCGAGCGATCCCTCGCTCGTCGCCACGAGCGGCGAAGACGGCGTCGTGAAGGTGTGGAAGGTGAAGGCGGCCGCGGGAGACGGCGACGGTACAGCTCGCGACAGCTGTCAGCTGTCGGCGGCGCGCGCGGGCGCCGACGTCAGAGACGACATGGGCAAAGCGCACGCGCTCGCGTGGTGCGGCGACGACGTCCTCGCGGTCGGGTACGAGCGCGGCGAGATCGTCCTCTTCGAGACGACCGCGCTGGACGCCCTGCGCACGCGCGCGGTCGTGGAGGCGCACGGCGACGCCGTCAGAGGGCTCGCGTGGGACGACGTCGGGAAGCGGCTGGCGTCGTGCGGCGACGACGGCGTCGTCGCGATTCACGCGGGGGAGGTGCCGCGGTCGACGAGGGAGGCGAAGCGGCACGACGGGGCGTACGTGAGGTGCGTCGCGTGGGGGCGGGTCGAGGGAGGGGGGGATGGGGAGGACGAGGTGGTCAGCGGCGGGTGGGACGGCGAGGTGAAGGCGGGATGATCGTCTCGACGACGAGGTGCGCGCGCGCGTCGTTGGCTATAAGATACGCGATGATTCGTTTCGATTCGATCCGTTTCGTTTGGTTTCGCTCTCGAGTTTTCGTGATATTAAATAACACTCTGAGAGGCTGCGATCTTGTGTTTTTTGTATCGCAAAAAATTCTCTTCGCTTCGTCGCCGCGCGCGCGCGGCCGCGCTCGCGACCGCCCGCGGCGGGACCCCTTTGGGGGGACGCCGCCCGCTTCGCGCCCGGTCGCGTCCCGCGACCGGGCGCAACGTTCCTAAATCAATCTCAATCCGCGTGAGACGTACCTAGTAGCAGTACCGTAATAATCATCCGCCCGATGCATGCGGAGGCGTCGGCCGCCTCGCAAACCGCGTCGCCGCCGTTCCGACTCGTCAGTCATCGTTCGGTCGAAAAAAGAATCGTCGCCGCCCGATTCGTCTTCTTCTTCCATTTCATCTTCCGTTCATTTCCTTCCATCTCCACCACGCCTTCTTCTTCATCGTTCGTTCATCCATCACGCCTTCTTCGACAAAAACCGTCACCACCGCGCGCTCGTCGCCGCCGCCGCCGCGCGCGTCCTTCACCGCCGCCGCCGCGATGCAATTTACAGCGCGATCGGCTTCTCCCAGGTGAAGACGTCGAAATCCGTGCGGCCGAAGTGCCCGTACGCCGCCGTCTGCTGGTACCGGTTGTTCGCCCCGGACGTCTTGGACGCCGAACGCTTGAGGTCGAGGTCGCGCCCGACCGGACCGGGGCGGAAGTCGATCGCAGCCTTCACCTTGGCGAGGATCTCGTCGTCCGGGATGGTCCCCGTGCCGTACGTGTCGACGAACACGGAGAGCGGATCCGGGACGCCGATGGCGTACGACAGCTGCACGATGCAACGCTTCGCGAGCCCGGCCGCGACGACGGACTTGGCCGCCTGCCTGGAGATGTACGCCGCCGAGCGGTCAACCTTCGTGGGGTCCTTCCCGGAGAAGGCGCCGCCGCCGTGCGCGCCCCAGCCGCCGTAGGTGTCGATGATGATCTTACGGCCGGTGAGGCCGGCGTCGCCGTCGGGGCCGCCGATGGTGAACCGGCCAGACGGGTTCAGGTGGAAGATGGTGTTCGCGTCGAGCAACGACGCGGGGATGACCTTCTTGATCACCTCCTCCATGAGATCCTTGCTGATCTGCTCGTTGGTGACGGTCTCGTCGTGCTGCGTGGAGATGAGCACGGTGTGGACGCGTTGCGGACGCATGGCGCCGCCTTCGTTCTTGTACTCGATCGTGACTTGCGTCTTGCCGTCGGGGCGGACCCACGGGCAGGTGCCGTTCTTGCGCACCTCCGTGAGCCTGTACCCGATCGCGTTCGCGAGCATGAGCGTCATCGGCATGAACTTGCCCTTGTACTCTTCGTACGCCTCGGACTCGTCGGTGGCGTAGCCGAACATGATGCCCTGGTCGCCGGCGCCGATCTCTTCGAGCTTCTTCGTGCCCATCCCGTGGACGCCTTGGCCGATCTCCGGGGACTGGTCGTGGAGCTCGACGAGGACGCGGCAGTTGTTGCCGTCGAGGCCGACAGCCTCGGACGTGAACCCGACGTCGTTGCACACCTTGCGGACGACGGCTTCGTAGTCAACCTTGGCCTTGGTCGTGATCTCGCCGAAGACCATCACCATGCCGGTTTTCGTCGCCGTCTCGCAAGCCACCTTGGAGTCGGGGTCCTGCGCGAGGCACGCGTCGAGGACGCCATCGGAGATCTGATCATGATCGATGGGTGGGTGGATGGTGTGTTTGTGGGGGAGGGTAGATGAGTATCGATGTGAGAGGAAGATGACGCGGAAGGGGGGGAAGAGGAGGAGGAGGAGGAGGAAAGAGAATCATCCCAACCCCGCTGAAAGAGAGAAAGAAAAAGCGAGAGAGGGTCGAACGAGCAGCCGCGCGCCGCCCGCTCGGCCAGCCTGCCAGCTGTGTGCGAGCGAACGAACGAATGTGTCTCGACGATCGATCGCCGCGCGCCGCGCACCTGGTCCGCGAGCTTGTCGGGGTGACCCTCGTTGACGGACTCGGAGGTGAAGAAGAAGGTGGAACCGTCCTTGGACGCCATTGTCGCTGCTGCGGGGCGGGGGACGGGGGATGGGGGCGTCAGGCGGCGCGTAAGACGGAAGCGCGTGAGGTGCCGGCATCTCACGCGAAGCGACGACGACGCGAAAAGCGCTGCAGAAACCCCGCGTCGTCGCGGACGCCGGGAAACGTCTCGCGTCGTCCACGGGACCCCGCGGACGCGCGCGCGTCCACTCCGCGCGTCGCGCGAGGCGTCGCGAGGGAGCGCGACGGCCCCCGCGACGCGCGATCGCGGGACGGACGCTCATCCGAGGACGGCGCCGCGATCGATCGTTCGATCGTTCGATCGATCGCGAGAAGAACGAAATCGCGCGGCGCGACGGCGGCCCGGGGACGCGCCGCCGCGCGCGCGTCGCGCCGCCGCCGCGAGTCGCGACGACGGCGCGCGCGACATCGCGCTGCCGGGAAGACGCACCTTTGTGTTACGAAAGCGGGGGGTGCTCGTGTAGCGTGCGTGAGAAGTGATGAAGAGGGTGGAGACCGCGCGCGTCGAACGAAGCGCCGGACGACAGAGCAAGACAGCGAGAGCTGTGGACCGCTGATTCCGGGTGCGTTCGGAGAGAAACGGCGTGCGGTCGATTGATCGGAAGGGGTCTGGAGATCTCGTATGAAATCGAAACCATTCGGACTTCCTTCACCCATCACAGACGTCTCACGATTCAAGAAAGTTTATAATTTCAAAAAGATGCTTACCTGTCACATCATCCAAGGGAATGGAATGCGTACGGTTTCGCCCTGTACTTCTAGTGATCGATTAGGCACTGCCTGCGTAGGTTCGAGTCCTGCCGAGTGCGAGATGGTTCTTCGGAGCCGTCGTTTACCTCAGATATGGTGTTCTTCTCTTCGGAAGCATCATGAGCACTCGTGCCCGAGCGGTTAAGGGGATCGACTAGAATGACGTTTTTTTGCATTTTTACACAATGGATCTGGTTCTACACGACATGAGGAACATTTCCGCAAAGTTTCAGGTCAAAAGGAGCAGTTTTGAGGCGACCGTGCTCGCGTCAGCAGCATGGTGCATGTCGTTTTGGGAAAAAAAAAAAAATTGAGCTTGAGCCTCTCTCGCTCTAGTATGAAATCATTTTCGCGCTTTCAAACACGCCAATGAATTGACCGGTCAAATCGTCCCGAACGCAAAACGGACAAAACGCCCCCGCGATCTGCGTCACTCGCCACACGCGCGGGACGACGGCGCGTCCTCTTCATCCTCTTCCTCCTCCTCCTCCGCGGCCTCGTCCCCGCGACGCGACGCGATGTCGTCTCCGAGGCGGATGAACAGCGGGGGCGTCGACGAGTTCGCGGGGAACGTATCGACTTCCCCAGATCTCAACCTCCTGGAACGATTCGTCGAGGACGCGCCCGACGTCTTCGCCGCGCACGTGCTCCCGCGGCTCGACAGCGGCGACCTCGCGGTGCTCGCGACGGTGAACCGGAAGATGCGCGACGTCGTGTTCGAATCGCCCGTCGACCATGACGTGAGGGACGTCGCGGCGGTGAGGAGAGAGCTCGCGAGGGTGCCGAACTTCGTCGGGTCGATCAGCAGGTTGGCGTGGGCGAAGGAGCGAGGGTGTCCGTGGGAGGAGTCGACGAACGGACGAGGATTTTGGAAGACGACGTTCGGGTGCATCGCAGTGGGCGGGAACGTGGAGGTCGCGGAGTGGGCGCGCCAGAACGGATGTCCATGGAATGAGCGGACATGCGCCTGGGCCGCGAAACGCGGCAACCTGGAGGTGCTGAAGTGGGTGCGAGCGAACGGCTGCCCGTGGGACGAGAATACGTGCGTCTTTGCCGCGAAAGGTGGCCACCTGGAGGTGCTCCAGTGGGCGCGCGCGAGCAAACCCCCAGCACCGTGGGACGAGAGGACTTGCGCCGGAGCCGCGGATGGCGGCCATCTGGAGCTGCTGCAGTGGGCGCGCGCGGAAGGCTGCCCGTGGGACTACAATACTTGCGAATGGGCCGCGATGCGCGGCCACCTGCAGCTGCTGCAGTGGGCGCGAGCGGAAGGCTGCCCGTGGGGCGAGGACACTTGCTCCGGGGCCGCGGCATTCGGCCACCTGGAGGTGCTGCAGTGGGCGCGCGACAACGGCTGCCCGTGGGGCAAGGAGATTTTCGCCGACGCCGCGGAAGGCGGCCACCTGCACGTGTTGGAGTACATGTTGGAGTGGGAACGAGAGAACGAACCCCTAGCTCCGTGGGCCGAGGAAATGTGCGTCGAAGCCGCGTCTGTGGGCGACCTGGAGATGCTGCAGTGGGCGCGCGCGGAAGGCTGCCCGTGGGACGAGAGGACTTGCGCCGAAGCCGCGATGGGCGGCCACCTGCAGATGTTGCAGTGGGCGCGCGCGAACGGCGCTCCGTGGGACGAGAGGATTTGCGCCGGGGCCGCGCGATATGGCCACATGGAGGTGCTGCGGTGGGCGCGCGCGAACGGCGCTCCAGAGTAATGTGACGACCAGCAGAGAACGCGATTGTAACGAAAGAACGGACGAACGAACGAACGAACGAACGAACGAACGAACGCGGACGCACTCGAATACACTGCCGCGCGCGGCGACGGACGCTCTTTCTCCTCCCATCCCGAGTAATTGAAAAAAATACATGCAGTGTTCAGCCTCTCTCGCGAGCACTGACACAAGTCGTCGCCCTCGCGCCGCGAACGCCACGCACCGCGAACCCTCCTCGCGACGCCGGCGCCCGGCCGTGGGAGCGGCGATACGCCCTGTCCCTAGTCATGGTGCGCGCGCGCGCGCTCGTTCACGCCGACCTCGAACGACCGACGGCGACGGCGTCAATCGCATTCGCCCGCGCCCCCGCCTTCATCCCG
>Ga0181554_1002265_pt1 | contig 17243 bp, 12 predicted proteins | sample 011ome_16_FD_145602 | JGI IMG/M metagenome (GOLD analysis project Ga0181554, IMG submission 145602) | Coastal salt marsh microbial communities from the Groves Creek Marsh, Skidaway Island, Georgia - 011503CT metaG (spades assembly) | ecosystem: Environmental > Aquatic > Marine > Intertidal zone... | reverse complement strand
GTCGAGCTCGGCGTGCAGCTCGGCCTCGAGAGCATCGATGTCGGCCTCAGCTAAGGCGGCGTCGGTCCCGGGGATCCCCAGCTCGACAGCCCTCTTGTCCGCTGTGGCGAGCAGGCGCCGGATACGGCCCGCGACGGCGTCCTTGGTCATGGGCGGGTCGGCGAGGGCGCCCAGCTCCTCGAGGCTGGCCTGGCGATGCTCCAGGCGCAGGCGCCCCGCCTCGGCCAGGTGATCGGGGATCTCGTCCCCCAGGATCTCCATGGCCCGGCGCACCCGGGCACCGGCGGCCACGGCAGCGCGGGCGGACCTCCGCAGGTTGGCGTCGTCGAAGTTGGCGAGGCGATTGGCCGTGGCCCGGACCTCGCGACGCATGCGGCGTTCCTCCCAGACGAGCACCGAGGAGTGGGCCCCCATCCGGGTGAGCATGGCGCCGATGGCGTCGCCGTCCCTGATGACCACGCGATCCACACCCCGCACCTCGCGGGACTTTGCGGGAATCCCCAGTCGGCGCGCGGCACCGACGAGCGCCAGCGCGGCCTCCGGTCCCGGGCAGGTGATCTCCAGCGCCGCGGAGCGACCGGGCTCGGTCAGCGAGCCGTGGGCGAGGAAGGCACCGCGCCAGGCGGACTCGGAATCGCACACACCGCCGGACACCACCGCAGGTGGCAGTCCGCGCACAGGACGTCCGGAGCCATCGACCAGACCGGTCTGGCGTGCCAGGTGCTCCCCGCCGTTGACGACGCGCACGACGTAGCGCTGGGCCTTGCGCAAGCCGCCCGCCTGGACGATGGCGATCTCGCTGTCCTGGTTGTAGACCTCGGTGAGGTCCTTGCGCAGACGTCGCGCGGTGGCCCCCGTGTCGAGGTCTGCCTCGACGACGATGCGCCCGGCGACGATGTGGAGACCCCCACCGAATCGCAGGAGTGAGGATACCTCGGCCTTGCGGCAGCACGACTTCGTCACGGGCAGACGACTCAGCTCGTCCTTTACCTCAGCGGTCATGGCCACCGCGCCATCCTGCCATGCGGGTCCAGAGCGACGTGTGCCTGCCGCTAGAGCAGGTCCCCGAGGGCCACGGCGAGCAGCTCGGGGTCATGGTGGCCGGGACCCGCCAGGATGTCCGCGATCACGAGCCGTGCGCCCAGGCTGTCCGCCGCCTCGTGAAGGGCCGCGAGGTCGTCGATGCTTCGGCGATCCGCCAACACGACGTCGAGCTCGATGCCGGAGGCGATCGCACGCCACGTCTCGAGGTGGCGGACGGCGGTGAAGTCCTGGGTCTCCCCTGCCTGAGGACCTGCGTTGAGCACCAGGATCCGCTGCGCCGAGGTCTCCCTCAGCTCACGGGCGAGTCCGGGGACGACCGCATGGCTCAGGACGCTGGTGAACCACGAGCCCGGGCCCACGATCACATGGGAGGCGTCGCGCACCGCGGTGAGGGCCTGCGGGCACGCACGCGGCTCCGGGGGTTCGAGGCGCAGTGCCGCGATGCGACCCCGTGCCGTGGTCAGACGTGCCTGCCCGCGCACCTCGAGCATGTGGCCGTCCACGGCCTCGATGTCTGCGACGAGCTCGACCGGCTCCAGGCAGTTGGGCAGCACACGACCACGGGCACCGAGGACGAGTCCAAGTCGGTCGAGACCAGAGACGAGATCGCCGGTCTCCTCCCACAGCGCCACCAGCATCAGATTGCCCAGGGCATGGCCTTCCACGTCGCCGCTGCCTCCGAAGCGATGCTGGAGAACACGCGTCCACAGGCCCTCTTCGGCGAGAGCGGCGAGAGCCATCCGCAGATCTCCGGGCGGAGGGACCCCCAGGTGGGTCCTCAGGCGACCGCTCGACCCACCGTCATCACCGGTGCCCACGATCGCCGTCGGTTCAATGCCGAGGATGCGGAGAGCCCGGAGAGAAGCCGCGAGACCGTGACCGCCGCCGAGGGCCACCACATGGCGGCTCATTCCCGGCCGAGGTCCCGATGCACGACCACGGACTCGATGCCCTGCGCACCCAGTCCGGACGCGACCTCCTCGGCGAGCGCGACGCTCCGGTGCTTGCCCCCGGTGCAGCCCACCGCGATCGTGACGTAGCGCTTGCCCTCGCGGAGGTAGCCCTCCTTCATGATCTCGAGCAACCGAGCAGCCTCCTCGAGGAAGCTCCCCGCCGCTGGTGTCTCGACGACGTAGTCACGCACGTCGCGATCCAGGCCCGTGTGCTCGCGCAGGCTGTCGACCCAGTGCGGATTGGGGAGGAAGCGCGCGTCGAGCACGACATCCGCGTCGACCGGAATGCCGTACTTGAATCCGAACGACATCACCGTGGCGCGCAGGGGCGAGGCATCGCCCCCGAAAGCCGCTTCGACGCGGTGCCTCAGCTCATGGACATTGAGTTGACTGGTGTCGATGACGAGATCGGCATCCGCCCTCAGGCCCGCCAACGCGAGACGCTCGCGACGTAGGCCGTCCACGAGGCGCTCCCCCTGCTGCAGAGGGTGCGGTCGGCGATTGCTCTCGAATCGGCGCACGAGACTCTCATCGGATGCCTCGAGGAAGAGGATGCGTACGTCGCATCCGTCCTCGCGCAGTCGCCCGAGAGCGCGCTCGGTGTCGTCGAAGAAACGACCGCCGCGCACGTCGACGACCACGGCCACGCGGGACACCGCACCGTCCTCACCGAGGGCTCGGACGGTCTCGGGGATCAATCCGGGAAGGAGGTTGTCCACCACGAACCATCCGCAATCCTCCAGAGCGCGCGCCGCGGTCGAGCGACCCGCCCCGCTCATCCCCGTGACGAGGACCACTTCGGCGACGCCGCGCCCGGCCTGCTCCGTGCCCATCACTGCACCTCCGGCGCCAGCATCTCACCCGCGTCCGCGTCCCCCGCGGACGTCACGGGCGCGCCGGACAGCGTCGAGACGATCCGCAGCGCCAGTTGGGGACCGATCCCGGGGACGGCCTGGAGCTCCTCCGGGCTCGCGCGCCGCACGGCAGCCACCGACCCGAAGGCCCGCATGAGGCTCTTGGCACGCTCGGGTCCGAGGCCGGGCACATCATGGAGGGCACTGCGCGTCCGTCGCTTGCGCGTGCGCTGCTGATAGCGCAGGGCGACGCGATGCGCCTCATCGCGCATCCGCTGCAGCAGGTACAGGCCCTCGCTCCCGCGCGGCAGGATGATCGGGTCGGCGACCGAGGGGAGCCAGACTTCTTCCAGCCGCTTGGCGAGGCCCACGACCACGATGCCCTCGACATCGCGCTCGCGCAGCGCGCGTGCTGCTGCCTCTACCTGGGGCGCGCCCCCATCGATCACGAGGAGCTGGGGTCGGTAGGCGAACGCCTTGCGCTGCACCTCCTCCTGCTCGGGTGCGGCAGGCCGGAAGCGCCGCAGCACCACCTCGCGCACCGCGGCCGTGTCATCGCGTGCACCCTCCTCGGAGATGGCGAAGGTGCGGTAGTCGCGAGGGCGTGCAGCGCCATCCTCGAAGACGACGAGTGCACCGACGACGCCCTCACCGCCGAGATGGGAGATGTCGATGGTCTCGATGCGCAGGGGGGCCTCCTGCAGCTGGAGCGCCTCCTGGATCTCCTGGAGTGCGCGACTGCGCGAGGTGAGGTCGCCTGATCGGCGCGCCTTGTGCAGGGCGAGTCGCTGTTCGGCGTTGGTGCGCGCGGTCTCGAGCAGGTCGCGCTTCGCGCCTCGCTGGGGGACGCGGACGTCGACGCGACGCCCCCTGCGCCACTCCAGCCATTCCGTCACGTCATCGGCGACGTCCTGTGGGATGAGGATCTCCGGTGGGCACTCCCCCGCGTCGTCGACCAGGCTGACGAGAAGCCGCCCGAGGAGCTCGGACTCATCGGAGTCGTCGACGCGCTCGACGACATAGCTCCGCTGGCCCCGGATCCGCCCGTCACGGACGTGGAAGATCTCGAATGCCATCTCGAGGTCATCGCCCACCATGCCCACGACATCGGCGTCCACGGACTCGTCGAAGACGACTGAGTTGCGCTCCATCGCACGCTCGAGAGCGCCGAGGTCGTCGCGCAGCCGAGCAGCGCGCTCGTAATCCTGCTCCGCGGATGCAGCGAGCATCTCGTCGCTGAGCCTGCGCTGGAAGTCACGCGACCTTCCGCCGAGGAAGGAGCAGAGATCATCCGCGATCTGGCGATGCTCCGCGGGCGTCACCCGACCCACGCACGGGGCCGAGCACTTCCCGATGTCGGCGAGCAGGCACGGGCGCCCGGAGCGGCGGGCTCGATCGAAGACGCCCCTGCTGCAGGTGCGGACGGGGAAGACCCTCAGGAGGGCGTCCAGGGTGCCGCGGATCGCCCATGCGTGAGCGTACGGTCCGAAGTAGCGCGATCCCTGGCGCTTGGCACCGCGCGTCACGAGGGCTCGGGGGAACTCCTCGCCCAGGGTGACTGCGAGATAGGGGTAGGACTTGTCGTCCCGGTATCGCACGTTGAAACGTGGGTCGTACTCCTTGATCCACGCGTACTCCAACTGCAGAGCCTCGACCTCGCTGCCGACCACGGTCCAGTCGACGTCGACCGCAGCTTCCATGAGGGAGCGAGTGCGCGGGTGCAGCGACCGCGGGTCAGCGAAGTACGAGCCCAGCCGCGAGCGCAGGGACTTGGCCTTGCCGACGTAGACGACGCGGCCCTCCGCGTCGCGAAAGCGATAGACGCCGGGCTGATCGGGGACGCTGCGGGGGCGTGCGACCCGGGTCACCACCGCCCGGTCGCTCTCAGCCGAGGACGACCTGGTCGTCCACCACGGACACCGCGACGGGCGCGAGGCCCGTGGTCGCGGGTCCCGTGATCACGGCGCCATCCTCGGCGGAGAAGAGCGAACCGTGGCACGGGCACAGGATCTCGTTGTTAGTGACCTCGCTCACCAGGCACCCCTGGTGGGGGCACACCGCGGTGAAAGCGCGGATGTCGCCCTCGACCGGCTGCGTGACGACGACCTTGGGCCCGTCGTAGACGACGCCCGAGCCCACCCCCACCTGGTCCACGGGGCCGAGGGCCTCACCCGCCGGTGCCGCTGTGGAGTCCGCAGGGGCAGGTCCCCCGCTGCTCGACTCCGGCGCGGGAGCGGGGGCACTGGTCGAACTGGCGGCGCTCTCGCTCCCGGACCCGCCGCACGCAGCCAGGGCCGCAGCGGCGCCAAGGGCTCCACCGGTGACGAGGACGGTCCTACGGGCGACGGGCTTAGCGGTCATGGGGCAAGGCTACGACGCCTTGGGGCGCCTGGCCCGTCGAGCGGGTTTGGCGGGCTCCTCGGGCAGCCCGAGGTAGGGGCGCAGGAATCGTCCGGTGTGGCTCTCCGCGGCCTCGGCGACCTCCTCGGGGGTGCCCTCGATGACCACGCGGCCGCCGCCCGATCCCCCCTCGGGGCCCATGTCGATGATCCAGTCCGCGGACTTGATGACATCGAGATTGTGCTCGATGACGATGACGGTGTTGCCCTTGTCCACGAGGCTGTGGAGCACCCCGAGCAGCTTGCGGATGTCCTCGAAATGCAGCCCCGTCGTGGGCTCGTCGAGGACGTAGACGGTGCGCCCGGTGGAGCGCTTCTGCAGCTCGGCCGCGAGCTTGACCCGCTGCGCCTCGCCTCCGGACAGGGTGGGTGCGGACTGCCCCATGCGCACGTAGCCCAGACCGACGTCGACGAGGGTGCGCAGGTGTCGCGCGATCGCTGGCACGGGCTCGAAGAACTCCAGTGCCTCCTCGATCGGCATGTCGAGCACCTCGGAGATCGACTTGCCCTTGTAGTGGACCTCGAGCGTCTCGCGGTTGTATCGCGCGCCGTGGCACTCCTCGCACGGCACGTAGACGTCGGGGAGGAAGTTCATCTCGATGCGCAGGGTCCCGTCGCCGGCGCACGCCTCGCACCGGCCACCCTTGACGTTGAAGGAGAAGCGCCCCTGGAGGTAGCCGCGCATCTTCGCCTCAGGAGTCTCGGCGAAGAGCTTGCGGATGTGGTCGAAGACGCCCGTGTACGTCGCAGGATTGCTGCGCGGCGTCCTGCCGATCGGGCTCTGGTCTACGTGGACCACCTTGTCCACGTGGTCCAGTCCGGCCACGCGTCGATGGCGTCCTGGGACGACGCGAGCTCCATTGAGCTCCCGCGCAAGCGACGCGTAGAGAACGTCGTTGACCAGGGTGGACTTGCCCGATCCGCTCACACCGGTGACCGCCACGAGGCAGCCCAGCGGGAAGGAGACCGACACATCGCGCAGGTTGTGCTCCGAGGCGCCCTCCACGCGCAGGACCCGCTTCGTGTCGACGGGTCGTCGGACGAGCGGGGCCTCGATCGCGAGCCTGCCCGACAGGTAGGCGCCGGTGAGTGACTCCTCGCTCTGCATGAGCTCGTTCACCGGACCGCTCACCACGATCCGCCCGCCGTGCTCCCCCGCGCCCGGGCCGATGTCGACGACCCAGTCGGCAATCCGAATGGTCTCCTCGTCGTGCTCGACGACGATCAGCGTGTTGCCGAGGTCGCGGAGCCGGACCAGGGTCTCGATGAGCCGCTGATTGTCGCGCTGGTGCAGGCCGATGCTCGGCTCATCGAGCACATAAAGCACACCGACCAGCCCGGAGCCGATCTGCGTCGCGAGACGGATGCGCTGGGCCTCCCCACCCGCGAGTGTTCCTGCGGCCCGGTCGAGAGACAGGTAGTGCAGCCCCACGTCCGTGAGGAAGCGCAGCCTCTCGTTGACCTCCTTGAGCACACGCTCGGCGATCTTGGTGTCGCGCTTGTCGAGCGTGAGCTCGCGCAGGAACTCGGCGGCCTCACCGATGGGCAGCCCCGCGATCTCCGCGATGGACCGGTCGCCGATGGTCACGGCCAGGCTGACCGGCTTGAGCCGCGCACCCCCACATGCCTCGCAGGGCACCTCGCGCATGTAGCCCGCGAAGCGCTCCCGACTCGTGTCCGTCTCAGCCTCGGCATGGCGTCGTTCGACGTAGGCCACGACGCCCTCGAAGGTCGTGTAGTAGCTGCGCTGCCGCCCGTAGCGATTGCGGTAGCGGACGTGGATCTCGGTGGGATGACCGTGGAGGAGCGACTTGCGTGCCTTGGCGGGCAACTTCGACCAGGGCGTCGCCGTGTCGAAGCCCATCTCATCAGCCAGCGCCTCGACGAGTCGCTGGAAATAGTCGGTGACGTGGCCGCCTGACCACGGCGCGAGCGCTCCTTCGTCCAGGCTGAGGCTGGGATCGGGAACGACGAGGTCCGGATCCACCTCCATCCGCGTGCCCAGCCCGGTGCACTCCGGGCAGGCCCCGAAGGGCGAGTTGAAGGAGAAGGAGCGGGGCTCCAGCTCCTCGAAGGACAGATCGTCATCGAGGCACGCGAGGTGCTCGCTGTAGGTGCGCTCGCGACCCGGATCCCCTTCGCGCAGATCCACCAGCTCCGCGATGACCAGGCCCCCGGACAGCCGGAGGGCGGTCTCGATCGAGTCGGCCAGGCGTCGGCGTGCTGATGCCTTGGCCACGGCGCGGTCGACTACGACCTCGATGGTGTGCTTCTCCTGCTTCTTGAGCGTGGGGACTTCCTCGAGCGCGTAGACGACACCGTCGACCCGCACGCGCGCGTAGCCCTGCGCCTGCAACTGACGGAAGAGATCGGCGTACTCCCCCTTGCGCTCCCGCACGACGGGGCTGAGGACCTGGAATCGCGTGCCCTCCGGCAGCTCCAGCAGCCGGTCGACGATCTGACCCGGTGTCTGCCGCGCGATGGGCTTGCCGCACTCGGGGCAGTGCGGCTTGCCGATGCGCGCGAAGAGCAGGCGCAGGTAGTCGTAGACCTCGGTGATGGTGCCCACGGTCGAGCGGGGATTGCGGGAAGTCGACTTCTGGTCGATCGACACGGCGGGCGACAGGCCCTCAATGAAGTCCACGTCGGGCTTGTCCATCTGCCCGAGGAACTGGCGGGCATAGGCCGACAGGCTCTCGACGTAGCGGCGCTGCCCCTCGGCGAAGATCGTGTCGAAGGCGAGGCTGGACTTGCCGGATCCCGAGAGACCCGTGAAGACGATGAGCGCATCACGCGGGAGATCGAGTGACACATCGCGCAGGTTGTGCTCGCGCGCGCCGCGCACGATGAGACGGTCCGACACAGGGGCAGGCTAGCCGTAGGCTGTGACGGTGACCTACTCAGGAGACGTCCAGGTCGGTGGCCCGGCTGACGTGCGCGAACTTCCCGGCCTCGTGCTGTCCAAGATCGCCGTGGGACCCATGAGCAACAACGCCTACCTCCTGCGCTGCCGCGAGACCGGCGAGCAGGTGCTCATCGACGCTGCGGCGGAGCCCGCGGCACTCCTCGACCTCATCGGCGAGGACGGCATCGAGGCCGTCATCACGACGCACCGCCATGCGGACCACTGGCAGGCCCTCGGGGAGATCGTCGCCGCCACCGGTGCCACCACGGTGGCCGGCCGCCTGGACGCTGAGGGAATCCCCGTGGCGACGGACGTCCTGCTCGATGACGGCGACGAGCTGGCCTTCGGGTCCGTGCGGTTACGCGCCATCCACCTTGTCGGTCACACGCCGGGGTCCATCGCCCTGCTCTACGACGACCCCGAGGGCCAGCCGCATCTCTTCACGGGCGACTGCCTCTTCCCGGGCGGTGTCGGTAAGACGGCCAATGCCGAGGATTTCACCTCGCTCTACGAGGGCGTGGTCGCGAAGCTCTTCGGCGTACTGCCGGACGAGACGTGGGTATACCCCGGTCACGGCAACGACACCACGCTCGGCGCGGAGAGACCCGCGCTTGAGGAGTGGGCCGTCCGCGGTTGGTGACTCGTTGAGTGGCGTGATGTTGCTCATCTCGTCGGTCTGTCCTACGCCATCAGGCGCCCTTTAACAAGCTTCGCGCGCCATGCGCACGGCCGGGACGTGATGGCCCGGCTCCCTCGCGCCATCGGGTGCGAAGCCGTGGCGCGCGTAGAAGCCCCGCGACCTGTCATTTCTCTCGCTGACCCAAAGTGACACCGGGACGCCATGCGGCACGTGGCCAAGGAGGGCAGACCCCACGCCTGTCGACCAGCGCTCAGGTACGACGTAAAGCTGATAAACCTCGAACTCACCACGGCGATCGTCATCACGCGAGGCGCCGTAGGCGATGAAGCCGACGGGCTCCGGATCGCAGGCGAGGATCAGTGATCCGCGGGCCTCACGCAGGAAACCCTCCCAATGCTCGGTGCGCTCCTCGACCGATCGGCGTGTGGGCAGGTCCAGCCCCTCCTTCGCCGCATCCCAGGACACGAGGTGGACGTCCACCACCGCGGGGACGTCAGCGGCAGTGGCGACCCTGATGATCACGCCCGGCTACTGCTCTTCCTCGTGCGACTTCGGCTTCGTCACGGTCCCCGCATGGGCGGTCGCAGTGGGGTCCTTGCGGACCTTCAGCCACGAGGCGATCGTCACGATGATGAGGATCGCGGCGATGACGCCCAGGGAGAAGACCGTGGGGATCTTGGGGATGTCGTTGTTAACCTCGTGGGCAAACGTGAGGATCAGCTTGAATCCGATGAAGACGAGGATGATCGCAAGCCCCATCGACAGGTAGATGAGCTTGCTCAGCAGGCCCTTGAGCAGGAAGTAGAGGGCCCTCAAGCCGAGCAGCGCGGCGGCATTGGCCGTGAAGACGAGGTAGGGCTCCTGCGTGACGCCGAAGGTCGCAGGGATCGAGTCCAGAGCGAAGAGCAGATCCGTCGATGCGATGGCCACCATGACGAGCATGAGCGGTGTGATCATCCGCTTGCCGTCGATCCGGACGAAGAGCTTGGTGTCGTGGTAGTCCGGCGTGACCGGATACCACTTGCGCACGGTGCGGACGACCAGGTTGTCCTTGGGCTCGGGGTCCGCATCACGATGTCGGAAGAGCTGGATCCCCGTCCAGATGAGGATCGCTCCGAAGATCACGAAGGTGAATGAGAACGCCGCGAGTGCGGCCGCCCCGACCGCGATGAAGATCGCCCGCAGGACGAGCGCCAGGACGACGCCCACCAGGAGGACGCGCTGGTGGTAGATGCTCGGCACGGCGAACTGGGCCAGGATGATCACGAAGACGAAGAGGTTGTCCACCGAGAGCGACTTCTCGACCAGGTACGCCGCGAAGTACTGCGTGCCGAAGTCTCCCCCCTGCCACACCCAGATGAAGACGCCGAAGGCCACGGCGACCGCGATGTAGAAGACGGACCAGAGTGCTGCCTCGCGGAAGGACACCTCGTGGGGCTTGCGGCTCACCGTGAGGAAGTCCATGACGACGAGGACGAGGATGGCGCCGACGGTCACCAGCCACATCGTCAGCGAGACGTTCACGCACTCCTCCAGGGTTCGAGCGGACTCTCCACGTTATCCGGACTGCGTGGGTCCCGCCTCCTGATCCCCGGGCGCGTCGCCCTCGGACTCGAGGTCCTCCAGGGCGAGGCCCTTGTCGGCCGCCGCGATGATCTCGGCCTCGGACTCAGGCGATGTGGCCACGAGAGCCGGATTGCGCTTGACCGCGATGAGACTCACGACAGTCGTCGCGACGAGGACTCCCACGATGACGCCGAGGGACACGAGGATCGAGATGTGCGGGACCGGGAGGTCCGTGGTCTCGGCGAGGGCCTCGAGCACGAGCTTGACCCCGATGAAGCCCAGGATGATCGCGAGGCCCCGGTTGAGGTAGATGATCTTGGAGAAGAGCCCGTCGAGCAGGAAGTAGAGCTGGCGCAGGCCCATGAGAGCGAAGGCGTTGGCCGTGAAGACCAGGTAGGCCTCCTTGGTGAGGCCGAAGACCGCGGGGATCGAATCGATCGCGAAGAGCAGGTCCGTCGTGCCGATGGCGAGCATGACCAGCAGCATCGGCGTCACGTGACGGCGCCCGTCGAGACGGACGGTGAGCTTGGTCCCGTGGTACTCCCGGGTGGTCGGCACCCGCTTCTCGAGCCAGCGGATGAGGGCATTGCCCTCGGGATCAGGCTCCTCCCCATGGCTGCGCCACACCTTGACCGCCGTGTAGAGCAGCAGCGCCCCGAAGAGGAAGAACGTGCCAGCGAAGCGGGCGATGGCCTCGGCGCCGATGAGGATGAGGATGCCGCGCAGGACCAGGGCGATGACGATGCCCACGAGGAGGACGCGATGCCGATGCTCGGCGGGGACGGCAAAGGCCGACAGGATGACCATGAAGACGAAGAGGTTGTCGACGCTCAACGAATACTCGGTGATGTAACCCGCCAGGAACTGCCCGGCATACGTCGCCCCGAAGTACCAGAAGACGAACCCCGCAAAGGCTAGTGCCAACGCGACGTAGAAGATCACCCAACGTGTCGCCTCACGTGGGCCGAAGACATGGGGTCGGCTGTCGACGAGGATGAGGTCGAGGGCGATGATGCCCACGAGCCCGCCGATCGTCGCGATCCACATCCATGTGGGGACGTTCATGCCTGACCCGCCTCCTGCATGCCGCGCAGCTCCCGCTTGAGCTCCGATACCTCGTCGCGGTAGCGCGCCGCCAGCTCGAACTGCAACTCGGCCGCCGCCTGGTGCATCTGCTGGGTGAGCTCCTCGATGAGCCCGACGAGATCCTGTCCCGCGATCGACCGGGCGCGTACGACGCCGCTCGACTCGGTGAGCAGCTGCGTCGTGTCGGCATCCTCGCGCGCAAGGAGGTCCGTGATGTCGCCGATCTTCTTGCGCAGCGGTGCGGGGTCGATCCCGTGCTCGGTGTTATAGGCGACCTGCTTCTCGCGGCGACGGTTGGTCTCGTCGATCGCCCGGGCCATCGACGGCGTCACGGTGTCTGCATACATGTGGACCTCACCGCTCACATTGCGCGCCGCACGGCCGATCGTCTGGATGAGCGAGGTCTCAGAGCGCAGGAAGCCCTCCTTGTCGGCATCGAGGATGCTCACCAGGGAGACCTCGGGGAGATCCAGTCCCTCCCGCAGGAGGTTGATGCCCACGAGGACGTCGTACTCCCCCAGGCGGAGCTCGCGGAGAAGCTCCACGCGGCGCAGCGTGTCGACCTCGCTGTGCAGGTAGCGCACCCGGACGCCATGTTCCTCGAGGTACGACGTGAGGTCCTCGGCCATGCGCTTCGTCAGCGTCGTCACCAGGACGCGCTCCGATCGCGCGGCACGGATCTGGATCTGCTCCATGAGGTCGTCGATCTGGCCCTGCGTCGGCTTGACGATGACGAGCGGGTCGATCAGGCCCGTGGGGCGGATCACCTGCTCGACGAACTCCCCACCCGACTGCGTGAGCTCGAAGGATCCCGGCGTCGCGGACAGGTAGACCGTCTGGCCCGTGCGCTCCCGGAACTCCTCCCAGCGCAGCGGCCGGTTGTCCATCGCGCTCGGGAGGCGGAAGCCGTGGTCCACCAGGGTCCGCTTGCGACTCATGTCCCCCTCGTACATCGCGCCGATCTGCGGCACCGTCACGTGGGACTCGTCGAGGATGATCAGGAAGTCCTCGGGGAAGTAGTCCAGCAGGCAGTTCGGAGGCGATCCCTGCTCACGGCCGTCGATGTGTCGGGAGTAGTTCTCGATGCCGGAGCAGCTGCCGACCTGCCGCATCATCTCGATGTCGTACGTCGTGCGCATGCGCAGCCGCTGCGCCTCGAGCAGCTTGCCCTGGGCCTCCAACTCGGCGAGACGCGCGGCGAGCTCCTCCTCGATCCCCGCGATGGCGCGCGCCATGCGCTCCGGACCGGCCACGTAATGGGTCGCGGGGAAGATGTAGAGCTCCTCGTCGTCCGTGATGATCTCCCCCGTGACCGGGTGGAGGGTCATGAGCCGCTCGATCTCATCGCCGAACATCTCGATCCGCACCGGATGCGTCTCGTAGACGGGGAACACCTCGAGAGTGTCTCCGCGGACACGGAAGGTGCCTCGCTCGAAGCTGGTGTCGTTGCGGGAGTATTGGATGTCGACCAGCCGCCGAAGCAATGCATCGCGGTCGTACTCCTCGCCGACGCGCAGGCGGAGCATCCGGTCGACGTACTCCTGGGGAGTGCCAAGGCCATAGATGGCGGAGACCGTCGCGACCACGACGACATCGCGTCGCGTGAGGAGCGAGTTGGTGGCGGAGTGCCGCAAGCGCTCGACCTCCTCGTTGATTGAGGAGTCCTTCTCGATGTAGGTGTCGGTCTGGGGCACGTAGGCCTCGGGCTGGTAGTAGTCGTAGTACGAGACGAAGTACTCGACCGCGTTGTTGGGCAGGAGCTCACGGAACTCATTGGCCAGCTGGGCGGCCAGGGTCTTGTTGGGTGCCATGACCAGCGTGGGCCGCTGGACACGCTCGATCAGCCAGGCGGCGGTCGCGCTCTTGCCGGTGCCGGTCGCTCCCAGGAGCACGATGTCGCGCTCTCCCGCCGCGATCCTGGCGGCGAGGTCCTCGATGGCCCGGGGCTGGTCACCGGCGGGAACGTAGTCCGCCACGACCTCGAACGGCGCAACCGTCCGCACGAGATCGGTCACGGGGCGCATCGGCCCAGCCTAGGTGCCCGGGCCGGTCACTCCCCGCCAGAGTCCATCCACCGCGGATTCAAGCGCCACGAGATCCCCGGAGTTGTCGAGGACGACGTCGGCGACGGCGAGACGCTGCTCGCGTGTGGCCTGGGCCCGGAGTCGGCGCTCGGCGTCCTCACGCTCCAGCCCCCGGGCGACCAGGCGTTCCAGGCGCACCTCGTCCGGTGCGTCGACGACAACGATCCGGTCCCACCCACGGAGGGCCTCGCCGCCCTGCTCCACCAGGAGGGGCATGTCGTAGACGACGACGGCGTCCGCCGGCGCGGAGGCGAGGAGTTCGGCACTGCGCTCGGCGATCCGCGGATGGGTGATGGCATTGAGCCGCGCGAGGGCATCGGCATCCGCGAAGACGATCGCCGCGAGGCGCGCTCGATCCAGTGTGCCGTCGGGGGCGACGACCTCGGGCCCGAAGGCCTCGCGGATCTCCTGGAGGGCAGGCTGGCCCGGCTCCACGATCTCGCGAGCAATGGCGTCCGCATCCACCACGACCGCGCCGCGTGCGGCGAGCATCCGGGCCACCGTGCTCTTGCCTGAACCGATCCCGCCGGTGAGCGCGATCCTCATGACGCCGCCCCCTCCATGGCTCCGTAGTCGACCTGGGAGAGGACGACCTCGGTGACGCATAGGCCCACGCCGGGTGGCGGAGTCACCGTGAGCGTGTCGCCACTGCCCACGACCACGAAGGTTGCTTGATGCAGACCCTCGGCGAAAGGCACCTCGACCGCGTCGCCATCGAGGACGACGCTCCCGGCGCCCGAACCGCTCGCGAGGTAGTCGATCGTGCCCACCCAGACCCAGTCGAAGAGCGTCGTATCCATCTCGACGGATGTCGGCCCTCCCACGACCTTCCAGCCGCAGGCACCGTCCCATCCGGGGACTGACGTGGAACTCGGCGCGAGGACGGGATCGCGCAGCGTGCCGTCCTCGGCAAGCGCCAGCACCCGGGGCCCTGAACCGTCCCAGGGCACGTCGACCTTGAGTCCGCTCAGCACATACGAAGCATTGGCGCGTTCGAGGAAGAGTGGCGCCATGACTCCCGGGGGCACCTTGCGATCGAGCACGGGTACGCCGGGCTGCGACTCCAAGGCAGCGCGGACACTCGCCACGTAGCGCTTTGCCTCGCTGTCGTGCCACGACGAACCGATGGCAACGCTGGGGAGGACGAGCAGATTGACCAGGACCACGCCTATCACGATCGGGACCCACGGGGACTGCGGGGCGCGCAGCCAGGCCAGGCTCCGCGGCTGGGCCAGCGTTGAGCCCCGAGGTCGCTGAAACGCAAACGGGAGCACGAGCGCCCCCACGATGAAGAGGTCTTCGACGTAGCGCGGGTCGTAGGCGAGGACGAGGCCGAACTCGTTGATGCGGCCGAAGGCGAAGAGGACGACGGTCACTGCGGCGTACCCCGCCATGACGACCCAGGCGTTGAGGGCAGGGCGCCACCGGACGACGGACAGGATCACCATGGCGGCAACGATCTGCCACACGAGGGCGAAGGCCCACCATGCCGACGTGGTCCCGGGGACGAGTCCGTCGCCGAATCCGGTCCAGGGGGCTCCGAAATACGCCGGGAGCCACACCTCCCCCAGGCTCACACGCAACGACTCCACGAGTTGCGAGACACTCGGGTCTGAGCGCAACACGGCCTCGGGCTGCGCCGCCAGGTAGACCAGCGCGTAGCCAGCGGTGATCGCTGTGCTGACTGCGGGGATCCACCAGCGGCCCCCGAGTCCACCGAGACCCACACGGCCCGTCCCCGGCCAGTAGCGCCAGGCCAGCCACACGACCACGGGCAACGCCAGGATGGCCTTTTCCCAGAAGAGCAGACCCACGACGTAGCTCACCAGGAAGCCGACAACCCATCGCGGGCGGTGGTCCTGTGCGTCCCGGATGGCGAAATAGAGCATCCAGGCACAGGCGGCGCCCCAGGGGAGGATCTGCAGAGCAGAGGCGTACCAGACCGTCACGGTGGTGAGCAGCGGCGCAAAGGCCATGAGAGCCGTCACGACGGTGACCCAGCCGCTGTCGCCGAAGGCGCGCTTCATGGCGAAGACGACTCCGGTCAGGAACGCCGCCCACAGGGCCAGGCTCACGAGGACCGCGAGCGCCCATGACATGGGCGCGACTGCCTGGCTCAGCCAGACGATCGCAAAGCCGAACGGCATGAGGTGGCCGTTGTAGATCTGGAAGACGTAGGACAGGAAGTCGCGCTGGGCGTCAGCCAGATAGAAGAAGTCGTCCATGTGGAAGAACCCGTCCCACATGGCCCAGGCATGAAGAAGCAGCCCGGCCGCGACCACTCCCCAGGGGAGAAGCCGCGGCCAGGCACCCGTCATACGGGGGGTCGCTTCCAAGGTGGCGACCCGTCTGCGTCAGCTGTCGCCGGCGAGCTTGTCGCGCAGCGCCTGGAGCGACTCGTCTGAAGCAAGTGCGCCGCCAGCATCGGCATCCGCGGACACGGAGGAATACCCGGTCGCGGTCCCCTCGGCGACAGCCTGCTCCGCGTCGGCCGTCCGCATCTCGGCGGCCTGCTTGCGGTGCGCCTCCCACCGGGCGTGCGCCTCGGCGTACTCGCGCTCCCAGTCCGCACGCTGACCCTCGAAGCCCGGCTTCCACTCGCCCGTCTCCGGGTCGAAGCCGTCGGGGCCCACGTAGTTGCCCGCTTCGTCGAAGGCGGGGGCCATGCCGTAGAGGTAGGGATCGAACTCGTCCGCGACCTCGCCGTCAGCCTCGTTGGCCTGCTTGAGGCTCAAGGAGATGCGACGACGCTCGAGGTCGATGTCGATGACCTTGACGAAGATCTCGTCGCCCACCTGGACGATCTGCTCGGGAATCTCGACGTGGCGCTCAGCCAGCTCGGAGATGTGCACGAGGCCCTCGATGCCCTCCTCCACGCGCACGAAGGCGCCGAAGGGGACGAGCTTCGTGACACGGCCCGGGGTGACCTGGCCGATCTGGTGGGTGCGTGCGAAGTGCTGCCAGGGATCCTCCTGGGTCGCCTTGAGCGACAGGCTCACGCGCTCGCGGTCCATGTCGACGTCGAGCACCTCGACCGTGACCTCCTGGCCGACCTCGACCACCTCGGACGGGTGATCGATGTGCTTCCACGAGAGCTCGGACACGTGCACGAGGCCGTCGACGCCACCGAGATCCACGAAGGCGCCGAAGTTGACGATCGAGGAGATGACGCCGGAGCGGATCTGGCCCTTCTGGAGATTGTTGAGGAAGGTCTGGCGGACCTCGCTCTGCGTCTGCTCGAGCCACGCGCGACGCGAGAGCACGACGTTGTTGCGGTTCTTGTCGAGCTCGATGATCTTGGCCTCGAGCGTCTTGCCGACGTAGGGCTGCAGATCGCGCACGCGGCGCATCTCCACCAGCGATGCCGGGAGGAAGCCGCGCAGACCGATATCGAGGATGAGGCCACCCTTGACGACCTCGATGACCGTGCCCTCGACGACGCCGTCCTCTTCCTTGATGCGCTCGATCGTGCCCCAGGCGCGCTCGTACTGGGCGCGCTTCTTGGACAGGATGAGTCGGCCGTCCTTGTCCTCCTTTTGGAGCACCAGGGCCTCGACCGCGTCTCCGACGGACACCACCTCATGGGGGTCGACGTCGTGCTTGATGGAGAGCTCGCGGGAGGGGATCACACCCTCGGTCTTGTAGCCGATGTCGAGGAGGACCTCGTCGCGGTCGACCTTGACGATGGTGCCCTCGACGATGTCGCCGTCAT
>Ga0181554_1002264_pt1 | contig 17249 bp, 9 predicted proteins | sample 011ome_16_FD_145602 | JGI IMG/M metagenome (GOLD analysis project Ga0181554, IMG submission 145602) | Coastal salt marsh microbial communities from the Groves Creek Marsh, Skidaway Island, Georgia - 011503CT metaG (spades assembly) | ecosystem: Environmental > Aquatic > Marine > Intertidal zone >... | reverse complement strand
AGAGGGCGGGGGTGGGGGGGGGTTGAAGAGATTTTTCGAGAACACATCAACGTCGAGTCTGTTACACACGTTTGTTTTTACACGTGCCTCGGGATGCCAAATTCGGAACACGTTGACCGGTGTTTTCGAGGGTTTTCACCGACGACTCGCGTTTTCATAGGTTCGATCGCGAACGATTCGCCGCGTTGATCGCGATTCGTTGATCGCGTGTGCGCCTTTCTCCCGTCCGGAGCGTCGCGTCGCGTGCTAAGTTTCAGATTCGTTCGTACGTGCGCGTCCGTCCGTCCGCGCGCTGTCGCACACTGTCGACCCGCGCCGCGCACGTCCGGCGTCGTTCGCGCGTCAGGTCGCGAGAACCTTTCCGTTTCGGCACCTCGTCGATCGCACCCGCGCACAGGACGCGCGCGCGACGAGGGCGGGAGGAATAATCGATCGTGCATTTGGCGTCGCGCGTTCGACTGAACGGATTTCTGCGCGCGCGCCGCGTCTCGAACGATGGAGGTTCATCCCGAGGTGTACAAGTGGCTCGGCGCGCTCGGATGCGTGGACGACCGCGCGCACCCGCAGATGAACGCTCGAGGCCTCGTGGTCGTGGACGATAACTCGTCGTACGCGTTCGAGAACGGATCGGTGCGTCCCCGCGCGCGTGTTTCAAGTTCGCGCCCTGCGCGTGATTGATTCTCTTCTGATGGGGGCGCGGTTGACCCGCGCGTCCCGCGCGCGCGACGCCGCGCGCGCGCGTCCGACCGCGTCCCCGACCGCGATCACGCCCCTCGAGTCGTCACTCTAGGATCCCCCGCTCGTCCGCGTCGTCTCGCGCCGTCGCGATCGATATCGCGCGCGATCCGCGCGCGAGCCCGTCGCCGATCGACGACGACCGCCGCCCGCTCACGCGTATTATCTTCCCCGGTGTGGTCCCTTCGCGAATCGATCAGGCTTTCGGGACGCTGCTCTCGAACCTCGGCGCGCAACGCGGGATGCCCCCGGCGCCGTTAGATTCGTTCAAGGACGGCGACGGACCCGTCGCGAGGCTGTACAACTGGAACCTCCTCGGCCCCGTGCTGAAGCCGTTCGGGATCGTCCTCGACGACAACGCGAAATCCCTGCTCGTCGCCGGAGGTGCGCAAACGCGCGAACAAAAAAACGCGATCCCAATTCGTCTCCGCCGCCTCTCCCGCCCTCCCCCTCCTCCCGACGCTGACGATCGCTCTCTTTTGTCGATCCACAGACTCGGACAAGTGCGCGTCGCTCCTCGCGCAGTTCTACGAGCGCGTCGTCGGGATTCTCCCGCCGTTGATCCGCGCGGGGGCGTCCCCGAGCCAACGCGGCGGCGCGCGTCCCGAGTCCAACTCGAGCTCGAAAAATTACAACGCCGAGATGGACAACGCGATGGCGTTCTCGAGCGTGAAATCCCCGGCGCCGTACAACGACCGCATGGGCCACCTCATGAATAACGGCGAGAACTTCACGAACAGGGAGCTGGACGACGATTTCGGCCCCGCGACCGGGTCCCGGATGAACGGCGAGCTCGACGCCGTGGAGATGCGCGTCAACTCCCCCGGGCCGCTCCCGATGGGTCAACGCGATGACCCGTTCCAGTTTGAAAAGGGAGGGAGCGAGCCGGAGACGCCGCTGGACTTGCTCGGGCGGACCGTTGAGGGGCCGTTCGGTCTGAAGCAAGGCCAGGGCGTCGTCCTCGTCGGGCAGCAGGCGAGCAAGTTTCTCGACTGGGTCAGAGCCGGGGACAAGCCCGGGTCGAGGTCCAACGCCGCGAAGAAGTGGCTCGACGGGTTGCACGTGGAGATGAAGTTCCTCGCGGAGCTTCTCGCGCGCGAGGGCGGCCAGAGCATGCAGGCGACGATGGACGTCCTCTCCGCCGGTCTCTTGTCGCACGACAAGCAGATCGTGGCGAAGACGTTGCGCGCGCTCTGCGCGTTGGCAAACGCGCTCGGCCCGGAGGCGCTCCCGGCGGCGAACGATTGGCTCGCCGCTCCGGGCGGACCGACCGTCGCGCTCACGACGCTGCTGTGCGACGCCGGCGGCACGGTGAACACGTCGAACATTCGCGTCGGCGACGCGAAGGCGGTCGCGGAGGCTGCGCGAGCCGCGGCGAGAGACGCGATGCCGAATTACGCGGAGAACCCGGAGGAGGTGGCGGGCGCGAGATTCGCGCTCGGATACCACGGGCAAGAGGACGGGAGCGACGAGTGGGTGATGCGCGCGCAAATCGCGGCCGCGATCGCGGAGATTGTCGAACGCATCTGCGGCGAAGGGCTGCATCATTTCCTCCTGGAGGACTTGCGGAACGGCGCGGACGCGCGGACGAACCCGCGGCGATTCGTGGACGCGTTGAACGTGTTGATTCCCGCGTTGCTCGCCCGAGGGGCGGGGCCGCGGAACGCGATCGCGGGCGCGGACACCCCCGGGGCGATCCTCCTCGAGGCGCTGCGCTGCGCGGAGGGACCCGTGGAGCTCCGCGAGAGCGCTCTGACGTTGCTCACGACGCTCTGGTCCGCGTTCCCGGACGAGATTGAAGTCATCGGGGACGATTGCAGGAAAGCCGTCGCGGTGTTGAAGAAGACGGCGCGCGACCCGCAACCGGCGACGCAGATCCACGCGCTCGCGTGCATGTTCCAGCTCCTGCACGCGTTCATCAACAGCGGGAACGCGTACTCCCCGGTCGTGTACAAGACGATCGTGTTCATGTTCATCGAGCACGTGCGCAACAACCCGGTCAGGGACTTCATAAGCGCCGAGCTCAAGGTTGCGTTGGATTCGCACGCGAACATTCCCGTCGGGATTCTCGTCGACCCGGTGGTGAAGCAGAGCGCGCAGGGGGGATCGCACCCGGGATTAAAGCGCGTCGACTTCGCGCTCATCGCGTCCATGGCCGAGCACGCGCGGCTCGAAGCGCGACCGGCGCTGCACTTGCTGAACATGTGCCTGACTACCGCGCTCGATCACGTCGATCCCGATGGGAGGGCGCTGAAGCACCTCACGCAAGAGCGCGCCATCGCGCTCAAGGCTGCGACGCGACTCGCCGCGCGGCTCAAGGGCGAGGACGCCGCGGAGGAGACGATCGAGCGCGCCGCGGGCGCGGCGATGTCGCGCCTCATGATGGGCGGCCGCTCCACGGATGGGTCGAGGACCGAGGAACAGAGGGCCGCGGGGGAGACGATCGCGGCGTGCGCCACGGCGATGGCGAAAGTCGCGGGGCCGGGCGTGTTGCACCTCAAGGACATTCTCCGAAGCGGCGGCGCGTCGTACGCGTCGAAGCTCGGGCATCACAGCAAGGACATCGACAACGCGTTGACCATCCTGCAGAAGGCGATGCGGAACTCCTCGGACGAAGAGTACTTAGCGAGTAGATCGTCCCCGCAGCGCGGCGGGGAGGACGCGTACGAGGAGGACGAAGGCGAAGACGGCGAGTACGGCGCGAGGAAACACCCGCGAGCGGCGCCGCTGCCGCTCGAATCCCCCGACGACTCCCCTGGAGGATCGGACGGCATGGATCCGCACCAGAGGGAGTCCATGCGGATGATCCAGAGGATGGAGCACATGAACGTGGGCGGGCGGCCGACGCCCGGGCCGCCGCCGCTCGCGTCGGAGTACTTCGCGGACACGCCGACGGCGTTCGGCGACGCGCAGCCGAAAAGAGTTGGCTTCGAGGGCATCTCTCGCGCGGGCGGCGCGCTCGCCGCGCAGGGGAGGTACGCGCGGGAGAATCCCACGCCGGTCACGCGTCCGGGCCCGGCGCGGGCGCCGTCGGGCCCGAAGACGCGCTTACACGGCGAGGACTACCGGAACATGCCCAAGGGCGAGCGGCTTCGGCTGCAACGCGAAGAACGCGAGCGCGAGATTCACGCCATCGCGGTGAAGAATCGCGAGAAGCAAATCGCGAAAGAGATGGAGATGGAAGCGAAGCTCGCGAAGGAGGCGAAGCTCGAGGCGAGGATCAAGAAGAAGCGCTTAGAGCTCGCCGCCGCCGCGCGCGCGTCCGGGAGAACGGACGCGTTCGACTCGTTGTCCTCCCCGAACCGGATGGGCGGGATGCAAGGCGCTTCACCGGCGGCGTCCGCGGCGCTGCTCGGGGAAGCCGCGCAGGCGCAAGTTCGAAAAACCCTGAACGCGCGCCTCGCGAAAGATTCCGATTGCGACCTCCCGCCCGGGTACGAGCGCGTGAACGACGGCGGGCACTTCTTCTGCCGGCTCACGCAGGAAGCGCTCGCGGAAGCGGACGAGTGGAGAGTACAAAACGGAGGCGAGGCGCTCAGCTCGGAGAAGAGGACGCTGTCCCCCGCGGAAACCGCCGGGATGATGAGTCGGCTCACGAAATCGCAGACGTTCCTTCAGAGGAAGAAGGAAGCGGAGAAGGAAGCGCTCGAGGCGAAGAAAGCCGAGGAGCTCGCGGCGATCAAGCGGAAAGAAGCGAAGATCAACGCGCACAACGCTAAGGTCAAGGCGGAGATGGAGCAGATCAAGGCGAAGAAAGCGGAGACGGAGCGGGAGGAGAAGGCGAAGAAAAAAGCGGCGCTGGAGAAGAAACGCGCCAAGGCGGCGGAGAAGGCGGCGGAGGAGGCGCGGGAGAGAGAGGAGAAGAAATCGCAGTTGGCGGCGTACGAGGCGAAGAAAAAGCAGGAGCTCGCGGAGAAGATGCGCGCGGAGAAGGCCAAGGCGGTGGCGGATAGGGAAGCACGGCAACGCGCCGCGGAGGAGGTGATGCGGAAGCGGCAAGGTTTGCCCCCGAAGGAGGCAGAGGCGAAGAAGGCGATGACGAAGGCTGAGAAGAAACGCGCGGAGGCGCAGAAGAAGAAGGAATTGCAGATTAAGAAGATGCAGCTGAACAAGTCTCCGACGATGAAGATGCCTGAACCGAAGGCGCCGGTCCCGAAGGCGAGGGGAGGGAAGGCGGCGACGCCGTCGGCGCCAGCGCCGGCGGCGAAGGGCGGAACGGCGACGGCGAAGTCGCCCAAGAAGGCCGCGCCGATCAAGCCGGTTCTGAGCAAAAAGGGGAAGTAAGCGAATCGATTCATTCGCGTTAAGTCACCGGGGTGCACATGTAGTTTTTCTTTCGATTGTTCATATTAAGATAAGGTTAAGGTCATCTAATGAACCCGACGAACCCTCGGCGTCTCCGGGACGTCTTCTTCTCCGGCGTCCTCGACGTCGACGGTTTCCCCTACGACGCCTTCGACGTCGTCGAAGTCGCTGAAGTCCACGCCGTCGGCGTCGGCGTCGGCGGCGATCTCATCGGTGGCGTCGACGACGTCGCTTTCCTTCGAGGATGTCGAGGTCGAGTCCTCGACGTCCGCCGCCTCCGTCCGAGCCGCGGGCGCGGGCGCCGTCCTCGCCTCCGCGCGCGGGGGCGCGTTTTTTCTTCGCTCCGCCTCGCGCTTGTGATGAAACAAGATGCTCTCCGGCTTATCCTCGTCCGCGCGCTCGACGATCGCGGGGATGTCCGCGCGCGAGACGTGACACCACGTCGGCTGCTTCATCGTCTCCGCGGTCTCCATCCCCAACCCGCCGCGATTGTTCACGAAGTTCGTCATGTTCTCCCACCGCTCGTCGCACGCCGCGCCCGAGTGCGCGACGTCGTCGTACCCCAACGAAAACATCCACTCCAACGTCGCGCGCGCGTCCGCGAGCGCGTCCCTCGACGCCCCGCGCGTCCTGCGAGGCGTGAGCTCAAGCAGCACGATCGGCGGCGGGCGCTCGGCGAGCAGCCGCCGCGCGCCCTCGAGGACGTGCGTCTCCCAGCCGTCGGACGCGACGCGCATCGCCGCGACGTCGACGTCGCGCGGGATCAAGTCGTCCAGTGGTTTGGTCCCCGCCTCGACCGCGAGCTCGCAGCGGAACGCGTCGTTCGTCGCGGGGAAGGGGAAGCGTCTCGTCTCCGTCCCCGTCCCCGTCCCCGTCCCCGTATCCGCTTCCGTATCCGCTTCCGTCGCCGTCGCCGTCCGCCTCGCCGCCGCGGCGAGACGCAGCGCCTCCTCCGTCGCCGTCGTCGCCGGGGTCGCGTCCGTCCCCTTCTTCTTCGCCGCCCTCTTCGCTCGCTTTAAGAGCGCCTCGCAGTACGCCTCCCCCTTCCCCCCGACGCGCGTCTCGTCCAGGCGCACGAGGTGGCCGAAGTCGTTGTGTGCGATGGACGCGGCCACGAGCGACGCCGCGGCGGCGGCGGACTCGAACGCGAGCGCGCGTCGTCCTCGCGCGGCGGCGGCGAGGGAGAAGAACCCGATCCCCGCGCCGACGTCCACCAAGACCGCGTTCGAGTCGTGCGCGGCGAGCGACCCGACGAGCGCATCCGCGCTCGTGGGCTCCCGTGGGTCCCAAACCCCGGCTTGCCACCGCCCTCGCGCGGTCACCGCGGCGCCGGATTCGAGCGTCGACCGCGTCGAGGTCGACGCGTCGGAGCCGAGCAGCGGCGTCAAGACGTCGAACGGCGGTTCCCACGCCGCGGAGACCGGGTACGCCGCGTTCGGGTTCACGTCCGGCATCGCGTAGTTTTCGTCCAAGCGCGAGAGCTCCGCGCGGAAGTTCACGAGGTCTTGCTTGTCTTTTTTCATCGCGTTGACGAACAGCTTGACGTGCCCGACGATGCCTTTTTTATGCGCGGTCCATCCTTGTTTCGATTTCCACGACCCGAGGTAGTGATGCGCGATGAGAACGCCCGGGTCGTCCTGCGACACGCCGTCCTCCCCGGTCGGGTGCGTCCCGAACGCGACCTTGGACAAGACGCGCACGTTCCACGGCGACTTCGAGGCGTCCGGCCGGCCTAACGCCTCGGTCTCTCGTCCGCGGTACCCCCAAGGGACCATCCCCGCGACCGACCCCGCGGCGTCCCGGTTCGCCGGGCTGTGCCGCCAAAAGCTCTTCATGACGTAATCCGTGAACGCGCCCGGGCCCGTGCGCTCGAGCGTGTCCCGGTTCGTGTTGTTCGTGAAAATCCGCTGGTAGTTTTCGTTGACGTGATCGCACGTCTCTCTCAGCGCCGGGTGCCCCGCGGCGCCGGCGAACGCCCAGTTCAGGACCTGCCGTCTCCGCACAAAGTGCCGGCTGTACGCCATCTCGTCCGTGTCGAACTCGTTCTCCCACCCGACGACGAGCGTGTCGTTCGCGTTGATGAACGAGTCGAGCGGTTTCTCGCACGACGTGTCTATGTCCGCGTAGACGCCGCCTTCGCGCAGGACGACGAGGTACCGAAAAAAATCCGACCGCTCCACGTGCTTCGGCAGCCCCGCGTACGCGTCGTAGTACTCCGGAAACTCTCGCTTCACAAACTCCGTGCAGCCTTCGTCGTCGTAGAATCGCATCTGCCACCCCGGGTTCATCGCTCTCCACGTCTCCATGAACGGCTTCATTCGCTCCGGGACGTCTTTGGACTTGTACGTCTGGTGGACGATGCGCGAGATTTTCAGCGGCGTCGGCGCGGCGCCGAAAGCCGCGTCGTCTCCGTCGGTCGACGTTCCGTATTCCGCGCCGTTCCCGCCTCTCCTCGCGTCGCGGGCCCCGCCTCTGGCGGCGTCGCCGCCGAGCCGCACGTCCCCCAAGCGCACCGTCCCGAAGTTCGCCTGCGTGGACGCGAGGTCGGACTTTTCGTACAGCTGGCGCAGGTCAAAGTTCCGGATCCCGGAGTGCCGGTTCCCCCGCCGAGTGAACCCTCGGTCGCCCGGCGCGAACGACACCTTCACGAGCAGGATGCCCACGATCATGCACGCGAACATGCGGAAGATCTGCACGTTCGACGGCAGGTGGAAGCTGCACCGGCACCCTAGGGTGTCGTCCAGGGTGGACACGACCGTGCCGCCGCCGACGCTCGAGAAGGCGATGGTCGGCTGCCGCGACCGCGCCTTCGGGCTCTTGCTCCGCGCGCGCCCGCCGTCCGGGGCGCGGTAGTACCCCTCCTCGACCGAGCGCAGCGGGTCCGCGGTCGCGGTCTTCTTCTTGAAGAAGCTGCGGCGGCCGTCGACGTACCCGCCGTCGCCGCTCGAGTCGCTCGCGTCGTCCGCGCCTCGCAGACCGCTCGTCGTTCGGCGCAAGTTCGGATTCGGCGACGCGCTCGCGCTCGGTATCTCGATGTCCCTGCGCGCGAGCGGAAGAGCGCGAGGGCCGGCGGTGGATCGCTGGGACGTCAGCGATGCGGCGCGGAGGGAGCGACGAGCGCGGGGAGCGCGGTGGCGGACGCGGCGGAGCGAGCGATGTGTGTATCTCGAAAGATGGGCGACGCGGAACGTTCGAACCGCGCGAGAAGACGGCGCGGCGCCGCGGCGAGATCTGCGGCGGTCGACGCGCGCGCACCTCGACGTATCGCCGCCGCCGTCGGTCCTATGATGCGCCCTGGCGTCCATATCGACGCGCGCGCGCGCTCGCCGCGCGCGTCGAGAGCCCGCGGCGGCGACCTGCCCGCGCCGACGCCGCGCGCGATGCCGATGAACGTCTGGAACAGCTCGGTCCAGTCGTTGGGTCGACGCCGCATCGCGAGCTCGATCGATCTCGTGACGAAGATCGCCGCAGCGATGACAACTTTTTCTAGACTCTAGCTACACGTGTAGCCTTCGCGGAGAAGGTACCGTGTCCGCGCGCGTCTCGTCGTCGCCGTCCTCAACAACCCGTCGTCGCCCGCGCCTCCCCCCGCTCCCGTCGTACGTCTCTCGCGCGGCGACCTCGACTCCCGCGCGCGCGGTCGTCGGCGGTCGTCAGTAGTACGCGTCGAGTATCTTCTCGGGCACGCGCCTCAGGAGCTCGCGCGGGAAAATCCGCAACGTCGTCCACGCGACGTCCAACGACTCGCGTATCGTCCGTCCGACGTTCCCTTGGTCGATGAACTCGCGCTCGAACGCGTCCAAGAATTCAGGATACAGCGCGTCCTCGTCGCTGAGCGCTTCCTCGCCGACGACGGCCTTCATGGCGAGCGTGTCTTTCGCGATCGCGTAGTTGGCGTACAGTTGATTCGACACATCGCCGTGGTCCTCGCGCGTCATCCCTTCGCCGATCGCGCTCTTCATCAGTCGCGATAACGACGGTAAGACGTTTATCGGCGGGTATATTTGACGGCTGTGCAGCTGCCTGTCGACGTATATCTGCCCTTCCGTGATGTACCCGGTGAGGTCCGGAATCAGGTGCGTGATGTCGTCGTTCGGCATCGTCAGTATGGGCAGCTGCGTGATGCTTCCTCCGCGGCCTTTGATGCACCCGGAGCGCTCGTAAATCGTCGCGAGGTCCGTGTACATGTACCCCGGGTACCCACGTCGTCCTGGGACTTCCTCTCGCGCGGCGGATATCTCCCTGAGCGCGTCCGCGTATGATGACATGTCCGTGAGTATCACCAAGACGTGTTTCCCTTTCTCGTACGCGAGAAATTCCGCCGTCGCGAGCGCGATTCTCGGGGTGATGATGCGTTCGATCGTCGGGTCGTTCGCGAGGTTTAGGAAAAGGACCACCTTCTCCATCGCGCCCGTGCTCTCGAAGTCCTTGCGAAAGAAGTTCGCGGTCTCGGTGTTGACCCCCATCGCGGCGAAGACGATGCAAAACTCGTCCTGGCGCGCGTCCGCGCCGGCGTCCGCGTCGAGGAGGTGCGTCTCGTTCGCCGTCGCCGTCGCCGTCGCCGTCGCCGTCGCGTGCTTCTCCCCGCCTCCTCCTCCTCCTCCTCCTCCTCCTCCTCCCTCCTCTCTCCGGAGCGGTCGCTTCACGATCCCGGCCTGCCGGCAGATCTGCGCCGCGATCTCATTGTGCGGCAGCCCCGCGGCGGAGAACAGCGGGATCTTCTGCCCTCGCGCGACGCTGTTCATGACGTCGATCGCGCTGATCCCGGTCTGAATCATCCGCTCCGGGTGCGCGCGCTCGGACGGATTGATCGACGACCCCTGCACGTCCACGAGCTTCACCGGCATCACCCTCGGACCGCCGTCGATGAGGTCGCCGCTGCCGTTGAATATCCGCCCGAGGAAGTCCTCCGCGACCGGGGCCTTCAACACCTCGCCCGTGAACGCGAGCGTCGCGTTTCGCGCGTCCACCCCCGAGGTGCCCTCGAAGACTTGCACGACGACGCGCTCGCCGTCCACCTCGAGCACCTGCCCGCGTCGCGCGGTGCCGTCCCCGAGCTCGACGCGCACGATCTCCGCGTACCGCGCGGACTTGACCTTGTCTAACACGACGAGCGGGCCGCTGACGCCGGTCACGGTGCGATACTCTGCGCGACGCGCGAGGCGAGGGAGCGAGGAGGAGGAGGACGCGCCGTTCGTTATTTACGAGAGTAGAGAAGCGACAGGGCGTTCGCGCGATCGCGTCGAGGCGGGCGGGACGCGCGCGCACCGAGACGCGGCTCCTGCGCGAGCGCCTTCGTCGCCGCGACCGCTTGCAGCTGCGTCCTCGCGAAGTCGGTCTCGAGACCCATCGTTCCTCTCGCGCCGCGCGAACGCCGTCCTCCGCCGCCGCGCGCGCGCCGCGAGATGCGCGTCAGATCTCTCGGAAGAGACGCGAAGCGTCGCGCACCTGTCGCCGAACGGCGCGACTGGACGAACTCTACGAGTTTTTGAACGCGACGCGAGATCGCGCCCGCTCCCTCGGCCGCGCGCACAACCCCCGGCGCGATGACCGCCGCGACCGATGACCCCCCGCGACCGAGGGCGCTGTCCGGGAAAGAGCGCTACATCAAGGGCGCGGTCCTCGGCGAGGGCACGTTCGGGGTCGTGACCAAGGCGGAGGACACGCTGACGCGCCGGCACGTCGCGATCAAAAAGATCCGCCTGGGGAAATACAAGGAGGGCGTCAACTTCACCGCGATTCGCGAGATCAAGCTGCTCATGGAGCTGCGACACCCGCACGTCATCGAGCTCGTGGACGTGTTCCCGCACAAGCGCAACTTAAACCTCGTGTTCGAGATGTGCGAGAGCGACCTCGAGGCGGTCGTGAAGGACAAGTTCCTGCCCTTGGGCACCCCGGAGGTGAAGTCGTATGTGAAGATGACGCTCGAGGCGGTGGCGTACTGCCACGCCTCGTGGGTCCTTCATCGCGACTTGAAGCCGAACAACCTTCTGATCGCGCCGAACGGCGCGCTCAAGCTCGCGGATTTCGGTCTCGCGCGCGTGTTCGGGTCGCCGAACCGACGCTTCACCCATCAGGTGTTCGCGCGGTGGTACCGAGCGCCCGAGCTGCTGTTGGGGTCGAAGGCGTACGGTCCCGGGGTCGACATGTGGGCGATCGGATGCGTGTTCGCGGAGCTCATGCTGCGCAAGCCATACTTCCCCGGGAGCTCGGACATCGACCAGCTCGGGAGGATATACGCCGGTCTCGGGACGCCGACGGAGGAGAATTGGCCGGGGCATAAGAACATGCCGGATTACGTGGAATTTTCGCACGGCGTCGCGCCGCCGCTCAGACAGCTGTTCACGACCGCGCCGCCGGAGGCCTTAGACCTCCTGCAGAAACTCCTCGCGTTCGACCCGAACAAGCGACTGAGCGCCGCGGACGCGCTGAAGCACGCGTACTTCAGCTCGCGGCCGTTCGCGACGCCCTTCCCGGACCTCCCGCGTCCGACGCAAAAGTTTGGCGACGACGGCGGCGGCGGCGGCGACGACGCCGGGCGAGGAACCTCCGGTCTGATGCCGCCGCCGGACAGCGTGCACGGCGGCGATGCGAAGCGCGCGAGGACCGCGCCGCGCGCCGGGGACGCCGCGCACTTCGCGGCGGCGGACCGAGACGAATCCCCCGCGACGGAGCCGCACCGCGACCGCGACCGCGACCGCAACCGCGGCGAGTTCGACGGCGGCCGACGGATCGGCGGCGGCGATCGCGACACGGACGAGCGCGCGGACGGCGGCGCGCCGATGAGCACGAGCGGCGGCGGACACGGCACGGACGCGATGGGGCAGCTCGGGTTGGATTCCTGCGATAGGCCCGCGCTGAGCACCGTGGACCGCGCCTATCTCAGGAAGCGGAAGCACGACCTGGACGTCGCGTTTTTAGCGGCTTCGCAGGAGGGAAGCGAGGAGCAGGGTGGAGGGTGAATTAGATCGCGACGCGAGCCGAGGGTGGCGTCGTCGTGTCGTGTGCAACGTAGAGCTAGTCGTAGTGGTTGTGATGACGGTGTGTCACGTCGTCATCGCGCGCGCCTTCGCTCGGAGCGGCCGGGCGTGTTCGTCTGAGTCCTCGGCGAGAGTCTTCTGCGCGTCTGACGAGCGGTTCGCGGCGTCCGTTGTCCGCCGCCTTCGCGAGGCCGAGGCCGCTCGAAGGTAGAATCTTGCTCAAACGCGTCACATGTCAGTATCCGATGAGTTCGAGATAGAAGCGGAGAGCTATCCATTCGAGGGGCCAAGACGCTTCCTGTCGCGACCCACGACCTTGCTCACGGCGGAGAGGCTGCGGCGGTCTCTGAGGTAGTCCACGTGCGTGAACACGAGACACGCCAGGTCCTCGGTGATGTCGTCTAAGGGTCCGCGCGGCGGGGTTGGATCTGCACCGTTCTTACGACGACGACGGCGGCGGTGCGTTCGCTGATTCGGCATGATCGCGCGCGACGGACGCCCACGGGCGCGCGGGAGAGTAACCCTAAAACCCGGCCCCTTTTTTTCCAACAAAATTCCTGCAAAATTCGCGCGGGTAAGCGAGCGAAGTTTCCTGCGACCGCGTCATCGCCGCAGAGCGCGACGCACCGATCAGGGCGCTCGATCGGATCGCGCGCGTCGAGGCGATTTCACCGCGAGCGACACGATGCCGACGGACGCGGACTCCTACGGGTGCGCGTCCTCCCCCCGCGGCTTCGTCGCCCGCGCGAACCCGCGGAAAATCCTTCCACGATTCATCATCCATCCCTCGCCTTTTCGTTCAAACGCGATCCTGAATCTCGCGCCACCCCCGTCGGAACCTCCCTCCCCCCGCGCGCAGGCGATGGAAGAACCTCGTCCCGTTCCTGTACGACTGGTTCGCGCACCACAGGCTCGTGTGGCCGTCCCTCTCCGTGCGATGGGGCGCGGTCCTGGAGACGAACGAGTACAAGCACAAGCAGCGCCTGTACCTGAGCGAGCAAACGGACGGGTCGCCGTTTTTCCCAAACACCCTCGTCGTCGCCAACGCGGAGGTCATCAAACGCCGCGTCGCCGCCGCGGAGCACATGGTGTTCGAAGAGGAGACGCGCAGCGCGTTCGTGAAGGGCTTCAAGACGATTATCCACCCGGGGGAGGTGAACAAGATGCGCGAGTTCCAGGCGTCGCCGAACTTGTTGGTCACGCACACGGACGCGCCGGAACTTCTCGTGTGGAACACGGAGACGCAGCCGCACAGAAAGACGGGCCCGGCCGCGCAGAGGGACGCGCCGAACGGTGGCAGAGGCGAGGATGGGGAGCTCTGCCCGATCGCGGGCGCGCTGAAGCCGTCGAGACCGGATCTCGTCTTGAGAGGGCACGGCGACGACGCCGAGTTCGCGCTCGACGTGCACCGCGAGGGTTTCAAAGTCGCGTCCGGCGGGAAGGATCGTAACGTCCTTCTGTGGGACGTTTCCGATTACGATCAAGGATCGCTGTGCACGAACGGGAAGGAAGGGAGCGGCGCGACCGGGAACGGTGAGGGCGTCGGCGCGAAGAGCGGCGATTTCGACGGCGCCCCGAGCCTCGCGCCGAAGACGACGTTCGAAGGCCACTCGGACACCGTGGAGGACGTGTCGTTCCACCCCTCCGGCGCGAGCGAGCTGTGCAGCGTCGGGGACGACAACGCGCTGATCTTTTGGGACGCGCGCGCGGGGACGAAACCCGCGCACAAGGTGACGGACGCGCACGGGGAGGACGTGCACACCGTGGACTGGTCTCTGCTGGACGAAAATGTAATCCTCACGGGCTCCGCGGACGCGACCGTCAAACTTTGGTTGGGTTTATCTTTGCAACTCCCTCTCTCTTACTCATTGCAAAACGCGTCTCTTTCCGTCGCGTCATGCCTTTACTATCTTCCCAAGCGAGTGCTGACTTTGACTTCTTTTTCGCTGGTGTCTCTACTTCATGGGACCGACGCAAGCTCGGCGCGCTCGGCGCGGAGTGCTGCGTGCACACGTTCGCGATGCACAAAGACGCGGTAACGTGCGTGCAGTGGTGCCCGGACCAGAAAGGGATGTTCGGCTCGTCCGCGGACGACGGGTACCTCAACGTCTGGGACGTGAACAAGATTGGCGCGGCGCAGAGCGCGGAGAAGAAGAAAACCGCGGCGCCGGAGATTGTCTTCCAACACGCCGGGCACAAAACGTCCGTCACGGACTTCCACTGGAACCCGTTCGATCCGATGACGATCGCGAGCGTGAGCTCCGGGGACGGCGGGAACACGCTGCAGATGTGGAGGATGAACGACTTGATCTACCGCCCCGAGGAAGAGGCGCTCGCGGAGCTGGAGAAGCACAAGGCGACCATCTGCGGCGTGCGCGCGGCGGCGGCGGGCGGCGGCGGTGAGGGGGGGGGCGACGCGCAGGAGAAGGAGAGCGCGGAACCGACCGGGGACGGCGCGGCCGCCCCCGAAGGCGCGGGAGCGATGGAGACGGACTGATTTGTGATGCCTAATGATACCTTAGATTAACCCTAATACGCCACTGGCGCGACCTCGGGGGAGTGCTCCAACGCGCCCAACGCGCGTTTGACGAGGGACCCGACGTTCCGCGAGAACTCCACGAAATCGATCATGCCGTCGCCGTTGCTATCCAACACCTCTATCAACCGCTCGATCGCCTTCTCGGAGATCAGCTTCCCGCCCCCGTGCGCGCAAGCGGCGGCGTCGGCGACGCGAACGCTCTCCGCGAACGCCGACGACGATATCGACCCGGTGCCGTCGACGTCGAAGTGCGTCCGCCAGACGTGAAACAGTTCCGCGCGGTGCGTGAAGAACAGTCGCGCGATCGCGTCCGCGAGCAGCCGCACGACGTCCTGCGGGTCGTTCGACGTCGGGGTGATCGGGACTTCCTCGCCCCCCGACGTGTCCCACTGAAGACCGACGCGCGCGCGGCGTCTTCCTTCGCGCGCGGGCTCGATCGACGCCGCGAGCGACTTGACAAACTCGCCGCGATCGACTTCGCCGCTGCCGTCGACGTCGAACGACGTCAACACCGCGTCGAGCTGCGCGTCGGAGAAAACCGCGAGCGAGGGCAACCGCGCGCGGACGCTCGCGCGGAACTCCTCCGGGGATAACTCCCCGTCGTGGTTCACGTCCATGGATTCGAACGCCGCGGCGAGGTCGCCGCCGCCTTGCATGATCGCCCCGACGAGTTCCGACGCGACGTCCGACTGCCACTCTTTGCACCCGCCCTTCATGTGCACGTGGAACCGCGAGAGCCACTTGCGGTACAACACGCCCCCGCGCTCCGGGTCGATCTCGTCCGGAGTGGTCAGGTCGTACAGAAGGTTGAGCCACTTCATTCGGACTTGCAGAACCTCGGACAGGCCCGTCGCCCACCACTCGAACGTCGCGAAGCCGTCGTCGGCGTCGTCCCCGAGCGCGTAGTACCGCAGCAACGCGGTCTTGTTCTCGTAGATGTACTCCGACGCCTGCGCCACCGCGGCCGCGAGCTTCGCGGCTTTGCCCTCCCGCCTCGTCTGCACCGTCTGCGTCAGCGCGTTGTGCTTTATCTTTCGATGGTCCCACTTGACGTGTTTCGTCGGCCTCTCCGCCTTCTCTTTGAAAATCACAACCGCGCCCTTGTTCCCGCCCGCGCCGCAGTAATTCGACGCGCTGAACACCGTGTACACTCTGCCTCCGTGCGTCACCTCGCACCCCTCGTCGACGCACTGATGCGATCGCACGAGCGTCGTGAGCTTCTCGCGGTCCAAAAACGCGTTCGTCGCGTCGCGACCCCACAACACTCCGGCGCCGCGCGCGCTCGGTTCGAACCCCCGAAACCCCGGGCTCGGATGCGGGTCGCTCCACATCAAGTCCTTCATCCACTTCTCGTCGCCCATGTTGTGGTCCGCGGCGAGGACGTCCGGCCCGCGCGCGAGTTCTCGAATGTCCCGCAACCGCACGGTGGGGTCCCCGGGTAGACCGCCGTGTAACACGAGCGTCTTACCGTTGATCACGCACGCCCACGGGAGCCACGTGAAGACGGCGTGAAACGTCTGGAACACGGAGTGGTCGTACTTTCCGAGGCACTCCTCCTCGAACCCGCCGTAGATGTTTATGTGCGGCTCCTCGTGGTTCCCTCGGTTCACGTACACGCTGTTTGGGCGCGCGAGCTTCAGGGCGAAGATCAGCAGGCAAACCTCGCACGCGTGATCGCCGCGATCGACGAGGTCGCCGTTGAAGACGTAAATCGTTTTCTCGCTCGGCAACCCCTGCGATGCGAACACGTGCAGCAGGTCGTGTATCTGCCCGTGCAAGTCGCCCACGACGACGACTTTCCCTCCCGCGGGTACCGCGACGTCGATAACGGACGGCTCGGACGCGAAGAGCACGGCGACAGCCTGGAGAATCGCGAGCGCGTCCGTCATCGAGACGCGCTCGTCCTCGCCCAGGCCGCGGAGAAGGTTCTCGATCGACCCCGACGTGAGCGTCGGGAGGGCGGCGATATCCGACGGGTCCTTGGCGCTTCGCGCACGCAGACCGATGTCCGCGCTGATGTCCTTGAGCTTGATCCGCGTCGTCCGCGCGAGCGATCCGAGCGCTTGGTTCACGGTCGCCATGACGCCGCGTCGTCGCTCGTTGATTCGGTTCTCCTCGCGGTCCTCGAGCGCGTTGAGGATCGCGCTGAGTTCCTCGTTGTCCTTCGCGATCCGTCGCTGGACTCGACGGTACGCTCTCTGGATGAGGATCGCGGCTTCGTCCGCGTTGGAAAGCGAGCCGGGGGTCTCCATGGTGGATGGAACCGCCGCGGCCGCGACGCGGGTCGCGTTCGTCCGTGTGTCGTTCGGACAGGAAGTTTCTCGGCTTCCGTCTCGGACTTTTTCGTGTGCAATTTTTTTTTTCGTGTGAGCTTGCTTTTCGTGGGCCCGTCTGCAACAGGCTAACTATTTTCCCATACGGAATCTCTCGCGAGACGCGACGCGCACATCCGGAATTTGTGGCGAGGCCGCCTCCTACTTTCCGCCTGCTGCGCTTTTTCCCGAGCCGTCGGGGCTGTGATTTTGATCGACGTCGACGCTTCGGGGTCACACCCACCCGCACGCCGCGCAACCGTCCGCTCCGCGACGTCAACGAATGGCGAACATGGCCACAGCAGGCGCGGTCGCCGCCGCGACGCCCGTCCGCGTTCGCGCCAACACCCGGTTCCCAACCCGCGTCGTCGGGAGGGT
>Ga0181554_1002258_pt1 | contig 17278 bp, 16 predicted proteins | sample 011ome_16_FD_145602 | JGI IMG/M metagenome (GOLD analysis project Ga0181554, IMG submission 145602) | Coastal salt marsh microbial communities from the Groves Creek Marsh, Skidaway Island, Georgia - 011503CT metaG (spades assembly) | ecosystem: Environmental > Aquatic > Marine > Intertidal zone... | reverse complement strand
GTCTTCCGCTGGAAGGCTCGCGGGCCCGATAAGCCAGTTCGGTTTCCAGAATGCCGGAGGTGCTGGTGCCAATGATGACCGCTATCCGTCCCGCCCCGTGGCGTTTTACGGCCGCGGCCACGGCGGCCATGAAGTTGTCCTGCTGCAGGGCCATGAAGGCAAGCCGATGGTTGCGGCATTCGTAGGACCTCAGGGCGGCTGGCAGAGGTTCCGACTCAACCCCGTCAACCCGCCCGATCCAGGTGGGAATGTCCACATCCAGGAAATCGCAGGGTCTGAGTCCGGAGGCTTGCTTACGAAGAGCGGTGAGTGTAGCCTCCCGGCCTGGGCCCAGCGCGTTGACAAGGGTATAGGCGCAAAGTCTTACAGGAGTCATGCGACGCATCGCCCCAATGGAATCGGGTAAGTCGCTCGGTAGATTGTCTGGCAGCATGGAAGGGAGATTATCGCGAACTACGGGGTCTTTGTGCCAGCAATGCGGCAAAGCCAATGGCTAGTATGGCGCCCACCGCCACTGTGGTGCCGATGGCACGGAGAATGTTGGTTTCGGAAAAGGCCAAGGTGCCGAAGGCCAGCACAGCGCTAGTGCTGCAGACCACTAGCGAGAGCAAGGTTCGCCGTCTTTCCTCCGGTTCTGCGGCATCCCGATTGAAGAACAGCGCCTGATCCAGGCTGAGTCCGGTGACTAATAACAGCGAAACCAGATGGTAAAGATTGAGGCCATCAAACAACCATGCCGCGATCAGCCCAGTGCAGACGGTGGCCGCCAGCACCGGAAGAAATACCCTCAGTGCCTCCATTCCGCTGCGCAATCCAATTGCCAACAGTGCCAGGATGACCGCCAGGCTCACCGCCAACAGTCGCAAGGCTTCCTGCCGATAATTTCGCATCAAGCGGGTTGACTCCAGTTTGAGATCGACAAACTGGACACCCTTGTCGCGAAAGGACTCGAGTCGCTCGCTGATGACATTTTCATTAGCGATCCCCGATAAAGCTACCAGCGCCACCCATCCTTGCTGCAAGGGCATGAGCAGCCCAGCAACTCGGTCAGCCAACGGGGTTCCGTCAAGATCACTGCGTTGCAAAGGTCCTCTTTGGCGGGCTTCGTTAAGTTCCCGAACAAAAGGGGCAAAGATGTCTTTTTTGAAGGGCAGTCCTTGCTGAGCTTCTAACAGGTTGGTTTGCAGCGTGTCTGGATCGGGCAGTGCCGTTAGGCGCATCCGCTGGAGTTGTTGGCTGGGCAGATACCGGGCTGCCAGGTCGTAACCGGCAAAAGCCTTGTGTTCCTGTAAATCATCCAGCATCGGTGTCAGTGTTTCGGAAATCTGCAGTGCCGATTGCATATCGGAGGATATGATCACGATTAACTTTCCCAGATCGGGTACGGTGAAATCGCGTTGCAGGACCTCATCCAGTTTCTGTCTTGCGGCTGGGACCGGATTGATCGCCGCGATATCGTCATTCCACAGCGGACGACCCGAAGCGAGAAAAGTCCCGATCAGCATCACGGTCATGACCAACGGTAATCCGCGCCCCCATGATGGCCAATAGGCTGTCATCTTGAGGCCGGAGCCCAGTTCCACCCAGGCGGGAAGCTTTACGCTGGCTCCCGATAAGGGTGGTAACACCCAGCGGGTCGCCAATCCGGCGGCCAGCAAACCCGCGCTGGCAAAAACGGCAAGTTGACTGAGGCCGGCAAAACCGGAAAAGAGCATGGCGGAAAAGCCGGCAATATTGGTCAGCAGGCCAAGTCGCAACGTGGGCCAGATTCGGTTCATGGCCGCTTGCGGTGATTCGTGACGATTGAGATGCGTGAAAAAGTGATTGGGATAATCCGCGGCTACACCCACCAGCGTCGCGCCGAAGCCCAGGGTGATGCCATGCAGTTGACCGAAGATCAGGCTGGTGGCAGTAGCGCCGGTCAAGACTCCCGTCATCAGCGGGATCAGGCCCAGACCCAGCACTCGCAGCGAACGGTAGACGGCAAGAATAAGCACCATGATCAACACGCCGTTGATCAGTGACAGTCGGGTCGCATCCGCAGTGATTCTGGTATTGGCCTCTACACTGAGCGCGCCGGGTCCACCAAGAATCAACCGGATGCCGGTCTGATCAGCCACCGCCTGAAAATTTTTCTGCACCAGTTGCAGAGCCTTGGCTTGGGCATCCAGATCGAAGCCAGAGGCGCGCGTCTTTGCGAGAAGCAGCGCTCGCCGTCCGTCCGGGGAAACCCAGATACCCTGCCGGAGTGAAGGCCCCGCCGTGCCCATCCACTCGCCAAGGAGATGGCGCCACTCACCGGTTGGATCACGGGTCAGCCAGCCTTTCTGGAAAGCACCTGCGGGCGACGCCAGCTCGGTCAGTCGTTGCAATAAGGCCGAGTGCAGCGTTGAGCAGTCAAAATGCCCAGGCTGGACAGCCGGACTGAGCGAGTAGCGGTAAGGAAACAGTCGCCGTTCGAGATCAATCAGCAGCCGGGATTCTGCGCCATGGTTGACTGATTCGAACTCGGGGAGAGAACGCAGGCGCTCGGCGAGCTGCCGACTGACCTTAAGGCGTTCGGCTTCCTCCCCCCCTTCGAGCGCAATCATCAATAATCGTGAAGCCGGGCCTTCCCGCATTTGCTGCACCAGAATACTGTCCAGGAGTCCGGCGTTGCGCGGCAGGAAAAAAGTCAGATCGGTCGTGATCGGCGTACGGTAAATCAATACAAAGCTGGCTACCGCCAGCCAGAGCAGCCAGAGAATTGCAGCCCGGTACGATGTCATGGTGTACGCAAAAGCTCCAGTGTAGAACTGTCGCCGCCGGTTTCCTCCAGGGTCATGCGGATAAGGCGGTCATCCTGTCCTTCCAGTCGCACGTGACGGATCAGGGCGGCGAGTTCGGGGCTTGCGGGCGTCAGGATCAGTGTCCACCGCCGCCATGAACCACCCAGACTAGTTGTCCAGTAGTGCTGCAGAGTTTCAAGATCTCCCGTTAGTGGGGCGCGCAGCCCCTCAGCGAATGCCTGCAAAGCCGGGTAGTCGCTGAGATTTAACTGTAAATTTGATGCTTCGCCGGGCTTGCTGACCGTCACACTGGAGCCCTCGATCACATAATGCTCTTCCATCGGTTTTTCGACATGCTTGGAGAGGGTGCTCGGGGGCCGAAATTCGAGAATCCCTTCCTGTCTGATCGGCTCGGAGAGTACGCTGAGCTTTTTGGTTTCGATAAAACGAACGCGGGTTGTTTTCTTATTGGCTAACCGGGAGAACAGCGTTTGCAGGGTAGGGGCGCCAGCTATGGTAGGGGCCGATGAATCCCTTGCGGATACGATCTCGCAGAGCAGCAAAAGGCCTGTGAGCGCCAGTCTTATGATGTTGCTTCTTGCTCGAACCGAAGTCCTGCCGGGTTCAGGGCTCATTAGCTTGCCAGACATCGTGAAAATTGAACCAGTTGTATGGGGATTTTCGACAATAGTGTTGCAAGCGATCGACATAATGCTGCATGACCCGTTGCGCCTCCAGAGGTCGTTGCAGACGGTCTATCGGCTGGTAGCTCGCAAGCTCCTCAAAGTGAACCTCATAACGCCCCCAGCCAGTGTGAAGACATACAAAAAACAGCATGGGTACCTTGAGTATCTGGGACAGTAAAAGCGGCGTTTGCGGGAACCAGGCCTGTTCCCCAAAAAATTCACATTGAAGGCGTTTGTCCCCTGAGACACAGCGGTCACCCAGCAGGGCCAGCAGTCCCCCCGCCTCCAGGTATCCATCCAGCCCGACTAAAGTGGCCGGACCGCCTACCGGAATGATGTCCTCATGCAAGGTTGGGTTCAGGTCTCGGTAAAGTCGAGTGATTTGTGGTGTGGCCTCCCCGTACATCAATGCCTTGACACGCAATCCGCGGCGGGTTCGGCCCACTGCGCGAATGATTTCGAAGCTGCCGAGGTGTGAGCCGACGAGCAGACAGCCTTTTTTATGGGAGGCAAAGCGCTCCAATATATCCAATCCATGCACATCAATTTTCAGCCGGTGGTCCTGATTGGAGAGCACAAACAGCCTATCCAGGAGGGTGCAGGCAAAAGTATGGTATTGCCGGAAGATATCCCGCCAATCGGGCTCACGATTTAACGCCTTGCGTAAATAACGGCGAGAAGCAGGCACAGTGCTATTTCTGAAGATCAGGAAATAGGCGGTGATGGGGTAGAGCAGTGGTCGAGAAACCCATCGCCCCCCATGGAGCGCAATCCAGGTAATGAGCTTTAACCAGAACGCATTGCTCCGTTCCGGCAAACTTTGCCAGGCTGAGGTCATGGCTGATCGTTGGCCAGCGTCAGCAGGCCGGTCGCAACTGTGCGGTTATTGACGGCACAGCTGAAGCGAAGTCCATGAATGGAGTGAGTAAGCGTGATGAGACAGCGCTCATCGGGAAGTAAAACCGATAGGAATTTGGTTTGAACGACTCCCAGGATTCGGTTTTCTGTCTGCTGGCTGGCCGCCACCAATACTGCTTCCAGAATCAAAACCCCCGGGACAACAGGGTTTCCCGGAAAGTGTCCGGACAAGGCGGGGTGATTGTGGGGGATTGAAAAATCCATCAAGGATCAGCCTGTCCGGTCAACCCTGTGGAAATGTCATCTGGTCTGGATTCTTCATGATTCGCCTGCCAGCCATGTACGGCGATGGTCATTACCAGTTGCCGAAGAGGGGTATGCGAATAGTGGTGATAGCGAAAGCGACGGTACAGATTTTCGATCACGAAAAACAGGCCTATGAAGATCATGTTCAGCGTATTGGCAAAGAGCATGACCGTTTCAATACGGGCAAACATTGCCAGAAGCAGGGAACTCAGGGCCAATGTCAGAAAAAAAATAGCCCAGGTCGCCGTCAGCCGCCGGGTATATATGGCTAGTTCATCCGGCAACGAACCTTCGCGGCGGGCAATTCGGGCGATACGGGAAATAAGAGGTTCCGAGCCTTTTTCGAGCGTCATCTGAAACAACCTCGCTAGCAGAAGATTCACCAGAGCCGGCATGATCGACAGGCCCAGTTGCGGATTCAGGACAATCCCCCACAGAAAAACGGCCATGGTGATCATGACCAGACCCCAGCGAATACCCGGCCCAGCCTGGACGCCCAGACCCAGCAAAAGCCCGATTGCCAGTAGTCCATCAGGAAGGCCGAGCCAATGCGTAGGCAAAACCCCGCTTTTTAGAAGCACATAAGACAGCAGGGGAAAGGCTACGGCCAGACAGGTGGTCAGCGTGACTTTCCTGGATGTCACTTCAGACGGTCCGGCGCGCGGCCACTCCCTCGGCCAGAGCGCTAAGGGAGGAAAAAAGGTGCGTGATATCGGGGTCATCGGATTTGATCTGGAAACCATATTGCCGGGATATCACCACCGACAATTCCAGCAGATCAATCGAGTCAAGGCCCAGCCCCTCCTGATAGAGGGGTGCTTGTGGGTCAATGTCGCTGGCGGCCATTTCCAGGTTGAGAGAGTCCACCAGCAGCTGCGCCAATTCGTTCTCCAAATCATTCATTTCATTCGTTCCATGGGAGTGATTACTGCATCCTCTGTCAGTACTTTGATTTTGCCGATTAAATTAGCATTTCATGAATGGTAGTTGCAGGTCTACAAAGCCCTCGATCTCCAGGAGCAGTGATTCACGGCAAATGTCACCCTCGACAAACAGTAGGGGGCTGGCAGCGCCCATGGCTTTTCTCAGGCGATCCTTAACAGCTTCATAATCCTGCGGGCGCCGAAGGTATACCTTCCAACTGGCCCGTGATCCCAGCTGAGAAAGGTCATCCTCGCCGGATTGTCTAAGCAAAGCACGTAAATTTTCCAGAGTGACATCACATTGGCCCATGATGTCATCGGTATGGACGGTCTCATGGCCGCGGATGCTGGCGGTTCCCGAAATAAAAAGTTGATCCCCCCGAAACGATGAGTACCGTAAGGCTCTGGAGAACGACGGGCTGCGCGGGCCGTACTGCCGGGGGTAGCGAAACGCGCTGACTTGCAAGGGATTTTCGACTTGCAGGCTGGTTCCTCGTCCAGCCAGAAAGATGATCCAGAAATCGCCTTCACCACTGCCAACGGCGGTCGCGGCGGGCAAATCCTCATCCAGCGCATAGCCCATTTCGGCCAAGGCTTCATGACGACCCATGCAGAAGCGCCGATACCGTTCAAGCTGGTCCTCTGGCTCATTGATCCGGGGGAAATAATTCCACAGCCTAATCAGCTTGCCGGCCCCGTTTTGGCGAATCAGCCGGATCATGTCGCAATAGGCCTGGTAGGTGACCTGTTCGATATGGGTGGCCGGGTAATGCGCAACACCAAACAGGTGATCATTACTAAGTGCATAACGGATTTCTCCCATGGCACCGTAATACACCGGTTGGTTGATCAACCAGATTTCCCGGTCTGCGTTATCTCCCAGCGCATCCATGGCTAGCCAGGCCGTCGGCATTTCCTTTGGGAGAGGTTCCTGTTTTCCTCTCCCGGCATAATACAAAGCCCCCAGGAGATACTGACCTTCGGTAAGGTGGATGGATTTACCAGCGGGTAGATAGATCTGACCCAAGTGCCCGCCATGAATCTGGGTCGATGTGGCCATGAGAGCCTCAGCGGGGCCGTCAACGGTTTGCTTGTGAAATTGAATGACCAGGGCTCGCTCCGGGACTACCTTGTCACCGGCGCCATCCAACCCCAGCGGATCAGGGTGCTCTTAATGTGATAAATCACCCGGAAAGCCGACAGCGAAAACTTCATGGGGGTATCGCGGAAAATATCGCCAGCCAAAACTGAAGTCACGGCTTCGCGAACCCGGAGCACATTCCGTGGATTCATGAACAGATCGCGGATGGCCGGGTCGGTGATGCGGTAGATGAACCAGGAGAAAGTCCCGAGCCCCTTATGAACCTTTCGCTCGAAATGACGCAGGCGTTGGACTGCAGTCTTGGGCTCCCTGAGGATGCCATTCACGGCTTCGGCGGCCAGAAAAGCACTGTTCAGAGCAAGGTGAACACCACTGGAAAAGACGGGATCGATGAAGGCATAGGCATCGCCAACCATCAGGTAGTTTTCACCCGTCATGCGCCTTGATTGATAGGAGTAATTGCCCGTAGCCGTCACCTCGCTTGCAAGGGTTGCCTGGGACAGACGCGCCGACACTCCGGGGCTCAGGGCAATCGTATCCCGGAAGAACTGCTCCACGGATACCTTGCGACTTTTCAAATACTCAGGCTTGCAGACGACGCCCACACTCATGGTGCCGTCCTTGAGCGGGATCAGCCAGAACCAGCCATGATCAAACCAGTAAATGCAGATATTGCCTTCATCCCGGCCAGCCCCGCGCTGGGCACCCTCGAAATGCGCGTAGAGCGCGGCGCTACTGTGCAGCGGATTGCGCTCCTTGACGCCGAGAAAATCGGCCATAAAGGTATCCCGGCCTGTCGCGTCAATATAAAAACGGGCTTGCCAAGTTTCGCGTTCGCCGGATTCATGGACGGCGGAAATCGTACCGACCCCTTTTCCATCAAGCACAGCGCTGTCGACTCGGCAGCCCTCATAAACCGCAACACCCATGCGAGCCGCGTTTTGCAGGAGTAGATGATCAAACTCCGAGCGGCGTACCTCATATGCGTAGGGATAATCCCGCATCATGGCATCGCCGAATTCGAAGGTGGTGCTTCTGCCGTGATAAACAGAGTGAAATTCGGCCGCATATTTCCTTAGGCCGATGCGCTCGACCTCATCTTTGACACCCAGTTTCTCCAGATAAGGGATACTCAACGGCAGCAGGCTCTCCCCGATGTGAAAGCGGGGGTGGTGATCCTTTTCCAGAATCACCGTATTCCAACCTTGCGAGGCCAGGAGTGCCCCAGCGGCTGCCCCTGCCGGACCACCGCCCATGATCAGGACATCACAGTGCTTCAGGGTAGGCGTTTGGCTTTTTGGAATCATTGAGAAAAGTTCTCAGACCAAATATAGAGTGGGCATGGACTTGGCTCAGCCAGCTGGCTGATCACCTTAGGTGGAGTATATCAAAGCGACTTTTCTTGAAATCCGACCGGAGAGTACTTCAAGGGCACGCCAAGAATTGGTTTGAATCCGCTGTCCATCATGGAAGATGAGAGATCGGCAATGACGGTAAACTTCGCCACAGGTAACATTGATCTGTTTGGCAGAATCGAATTTGTCTATGCCAAGACCACCCTACAAATGCTTTGAGATAAAACCAGAACAGTCAGCCCAAGCCGCCAAACGATGGGTGCCTAATGCCTTTATGGGGTTTAGTCTGGCCGTCCATGTTTTGGCGCTGATGGCTGTCTTCTGGATGCCTGAATGTTCGAGGTGGCTGCTAACGGCTGTGGCCCTGAATCAACTGGTTCTGATCCTGGCCGGCCTTTGGCCCAAATGCCGCTTGCTGGGTCCCAACTGGACATGTCTTCCCTCGGCGGCGGCCGCCAGGCGTGAGGTATCGATTACCATCGACGATGGCCCCGATCCCGAGGTCACACCAGCTGTACTTGATCTCCTGGACCAGTTTGACGCCAAAGCCAGTTTTTTTTGCATTGCCGAGAAAGCCAGGCAATATCCGGAACTTTGTCGGGAAATAGTTTCGAGAGGCCATAGCATCGAAAATCACAGCCGCTACCATCGGTTGGATTTCGCCTTCAATGGCTATCGGGGTTTGGCCCGGGAAATTGCTGAGGCCCAGGACATTCTGACCCGGGTGAGCGGGAGCAGGCCGCTTTTCTTCAGGGCGCCGTTCGGTATTCGAAATCCTTTCCTCGAGCCAGTCCTCAGTATTCTCGGGTTAAGGCTTGCCAGCTGGACCCGGCGCGGCTTCGATACACGGGAAACCAGACCGGATCGCGTCAAGCAACGATTGTTGAGAGGCTTGAAAGCGGGTGACATTCTGCTGGTGCATGACGGCAACGCCGCGAGCACGCCGGAAGGTAAGCCGGTTATTCTGCCGGTGCTCCAAGGCGTGCTGGAGGCTATCCAAAAGGCCAATCTGCACTCGGTCAATCTACGAACAGCCCGGGCGTGAACAAGGTCGACATTCACCGATGGGTGCGCAACACGGCCTCCCTCTATCGACCTGCAGGCAGGGCCGCCGAATATATAGCCCGCGGCAAGCTCGCGAGCGATCCGGTTTACCGGGCCTTACTCAGTTCCCAGCTCATTCGTGATGGATCGCGCGTGCTGGACCTTGGTTGTGGTCGGGCCTTGGTGGCCGCCTGGCTACAAACCGTACGTGATGACTACGACACGGGACGATGCCAGACCTGGGTGGAGCCACCGCCCAGGCTCAATGGTTATCAGGGCATCGAACTGATGCCGGCGGATGCCCAGCTTGCCAGGATTGCCCTCGGTCTTGATGCCGGAATTGTCACGGGGAATATGTTAAGCGCGGTATGGGATCAGGCCGATGTGGTGGTGATGCTGGATGTTCTTTACTTTCTTGAGCCTGAATCTCAGGAGAACCTGCTGGCTCGCGTTCGTCAGCATTTGCCCCCGCATGGCAAGTTACTGATCCGCGTGGCGAATGCTTCCGCAGGGCCTCGGTACTGGTGGACGCTACTGATTGACCATGTGGTTGCCGGGTGGCGGGGCCATTCGTTTTCGCGGTTTTACTGCCGGCCACTCGACGGTTGGATAAGCCTGCTCGAGCGCTTGGGGTTTTCTTGCGAAACGCAGCCGATGAGTCAAGGCACACCATTCGACAACATCCTCATCGTGGCCCACCCACGAAATACCGGACAGGTTTAGGGCCGCTACCACGAGCCGGAGCGAGTCTGGCCAAGATGCTCTGGAAGCAGTTGCTTCTCCTGTATCTGATTCAACATTTCAATCAGGTTTTGGCGATAAGTCACTTCGCTGGTTTGAGTAATCTTGCAGGCCAGTCCTTGAAGCCAAACACCTGGCCTGACACTATCCAACTTACCGCTAACCATCTTTGGCGCATACATTGCAGTGTTCCAGTGCCGGGGCGCATCGGCAGGCTGCATGGTTGGTATTTTTCCACGCCTTTCATGAGGACAAGTCGAATGAAAATTGGCATACCCAGGGAAAACAAGGACCAGGAAGGCCGTGTTGCTCTCACTCCCGAGGCGGTGCGTCAGTTAGTGGTGGCCGGGCATGCAGTCCGGGTAGAGACGCAGGCGGGTGTGGGTTCGGGATTTTCCGACGAAGAATATGCCGGAGTGGGGGCGTGCATTGTCGGTGCGGCAGATGCCTGGGACTGCGAGATGGTCCTTAAGGTCAAGGAGCCGCTTGAATCCGAATATGGCTACCTGAGGGATCAAATCCTCTTCACTTTTCTTCATCTGTCCGGAGTCCCTCGATCTCTGACCGATACGCTCCTCAGGCAGGGGACCACGGGCATCGCTTACGAGACATTGGAGGATAGCCAGGGACGTTTGCCATTGCTGGCCCCGATGAGCGCCATTGCGGGGAATATGGCGGCTTTGGTCGGTGCTTATTATCTGGGCCGGACCCATGGCGGCAAGGGCGTTCAGTTGGGCAAAGTGCTAGGTAGCCGGCATGGTCGAGTATTGATCGTCGGCGATGGCGTCGTTGCCTGGCACGCGGCCCAGAGTGCGCATGGGTTGGGTGCCGAAGTCATCATGGCCGGTCTTGATGGTCACAAGGGCGCTCACTATCAGGAGATATTGGGTGATGGCTTCCATTTCGTAACCTCCGGTAACGAAGAGATCAGCCGAGAACTCCCGGATGCCGATCTGGTCGTCGGTGCAGTCTTGCGTCGCGGTGGCAGAGCGGAATACGTGATCAGCCGGGAGCAGGTCAAACGGTTAAAGCCCGGTTCAGTGATCGTCGATGTCAGCATCGATCAGGGTGGTTGTATCGAGACATCCAGACCCACCTCTCACAGTCATCCCGTCTACGTCGAGGAGGGCGTAGTTCATTATTGCGTGACCAACATGCCTGGCGCCTATCCACGGACATCCACAGTGGCATTGTCGAATGCCGTTCTGCCATATGCTCTGACACTGGCGAATCACGGGTTGGCTGCCTTGACCAGCGACCCTGGCTTTGCGAAGGCACTCAATACTTACCGGGGTCATCTGACTTTGCGCACAGTCGCAGACGATCTGGGTCTGCAAGACCTGTATCGACCCTATATAGCGGCTGCTTGACTGATTTTGAGTGGTTTGAATGAAGATCGACGTCGCAGCCGATAACTATCCTGATACCGGGGGCTTAAAGCCGGTCGGCCGGCGCGAAGCCTTTATGTTCTGGTTCAAGCTGGGATTCATCAGCTTCGGGGGTCCTGCGGGTCAGATTGCCGTCTTGCATGAGGAGCTGGTCGAGCGCCGCCGCTGGATTTCCGAGCCCCGTTTCTTGCATGCGCTCAACTATTGCATGGTGCTGCCCGGTCCGGAAGCCATGCAACTAGCTACCTATATCGGCTGGTTGATGCACCGTACATGGGGCGGGATCATCGCCGGTACCCTGTTCTTTTTTCCGTCTCTGCTGATTCTCATACTGCTGGCCTGGATTTACATGGCCTATGGCCATCTCCCGGCGGTCGCAGGCGTCTTGTATGGCGTTAAACCTGCGGTGACTGCGATTGTCGCGTTTGCCGCCTACCGCATAGGTACTCGGGCGCTCAAAAATGGTGCCATGTGGCTAATGGCCGCCGCGTCGTTCCTGGGCGTTTTTGTTTTTCGTCTGCCTTTCCCCTTGATCGTCCTCTCGGCCGCACTCATCGGGGCAGTCCTCGGCCAACTTGTTCCGCAATGGCTTTCGACCCATGAAGATCGACCCTCAGATCATGCAAGTTATGGCGGTCCGGCGCTGATTCATGATGCGACCCCGGTGCCCGAGCATGCGACTTATCGTGGCTCGCGCATCTTTTCGAAGGTTCTGGTCGGGTTACTGCTTTGGGGCGCGGTGCTGGGTATCCTCTGGGCTCAGTGGGGATGGTCGGGTCTGCTCACGCAGATGGGCTGGTTTTTCACCAAGGCCGCGCTGCTGACCTTCGGTGGCGCCTATGCTGTCTTGCCCTATGTTTATCAGGCGGCTGTTGAGCACTTTCACTGGTTAACCCCGGCACAGATGATCGATGGGCTGGCTCTCGGGGAAACCACGCCCGGCCCTCTGATTATGGTGGTCGTTTTTGTCGGCTTTGTCGCCGGTTGGGCCGCTCAAGTGCTTGGCCCGGAGCATCTGTTCCTTAGCGGGGCTATCGCCGCCTGTGTGGTGGCCTATTTCACGTTCTTGCCCAGCTTCCTCTTTATCCTCGTCGGTGGACCGCTCATTGAATCCACTCACGGCAATCTCAAGTTCACGGCGCCTTTGAAAGCGGTCACGGCGGCGGTCGTAGGGGTCATTCTTAACCTGGCGGTTTTCTTTGGGTATCACACCCTATGGCCAGAGGGGCTTCAAGGTGATCTTGATTTTGCGGCTATCGCACTGATGGGCGCCGCCCTCATCGCGTTGTTTAGGTTCAAGGCAGGGGTCATCCCGGTTATTGTGATGTCGGGTCTGATAGGGTTGTTGAGCAGGATTGTCGGGTAAATCACCGATCCAACTATCTATGTGGAATAGTCAAAACGTAACTAGCCCAACCGGTAAGGAAGCGTTTTTGAATTACAGTGTTGTTCCGAATTCTGTCCAAAACGCTTAACCGCCAAACTTAAAAAGGCAGCACCCCTGAGGGGCACTGCCTTTGCCGGTATGTTGATAACCGTCTAGCCTGTCCGGGCTGATCGGTCACCATTGTTGGCATTTCATCGGCTCAGACCGTAACTCCCGCCGCGTATTTTGTGGACCGTTTCCACCAGTTTGTCGATTTCCTCAAAGGTGTTGTAGAAGGCCAGTGAGGGTCGCACGGTGGATTCGAGTCCCATTCGCCGGAGAATCGGTTGGGCACAGTGATGGCCGGTACGGACAGCGATGCCTTCCCTATTAAGCGCTTGTCCAATTTCATTGTTATCGAACCCGGGTATGACAAAGGACACCACGCTTGCCTTTTCCTTGGCTGTGCCTACCAGCCGCAAGCCTCGAACCGTCTTAAGTCCCTGGGTCGCGTAGCAAACCAGCTCATGCTCATAGCGGCCGATGTTTTCAAGGCCAATCCGTTGCACGTAGTCGATAGCGGCGCCCAGACCGACGGCGTCGGCGATATTGCCGGTCCCGGCTTCAAAGCGGGCAGGGGCGGCATGGTAGAGCGTCCGTTCGAAGGTCACGTCCTGGATCATGTTTCCGCCGCCCTGCCACGGAGGTGTGGCATTGAGAATGTCCAGCTTCCCATAGACCGCGCCAATCCCGGTCGGTCCAAAGACCTTGTGGCCGGAAAACACAAACCAGTCTGCATCGAGATCCTGCACATCCACGGGCATGTGCGAGACTGATTGGGCTCCGTCCACCAGGACATGCGCGCCATACCGATGAGCGATAGCGACCATCTCCTTGGCCGGTGTCACCGTTCCCAGGGCATTGGAGACCTGAGTGAATGACACGAGCTTCGTCCGGCTGTTGAGCAATTTCTCATACTCGTCGAGCAGGATCTGGCCGTCGTCATCCACCGGGATCACCCGCAGCCGCGCACCGGTTTCTGACGCGAGCTGCTGCCAGGGCACGATGTTGGCATGATGTTCCAGGTGGGACACGACGATTTCATCATCCTGGCCGATATGCCGCTTACCCCAGGATTTGGCGATCAGGTTGATGCCTTCGGTCGTGCCTCTGACGAAGATGATCTCGTCGGGGGATGAGGCATTCAGAAAGTGCCGGACTTTCTCGCGAGCACCTTCATAGGCATCCGTTGCCCGCGCCGCCAGTTCATGGGCTGCTCGATGAATGTTCGAGTTTTCGTGTTCATAGAAGTACGACACCCGATCAATCACCGATTGCGGCTTTTGGGTGGTGGCGGCATTGTCGAACCAGATCAGCGGCTTGCCATGCACCGTCTCGCGCAGGATCGGGAAATCCCGCCGCACGGCATTGACATCGAACCCGGGGTGCGACGACGCGGTGCTTTGCACCCCCTGGGACGCTGGGTGCATCTCCACCGGACCTGGAGCCGGAGTAAAGGATGCAGATTCAGACAGGAAGTAGGGTGAGTGACCGGACTTGTTGGCCGAAGCTCCCGGCTTTTCTGTCCGTTCACTGCCCTTTGAGGCAGGACTTCCCAGAGACGGTTCCGACGGACCCTCTGCCAACAGGAACGGCACTTCATAGTGCGTGTTGCTGGAGAAAGGCAGCCCGAGGTCCGGCAGGACCTCAAAGTCCGCATTGCGCGGCTTCAGGCTGAATTCCGTCGGTGTCTGCAGAGCTGGAGAGTGCGCATCATCCAGAAAGTAATGGGGTGATCCTGCCGCTGCACCCGCTGAAAGGCCACCCTGTGGACTGATGCCCGTTGCGCCTGCAAGAATGCCCGAATAAGTACGCAGCTGTTCCTCACCCGGTTTGTTGAACGCCGATGCCGGGGGCACAGCACCGGCAATGGGCTGGGAGCCGATTTCTATTCCCGGGGTGTGGGGCGGCAGTGAACCGTGCTGGGTGCCCGGAGCATCTGCCTGATTGGGTGAGGCCAGGGGCCGTCCAGAAGAGATGGCATTGGGTGCCACCGAGCTCAGGCTGGGATCAAATCCTGGCCGGTCAGGCCGCAACACCGGCAAGACGCCGGGCGTTGAGGTCTGCACAGCGTTCAGGAAATAGAATCCCGCATCGGCATCGGATGGCGTCGGATTCTGCGCAAGATCTACTGGGCTTTGACCGGATACACCCGCCAAACCAGCGGGAATCTTGCGAAGATCATCCTCGTGGGGCAGGTCGACCGCCGACGCTGGGTTCGGGGGAATCGATGGACTGGTGTTCAAAAAGGAACCGCCATTGGGCAACACAGAGAAAAACTCGTTGGCCAGTTGCGTCAGCACACACTCATCAATACCTGCCAGACCGTAACTGGTCGCTTCAGGAAAACCGGGATTACTTGTACTCGGGCTTGTAGTCATAGTATTTGTCCACTTCGACGTTTTCGAGCACGGCGATTGCATCCTCAGTCAGGATCGCCAGCGAACAATAGAGAGACACCAGATAGGAGGCGATGGCCTTGCGACTGATGCCACTGAACTTCACCGACAGTCCCAGGCCCTGCTCACCCGGCAAGCCCGGCTGATAAAGACCGACCACGCCCTGGCGGCTCTCGCCGGTGCGCAACAGCAGAATGCTGGACTTGCCCTTCTCGATCTTGACCTTGTTGGAGGGGATCAACGGAATACCGCGCCAGGTCAGGAACGGTGAACCAAACAGGGTGGCGGTGGGTGGCGGTACGCCGCGACGGGTACACTCCCGCCCAAATGCCGCGATGGTTTTGGGATGGGCCAGGAAGAAGGCGGGCTCTTTCCAGACCTTGGTGATCAGTTCGTCCAGGTCATCCGGGGTTGGGGCGCCGGTCCGGGTACTGATGCGTTGATCCTTGGCGATATTGTTAAGGAGACCGTACTCCTTGTTGTTGATCAATTCATCTTCCTGACGCTCTTTTATCGTTTCGATGGTCAGGCGCAACTGTTCCTTGATCTGATCGTGCGGGCTGCTGTAGAGGTCGGATACCCGGGTATGGATATCGACCACTGTGGTCACCGCGCTCAGAAAATATTCACGAGGTGCCTCTTCGTAATCGACAAAGGTTTGCGGTAGCTCACTCTCGTCACGCTGCGAGCAAGAGGTCAGCACCCGAGACGCATCCTTGACCTGGTTGATCCGGTAAATACCGGCTTCCACGCCAACCCAAGGAAGCAAATGAGTCAGCCAGCGGGGGGAGATGGTGCCTAATTGCGGTACGGTTTTGGTCGCATTGGCTAGTTGCCGCGCTGCGTTATCGCCCAGCGCGAGTTGGTTTTTGTCATGTTCCGCCATTTTTAATTCCTCTTTGTTGAGTGAGGTTGTCATGTGGACAACTCACGAATGTGGATGAGGAGTACCCTCCTTGTGGTTCTTTGCAGCCGCAGCAGGCGGCTTGGGGAGAAAGGATCAAATGCCTGCCCCATGAATAAACAGTTCCTGACGGGCCTGGGCTTGGGTGATGTTGCTGTTGGGTGGGACGCTTTTGGTCAGCCACACGTTGCCACCAATGGCCGAGCCCTTGCCGATCGTGATACGCCCAAGGATCGTCGCACCGGCGTAAATGACCACATCGTCCTCGACGATGGGATGGCGAGCATTGCCCTTGACCAGTACCCCATGCTCATCGATTGGGAATCGCTTGGCGCCGAGTGTGACGGCTTGGTAGAGACGGACCCGCTCGCCGATGATGGCGGTTTGCCCGATGACCACGCCGGTGCCATGATCGATGAAGAAGCTGGGCCCAATCTGAGCGCCCGGGTGGATGTCGATGCCGGTCACCGAATGAGCAATTTCAGCGATCATGCGAGCAATCAGAGGCAGATCCAGCAGATAAAGCTCATGTGCCAGACGATGATTGATGATGGCTGCGATACCCGGGTAGCAGACCAACACTTCATCGGCACTGCGGGCGGCAGGGTCGCCCTCGAAAGCCGCTTGCAGATCGCTGTCCAGCAACATCCTGACCTTGGGCAGGGTTTTGGCAAATGCCCGTGTCAGCTCAAGCGACCGGCTGGCAATCGCGCCTCGGTCGGGCTTCAGGTTGCCCGTTTGCTCGATCGTGAAGCGAAGCTCACGTTGAATCTGGTGCTGCAAAAAGCGCAGGGTTTGGTCCAGCGTATGTCCGATGTAATAGTCAATGCCCTCATCCGTCACATCTCCATCTCCCAGACGGTTGGGGTAGAGCACAGTGGACAGTCCCTCAATGATGCGCAACAGGCTATTGCGGGAGGGCAGTTTGGGAGGGTGTGCTTTTCGATGACGTTCCTCCAGGGAGCGCGCCCGCAAGCTTCGCAACGCGGAGATGATGGGGTCGATCTCCAGTCGTGTTTGATGGTCAAGCGTCATGTGCATACGCAGCCTGACCCCTAGGCCGCGATACCCTGAGTGTCAAACAAACCTTCATACAATGCCGTACTCAGATACCGCTCACCCGAATCCGGCAGTACCACCACTATGGTCTTACCTGCGTGCTCGGGCTCCCTGGCCAGCCGCAGAGCGGCGGCCGTGGCCGCGCCACAGGATATTCCGGCAAGGATGCCTTCTTCTCTCGCCAATCGCTGGGCCGTTTCGATGGCCTCCTCATTGGTCACCTTTTCAATCCGATCCACCAGATCGAGATCGAGAATGTCCGGCACAAACCCGGCGCCAATGCCCTGAATCTTGTGCGGCGCCGGTTGTAACGGCTCAC
>Ga0181554_1002241_pt1 | contig 17356 bp, 15 predicted proteins | sample 011ome_16_FD_145602 | JGI IMG/M metagenome (GOLD analysis project Ga0181554, IMG submission 145602) | Coastal salt marsh microbial communities from the Groves Creek Marsh, Skidaway Island, Georgia - 011503CT metaG (spades assembly) | ecosystem: Environmental > Aquatic > Marine > Intertidal zone... | reverse complement strand
AGCGCAGGTCAATATCCACGATGTGTTCTTGCAACATGCGACCCCTTATTTCTCTCCATCACGATAGTCCGTGCAGTCGTTCGCAAGGTTCCGCCTTGCCCCTGTGCATAACTCATGGAATGGTTTCACTAAGCACTGAGTGCCACAGCAGACTGCTCCGCCAGGGTTTGTTGGCTTCCTTGCAAGCCCGGGGCTTGCGGACCCGGCAGAGCTCTCTCTTGCACGAATTTCGGAGATTGTGTCTGCGTTTGCAGACTCAGCGACCAGAGCTATTCGTGCGGGGTTTGATGCCATCGAGATCCATGCTGCGCATGGATACCTGCTGCATGAGTTTCTCTCCCCACTCTTTAACCACCGAGAGGACCACTACGGGGGAAGCTTTGAGAATCGCACCCGCATTGTTCGGGAAGTGGTGGGAGCCCTGGGAGTGGACTCCGGTGAGCAGCATGGAACCGCTGGCGGTGGAGTAGTCGGGCTCACTGAAGGAGTGGCTGAAGGCCTGTAATCCACAGTTCTACAGCGTAGAACTTGTGATTGTATTCACGCAGTGGAGAGGGATTCGAGAATCTCTTCCATTACTCTTAGCGTCGCAACGACGTCCTCGTGGGGGTGCACTGGAGACTCCACAAGTCCTTGGACGACATAGTTGGCGAACCAGGTTGCCTGGTAAGCCAACCCTTCGTGGCCTTGGATGCCTGTCGTGTCTTTCCATGTGGTTTCGTCCGGGTAGAAGTCTTTGGTTCCGATGGTTATAGCCGATGGCACGAAGAACGGGGCATGAAGGCCTACTTGAGCTTTTTCAAAGGAACAGCTTGCAACCTGCGGAAGGGTCGCTATTCCGGAAACAAGCAGGTGCGCCCGGGCGCCGGATTCGTAGCCCAGTGACACAGACAGCTCTTGCTCAATCCCGTTAGCACCCACAATCCCGCTACTAGAAATTGTGCTCGGATTGCCGAGGATCTGTTGAGCCATGGCGAGGGTGTAAATACCCATATCGAACAAGATGCCTCCGCCGCCGGGAGTCCACAGTCGCTCGACAGCGCGGTTGTCGGTGCAAAATTGTGCCGCAAACAATTCCGGTTGACCCAAGTCCCCCGACTTAAGGAGCGCCCGGAGGATGGTTGACTGTGGGAGATACCTGGTCCACATAGCCTCCATCGCGAGGAGGCCCTGCGAGCGCGCAAAGCTCAGAAGCTCAGCCGCCTGGTTGGATTGAAGCGTCAAAGGCTTCTCGACCAGAACGTGCTTCCCTGCTCTCAACCCCAACATGGCGTGGTCGAAATGATCCGACGGGTAAGACGCGATGTACAGAGCATCGATATCCTCGCGGCTGACTAGCTCGTCATAGTCAGCGCTGACATGGTCGAGGGAATGCGTGTTCGCGAATTCCCTGGCCCTGCCGGCAGTCCGAGAGGCAACAGCGGTTACCTGCTGCTGGGTGTGTTTCTGAACCGCACCCACCCAGGTTTCCGCTATTGCCCCTGGTCCCATTACTCCCCAACGAAGGCGGGGGACGCTGTGAGGTTCAAGAATCAGAGGCTCGGGCAGATGCATCCGCTCAGCTTAGGCCGAAGTGTGCCGCGTGGCACCCTCCGAAGGAACAACGACGGAAATTGTGGTTTCGGGCATATCGCGGGCGAGAGCGCGCGCTTTCGAGGTGGCGGTCAGAGAGTCAACCATGGATGTGGCCACAAGGGCAATTACCGATCCACCGAAACCACCCCCGGTCATCCTCGCCCCCAGCGCTCCTTCTTCCAGTGCCACCTCAACTTGGGTATCAAGTTCGGAGGTCGAGATCTCAAAATCGTCCCGCATGGACTCGTGTGATGCCACAAGAAGAGTCCCGACTCGGGTGAGATCTCCCTCACGCAGTGCCTCCACCGTTTCGACGACCCGCTCGTTCTCCGTCACGATATGACGTGCCCGACGGAAAGTCTCATCATCGAGCTTGGACTCGAGACCAGGCAGGTCAGCTACGGAGAGATCACGCAGTGCCGGCACGCCAGCTGTTGCGGCAGCTTTCTCACACGATGCTCGTCGCTGGCCGTATTCGCCATTGGCGTGCGAGTGCCGGGTATTGGTGTCAATCACTACAAACGAGTAGCCGTCAGGTCCCAGATCACACGGGATGAGTTCGTGCTGGAGCGTTCGGCAATCGAGAAACACAGCGTGCCCAGCCGCACCCATCACGGAGGCCATCTGGTCCATAATTCCGGTCTGCGCCCCCACTGCTGTGTTCTCCGCTCTTTGGCCTACCAGGGCAAGGTCGGCGAGGTCTAGTCCGAGACCCCAGAGCTCGTTGAGTGCGAGCGCTACCGAGGACTCAAGTGCGGCTGAGGAGGAAAGCCCGGCCCCAAGGGGCACCTCGGACGCCACCGCGATATCAACACCCAGGCACTCTTGGTCAGGGCGAGATTCCAGGAGCGCCCAGGTCACGCCCAACGGGTATGCCGACCATCCGCTGAGCACCTCGGGGGATAGGTCGGACAGGTTCATCTCCACGGTCTCACCCAGGTCGGCACTGTGAACACGCAGTGTTCGGTCTTCGCGCATAGCCGCAGACACCGTAGTGCGCTGCGGAATGGCAAAGGGAAGGACGAACCCTTCGTTGTAGTCGGTGTGCTCACCAATCAGGTTGACTCGTCCCGGCGCCGAGAATTGAGCGAGCGAGGGTTCGCCGAAGACGCTCGTGAAGCTCTCCTCCGCTCTCTGCCTACTCATCAGCGGAACAACCCGGTCGAGCGAAGGAGGTCTGCCTGTGCCTCTGGCGTCACATCAGCGATGAACGCGCCCATCGCCGCCTCTGATCCGGCAAGAAACTTCAGTTTGTCGGCTTGGCGGCGAGGAGACGTGATCTGCAGCGACAGGCGAATAGCCTCTCTGCCAGTGTGAACAGGGGCCTGATGCCAGGCCGCGATGTAGGGGGTGGGACTTTCGTAGATGGCATCCAGGGAGCGAACGAGGCTCAGGTAGAGCGGAGCTAGGTCGGTTTTCTCCTCCTCGGATAACTCCGAGAGGTCATGAACGTGGCGATGGGGGAGCAGGTGAATCTCGAGTGGCCACCTGGCGGCGAAGGGAACAAACGCCGTGAAATGCTCGGTGTCAGCGATGACCCGGTCACTGGCCTGCTCTTTCGCCAGAAGCGTGGAAAAAAAGTCTGGACCCAAGGTCTCCACAGCATTGAGTACTCGCCTGGTCCGTGGAGTAATAAAGGGGTAGGCGTAGATCTGTCCATGGGGGTGGGGCAGCGTGACCCCGACCTCTTCACCGCGGTTTTCAAAGACGAAGACCTGCTCGATGCCCGGCATCCGGCTCAGTGCTTCGGTTCGATGGGCCCAAGCCTCGATGACGGTTCGAGCCCTCGTCTCCGACAGTGACCCAAACGACCCCTCACTCTCTGGGCTAAAGCAGACCACTTCGCAGCGTCCCACTGCAGGCTGCTCCTTCATCCACCCGAGGCCATACACATCATCGCGTTCCTGATCGGTTAGCGGAGCATCGGGGAGTCCTGGACCAAAAGACGGAGATTTATTCTCGAACACCGCGACGTCGTAGTTGTCCGGTATTTCGCTGGGGTTGTGAGCGGTTTGCGGAGCTAACGGGTCAAATTCTTTCGGCGGCAAAAAGGCCCGATTCTGCCTCGTGGCAGCAATCGACACCCAATCCCCGGTAAGGACGTCCATTCTCATGCCCGGTGTCGTGGGTCGTGCATCGAGCGTGCGCTGGTCAATGCCGCGAGTCTCGCCAAGCCCGGTGTCCTCGTCATCGAAATAGATGAGCTCGCGCCCATCAGAGAGTCGGGTGGAGTGGATTCGAATCGGCACGACGCTCATTATTGCCTATCACTAGTCTTAGAGCGTGTTCGATGATGTTGATGCCAGGGCCTGCATCACCCTCCAGAAGCAGACCCCCCAAGGCCTCCTTGTTGCGTCGCTTGACCCTGTCGCGGCGGGGATTCGAGACCTCACTCTTGCTGGCCACCCCCTGGTCCAGTCCTATCCAGAATCTACAGACGCACCCTATTTCGCGGGCCGAACGCTCCTTCCCTGGCCCAACCGAGTGGCCAGGGGCCTGTGGACCCATGACGGCCAGACGCTTCGGTTGGAGATTAGTGACCCTGAGCATGAAGCTGCGCTCCATGGGCTCCTGTCCTCAACGATTTACAGCCGCGGTGAGACGACGCCGTCGTCTGTTGTGTTTGAAACAACGCTGACCGAGTCGGAGGGGTATCCCTTTCGCCTGGAGGTCGCCATCCACTATGCGCTGGGGGATAAGGGTCTAGCGGTCACCTACCGGGTAACCAACCGGAGTGATCGGCTAGCACCATTCGCGGCGGGAGCCCACCCCTTCCTCCGAGCGGGGCAGCTCTCAGTATCAAACATGAGGTTGACCTCTCCGGTTGAGAGCTATCTGGTTTCCGATGACAACCTGATCCCCGTGGAGGAGATTGCCCTTGGGCTAGGCGATCCAGTGAACCTTTCTGACGGGGTCGCACTCTCCGAAGTATCCCTGGATACGGCATTTCGGGTTTCACCGAGCCCTGAGGGAATCACTACCCGCCTGAGTTCACCTGATGGGGCCATCACGGAGCTGTGGCAGGACCCCTCCTGGCGGTGGGTTCAGGTTTTCCTGACCGACCGCTTCCCCACCTCAGAGGGTGAGGTCTGGGCTCTTGCTGTGGAGCCCATGACAGCGCCGCCGAATGCGTTAGCAACCGGTCAGGACCTCATCTCTTTGGCTCCTGGGGAGGAGTGGAGCGCATCGTGGGGAATCAGAGGCGAGCGCCTCTCACCGTAGCCTCCTGGCGTTGTTGCCTCTAGGTGCTTTTCAGTAGTGTTAGCGATAACACAGCGCCCTCTCGGGGCGAGAAACGCGGGGTAACCATGGCACACACGTCGCCGACCATCTGGTTTTTGACCGGAAGCCAATCCCTCTATGGTGAGGAAACACTGCGCCAGGTTGCTGAACAATCTCGTGCCGTGATGGAAGATCTCTCCTCTGGATATACAGGGCCCGCCAGCCTCGAATGGAAGCCCGTGGTGCTCGACGCCGATTCCATTAGGCGCGTGATGATGGAGGCGAGTGCTGATGATTCCTGCATCGGCGTGATTACCTGGATGCACACGTTTTCTCCGGCAAAAATGTGGATTGCAGGGCTCGAGGCACTGCGCAAGCCATTGCTGCACCTGCACACTCAGGCAAACCAAGCCTTGCCGTGGGCGTCCATTGACATGGACTTTATGAATCTCAATCAGGCTGCCCACGGTGACCGCGAGTACGCACACATCCTGACCAGGATGGCGAAGGCGCGCAAGATTGTCGTCGGGCACCCCGGTGACCCGATTGTTCAATCCAGGGTGAGTGATTGGGCGTTTGCAGCACACGGTTGGATGACGTCTCAGACCCTCAAATTGGCACGCTTTGGCGACAACATGAGATATGTCGCTGTCACCGATGGTGACAAGGTCTCGGCTCAGACCCATTTCGGTCTGTCGGTGGAGAGTCTCGGCGTCAATGCACTCGTGGACGAGGTGGCGACGGTCTCTGATGCTGAGGGAGAAAAACTTGCTACTGATTACGAAGCCCTCTACGACGTTGCCCCTGAGCTCCAGGCGGGCGGGGAGCGGCGCGAGTCGCTGGTGTATGGGGCAAAGATTGAGATCGCGCTTCGGAGGATCCTGGAATCCGGTGGCTATCGCGCTTTTACCTCCAACTTCGAGGACCTCGGTGCCCTGCGGCAACTTCCTGGGCTCGCTGTTCAGCGGTTGATGGCCGATGGCTACGGCTTCGGGGGAGAGGGTGACTGGAAGACCTCAGCGCTGTTGGCGATTATGAAGTCCATGGCTCCTGCTGGCGGGGCGACCTCGTTTATGGAGGATTACACGTATCACTTTGGGCCAGGAACCCCGAAGGTTCTGGGGGCCCACATGCTCGAAGTCTGCCCCAGCCTGACTGCAGGTACTCCTCGGATCGAGGTCCATCCTTTGGGTATTGGCGGTAAGGAAGACCCCGTCCGAATGGTCTTCACTGCTGACCCTGCCGAGGCTCGCGTGGTGTGTTTGGTGGATCTGGGAGATCGTTTCCGATTGGTCTCCAATGAAGTCACCATCGTCGAGCCCACCGAGGACTTGCCAAAATTGCCGGTGGCTCGTGCGGTGTGGGAACCGCGCCCTTCTTTGGCCCAGTCTGCGGAGTCCTGGATGTTGGCGGGTGGTTCTCATCACACGGTCTTGAGCGCGGCTGTCTCGAGAGAGACCCTCGAGGACTTCGCACGGATCTCGGGAACTGAACTGGTCACCATTGATGCCGACACGACCGGTTCGCGGTTTGCTCAGGAGTTGACCTGGAGTGACGCTTACTATCGAGGTAGCGCGAGGCGTTAGTGACGTGAAAAGGGGAGAGCCAGTGGCGGACGATACGACATTGCGGTGGACTCTGCGAGGACCTGCAGTCGAATCACCTGGCCCGAGTTGGGCTGTCTTGGTCCTTGCTTTCCTGATTGGTTTTGAAACCCTGGTCGAGCGCGGTGACACTTATCCCATTTACCTGAGTGCCGCTGTCCTACTCTCTGCAGGCTGGTTGGTCTATTCCGGCATCAAGAAAAAGGCATTGCTTGCTTTTGGGGCGATACCGATTGCTGCGCTGTGGGTAAATTCCCTCGTTGGGGGGACGTTGTTTGTCGACAATCTGGTCTTCTTCTTTGTCGCTCACTCCCTCTATGCTCTCTATCTTGCGGTCGCGGGATACACCTTTATGGCCTACCCGCGGAAGAAGCGATGAGCGATTTTTTTGTAGGCTTTCGCCCTTCCCCCAGGCGTCCAGAGGGGTTGATTCCCTTTCGCGCGGAGCACACGATCGCCTGGCCCGAGTCTCCCGGTGCTGTATTCAATTTCTTGACTCAGCGCCATTTCGTTGAGTCGTGGCTTGCGCCCACCACACGGTTTGATTCTCGCCAGGGGGGAAAGCTTGGGTTCGTCAGCACTGACGGTGAAGAGTTTGGGGGAACCTATTCGAGAATCACGATAGGACGCACCGTCGTGCTGCAAACTGAGCTGCACGGTGAGCTGGATTTCTCACTCCGTGAGGTGGGCGAGTTTGGCGAGGTTGCTCTCGTGGCTAGTCGTTTGGGTAAGCCCGAGGAGGAAGCCTCGTGGCGCTCTCGTATCGAGGCCTTGGTCGGAGCTCTGGAGGCACTTCGATCATGACCACTCTCGATCGTCAGCCCAATATGTATGACGTCGCGAAGCTCGCGAAGGTGTCCCATCAGACGGTCTCTCGGGTCGTTAACAACTATCCGAGCTTGCGCCCAGAGACCCGCGCCCGTGTCGAGCGAGCGATGGAAGAGCTTGGCTATCGGCCCAACCAGGCGGCAAGGGCGCTGGTCACTCAGCGCAGCCGCATGGTGGGAATTCTTGCCTCCGATTTGTCACTGTATGGACCCTCAGGGATGCTCCAGGCGATGGAGTTTATGGCTCGCCAGAATGATCACATTGCGGTCTCCTGTTCGGTCGACCCAGAGTCTGAGTCGTCCGTAGCGGAGGGAATCGAACATCTGGCAAGCCTGGGGATCGATGGTCTGATTGTGCTGGTACCGCAGACCAAGGCGGTGGCTGCTGCCCGGATGAAACTAGGAAATGTCCCGGTTGTCACCGTCGATAGCATGTATCGCCTGGACGAGCTGTCTGTTTCGGTCGACAACTTTGGCGGTGGACAAACTGCCACAGAGCACCTGTTATCTCTCGGTCACACCGGGATTCTGCACATCAGTGGCCCCAAGTCCTGGTTTGAGGCCACCGCCCGGTCTTCTGGGTATGCAGCAGCGATGCTCGCAGCCGGCTTCCAGCCCTCTATTGTCGATGGTGATTGGAGCGCTGACACGGGATACTCGATTGCCTTGGAGATGAGCTTTGCCAAGCGCGGAGTGACCGCCGTGTTCGCGGCCAATGATTACAGTGCTCTCGGCGTGTTGAAGGCCGCGCACCAACGAGGAATTCGAGTTCCCGAGGACCTGAGCGTCGTGGGCTTTGACGATGTCCCGGAAAGCGGCTATTTCCTCCCGTCGCTGACGACTATGAGACAAGACTTCGCCGAATTAGGTCGCCAAGCGCTCAGTTTGCTCCTGGCGCAGCTCGATGGGGTGCCCGAGTCTCACTCCAAGCCCATCGTGCCGACCCTCGTCATTCGAGATTCGAGTGCACCTGCTCCGTAGGGAGCGCAGACAAGTTGATAAGGGCATTTTGTTATCGCTAACATATGCCCACCGAGAGAATAGTTAGGTAGCCCATGGCATCGAAGTCTTCTGAGCACTATGTGATCGGTGTCGACTTCGGAACGCTCTCGGGCCGGGCCGTAGTCGTTCGGGCCCGTGACGGCGCGGAACTGGGTTCCAGCGTTCATGAGTATGAGAGCGCCGTCATGGATAAGAGGCTCCACTCGAGCGGTAAAGCGCTGCCGGCAGACTGGGCTCTTCAGGATCCACAGGACTATGTGTCCGTGCTGAAACACGCAGTCCCTGGCGCCGTGAAGGCCGCAGGTATCTCCCCTTCCGATGTCGTCGGGATTGCGACTGATTTCACGGCCTGCACGATGGTGCCAGTCCTTGCTGACGGAACCCCACTATCCAGCCTTGAGGACTTCAGGGATCGACCCCACGCGTGGGTCAAGCTGTGGAAACACCACGCTGCTCAACCTCACGCTGACCGAATTAATGAGGCCGCGAGAAGTCGCGGTGAAACCTGGCTTGCTCGCTATGGGGGGCAGATTTCTTCCGAGTGGGAATTGGCCAAAGGCCTCCAAATTCTGGAAGAGGATCCCGAGATTTATCACGCCATGGACAAGTTTGTGGAGGCTGCCGACTGGATTGTCTGGCAACTCTGTGGAGAGTATGTGCGCAACGCCTGCACCGCCGGATACAAGGGCAACCTCCAAGACGGCGCTTACCCCAGCCGGGACTACTTTTCGGCGCTCAACCCTGATTTTGCTGGCTTTGCTGATGACAAAATCATGCATCCGATTGGCGAATTGGGATCCAGGGCTGGTGGTCTCACTGCCGAGGCAGCAGCCTGGACTGGTTTGCCCGAGGGAATTGCTGTCGCGGTCGGAAACGTTGACGCTCACGTCACCGCCCCTGCGGCGCAGGCCACGAAGCCAGGGCAAATGGTGGCCATTATGGGCACCTCGACCTGCCACGTGATGAATGGGGAGGCCTTGGCCGAGGTTCCAGGGATGTGTGGTGTGGTCGATGGAGGCATCATCTCTGGCTACTACGGCTACGAGGCTGGCCAGTCTGGTGTGGGCGACATCTTTGCCTGGTATGTCAACAACCAGGTCCCAGGTTCATACTTCGAGGACGCCAGTAAAGCAGGCGTCGGAATTCACGAACACCTCACCAACCTTGCCTCGAAACAGGCAGTGGGAGAGCACGGTCTCATCGCGCTGGATTGGCACTCCGGGAATCGGTCGGTGCTGGTCGACCACGAGCTTTCAGGTGTCATCGTCGGGCAGACTTTGTCGACGACCGCAGAGGAGGGCTATCGAGCACTTCTCGAGTCAACAGCTTTTGGTACCCGAATGATTGTCGAAACATTCCGCGATGCGGGTGTGCCGGTCACCGAGTTCATTGTGGCGGGCGGTCTGTTGACCAATTCGTTCCTCATGCAGGTCTATTCCAATGTCACGCGCTTGCCCTTGAGCGTGATCGATTCTGACCAGGGACCGGCCTTGGGCTCTGCAATCCACGCAGCTGTTGCCGCCGGGCTCTATGGCAGCGTCGGTGAGGCCTCAGAGGCCATGGGGCGCGTCAAGAGAGCTGTCTATACGCCAAACGAGGAAGCGTCGAAGGCGTATGACGAGCTCTATGCCGACTACGTTCGCTTGCACGACTATTTTGGTCGAGGCTCCAACGACGTGATGAAGAGACTCAAAGCCAGGCGCCGAGAGCTGGTGGGTCATGAGTAACCCCTCGGCAGCCCAGGCCAGAGCGGATTTGGTGACGCTGCACCGGGACCTATTGGCAGCGGGGCTTGTGGTGTGGACCGGTGGGAACATTTCTGCCCGAGTCGATGAAGGGTTTGTCATCAAACCCAGTGGGGTCTCGTATGCCGACCTAACTGCAGAGAGCATGGTGCTCTGTGATCTAGAGGGAAACGTGCTGGAGGGGGAACTCAGTCCTTCCAGCGACACCGCCGCCCACGCCTATGTCTATCGCCACATGTCAGAAGTGGGCGGGGTCGTGCACACCCACTCCAACTACGCGTGCGCGTTCGCCGCAGCGAGTCGTCCGATTCCCTGCGTGCTGACCGCAATTGCCGATGAGTTTGGCGGTGAGATTCCGCTTGGCCCCTTTGCCATCATCGGTGATGATTCCATTGGTCGAGGAATTGTCGAGACTCTATCCGGTCATCGCTCCCGTGCGGTGATCATGGATAAGCACGGGGTATTCACCATCGGTGCAGACCCCAGGGACGCCCTGAAGAGCGCGATTATGTGTGAAGACAACGCAAAATCCGCATGGCTGGCTGCTCAGTTGGGGCCTCTGGAGCCCATCCCTCAATCACAGGTTGATTCTTTATTCCATCGTTATCAAAACGTGTACGGACAGTTACCTCCGGAGACCGCCTAAAGGAAATTTCAATGCCACACTTAGACATAATGACGACAAATGTGAGCGCTCACTTTTGTCGATCGACCCCTTCGATTTCGTCGCAGCAGCACCACGCTGTGTGCGTCGGGAAATGGGTTCGCGAGATGGATACGCAAACTCACTAACACCCGCGGCTGGTCCGGCCGCAATAAGAAAGGAATACCCTTGTTCAAGAAACTGATGGGACTGGTCGCGCTGAGTTCAGCCGCTGCCCTCGTCCTTGCAGGTTGTGCAGCGGGAACCACCGAATCAACGACCACGACCGAGTCGGCTGACGACACGACCGCGGCAGTTGCAGGTGGCCTCATCGGCGTTTCGATGCCGACCCAGTCCTCAACCCGTTGGATTTCCGACGGCGAGAACATCAAGAGCCTCATGGAAGCCGAAGGCTTCGATGTTGATCTTCAGTACGCAGAGGACGACATTCCCACCCAGGTTGCTCAGCTCGAGGCAATGCTAACCAAGGGCGCTAAGGCCTTGATTATTGCTGCTATCGATGGCACCCAGCTCACCGACATCCTGCAGGCCGCTGCAGACGCCGGCGTTCCTGTAATTGCCTACGACCGCCTAATCCGTGACAGCGAGAACGTTGACTACTACGCCACCTTCGATAACTTCCAGGTTGGTGTCCAGCAGGCTACGTCGATGCTCGTCGGAATGGGCGTGTATGCCTCTGAGGACTCCACCTCTGCTGACGGCGAGAACGCTGCCGGCCCATGGAACGTGGAGCTCTTTGCTGGATCTCCTGACGACAACAACGCCACATTCTTCTTCAACGGAGCAATGAGCGTTCTTCAGCCCTTGATTGACTCGGGTGTGCTGGTAGTGAAGTCAGGTCAGACCGACTTTGAGCAGGTTGCAATCCTTCGTTGGGATGGCGCCGTTGCTCAGAAGCGTATGGAGGACATTCTCGTGGGTACCTACGCGAATGACACCGTTCAGGGTGTTCTCTCTCCCTACGACGGTTTGAGCCGTGGAATCATCGCCGCACTGGTTGACGGTGGCTACGCCGCTGCTGACCTCCCCGTCATCACTGGACAGGATGCAGAGGTTCTCTCTGTGAAGTCCATGCTGGCTGGCGAGCAGTACTCCACCATCTTCAAAGACACTCGTGAGCTGGCTGGCGTTGCCTCCAGCATGGCGATTGCTCTCTTGAACGGTGAGGAGCCTGAGGTGAACGACACCGAGACGTACGACAACGGCGTCAAGGTTGTTCCTTCCTTCCTCTTGACTCCGTACATCGTGACGGTGGACAACTACGAGGCTCTCTTGATTGAGTCTGGTTACATCGCCGAGGCTGACCTCGGTTAAGTAGCACCCCGGGGTTGCCCATCGCGAATTCGCGATGGGCAACCCTTACGGGGCATAATCAACACACAGTTTCACGGCGTTAGTGCGAAGGAGCATCCATGAACGACACAATCCTGGAGATGCGCTCAATCACCAAGGAGTTTCCCGGGGTCGTCGCTCTCGATAACGTCTCTCTGAACGTCTCCCGCGGCGAAATTCACGCCATCTGCGGCGAAAACGGAGCGGGTAAGTCCACGCTCATGAAAGTCCTCTCAGGGGTCTATCCCCACGGCAGCTACTCCGGTGACATTGTCTATGACGGCGAGGTGCGCGAGTTCTATAACCTCCGCGACTCCGAGGCGGAGGGCATTGTCATCATTCACCAGGAACTCGCTCTGAGTCCACACCTCTCGATTGCCGAGAACATCTTTTTGCGCAACGAGATCAAACGTTTTGGAATCATCAACTGGAATGAAACGAACCGTCGTGCCAAAGAGTTGATGAACCGCGTAGGTCTCAAAGAAAACCCCAGTACTCCCATTAAAGACATCGGGGTGGGCAAGCAACAGTTGGTCGAGATCGCGAAGGCACTCTCCAAAGAGGTGAAGTTGCTCATCCTTGATGAGCCAACAGCAGCCCTCAACGATGAAGACTCGGCGCATCTGTTGGGTCTTCTGCGCCAATTGCGCGAACAAGGCATTACCTCAATCATCATTTCTCACAAGCTCAATGAAATTGAAATAATCGCCGACACCACCACCATCATTCGAGATGGTCAAGTGGTGGAGTCTCTGGATATGGCGGGGTCCTCGGTGAGTCAGGAGCGCATCATCAAGGGAATGGTCGGCCGGGATATGGAGAATCGGTATCCCACTCGAGTTCCCGACGTCGGTGAGGAGATTCTCCGGGTCGAGAACTGGACGGCCTACCATCCCCAGGACCACTCGAGAAGGATTGTCGACGATGTCTCCATCAAGGTGCATCGAGGAGAAATCGTGGGGCTGGCCGGAATCATGGGGGCCGGGCGGACCGAATTCGCCCGCAGTCTTTTCGGACATTCCTACGGGGTCAACATCAGCGGCAAGGTATACGTGGCGGGCAAAGAAGCAAACGTTCGCACAGTCTCAGATGCCATCCGCAGCGGTATTGCCTATGCGACCGAGGATCGCAAAAGATTTGGTCTCAATCTGATTGAAGATATTAAACGCAATGTCACACTGGCATCCTTGCGGGATTTCGTGAAGGGCTTTCTCGTGAGCTCTAACGAGGAATTCCGGAAGGCGAATGAGTATCGCGAGAGCATGAACATCAAGGCGCCCTCGGTTCTTACGGTGACCAATCAGCTCTCGGGCGGTAACCAGCAAAAAGTCGTGCTCTCGAAGTGGATCAATGTCAATCCTGAGGTGCTCATTTTGGATGAGCCCACCCGCGGTATCGATGTGGGTGCAAAGTATGAGATCTATCTGATCATCCAGCGCCTGGCCAGCGAGGGCAAAGGTGTGATCGTCATTTCTTCTGAGCTTCCGGAGCTCATTGGAATCTGCGATCGTATCTACGCGATTGCAGAGGGTGCGATAACCGGCGAAGTGACCCGTGACAATGCTGATCCTGAAACACTCATGAAGTTCATGACCGCTGAGAAAGAAGTAACCAATGTCTAGTTCTACTCAACAAAAATCCTCAATTCTTGCCTCCGCCAGGGAGCGGTTCAAGGGAGTAAACCTCCGACAAAACGGGCTCTTTGTTGCTCTCTTGGCACTGGTTGCGTTCTTCGCCTTTACGACCCCCGACGCAGCCTCACTGACGCCGGCGAACTTCTCGAACCTCGTTGTTCAAAACGGTTACATCTTGGTCTTGGCCATCGGGATGGTGATCGTGATTATCGCCGGCCATATCGATCTGTCCGTCGGCTCGGTGGCTGCTTTCATTGGCGCTGTTGCGGGAATCCTTGTGGTTCGACCGCTCGAGCAGGATGGCTGGGGATGGCTGCCAGCTCTGCCCTGGTGGGCTGGCATCATTGGGGCAATTTTCGTCGGAGCTCTGGTGGGCGCTTGGCAAGGTTTTTGGGTCGCATACGTTGGCATACCTGCGTTCATTGTGGGCTTGGCCGGCATGCTTCTCTTCCGGGGCTTGGCCCTGATGACCCTGCAGAACACCAACATCGGTCCGTTCCCCGACGAATTCCGCGCCATCGGTAATGGGTTCCTCGATAAGGAACAAGCTCTCAACGGGATGATGGGCATTCCGCCCGAACTGAACGCAACAGCGCTTGTGGTGACCGTTGTGGGAATTCTGGCGCTCTGGATTCAGCAGTTGAGACAGCGCGTGGGTCACGTCAAGTATGAGCAGGCTGTCGAGCCGATTACCTGGTTCTATGCCAAGAATGTGATCTTGACCATCATGATCGGCTTTGTCGGATTCCAGCTGGCCAGAGCAAATGGCATCCCCTACACCCTGCTTCTGCTGGTGTTCCTGGTCGTCGCCTACTCGGTGCTCATGAATTCCACGCAGTTTGGACGGTACGTCTATGCCATTGGTGGAAACCTGAACGCTGCCATGCTGAGCGGTATTAACGTCCGCCGGGTGAATTTCTGGATTTTTGTGAACATGAGTTCACTGGCAGCACTCTCTGGAGTCCTGATTGCCGCCCGCATGAACTCTGCGGTCCCCAAGGCTGGAGACGGTTTTGAGTTGGACGCCATCTCCTCAGTCTTCATTGGTGGAGCGGCGGTTCAGGGCGGTGTGGGAACAGTCATTGGGTCCATGATCGGTGGCATGATCCAAGGCGTGCTGGCAAACGGAATGAATCTGAATTCCGTGGGGATCGATACTCAGATGACCATTAAAGGTCTGGTTTTGCTCTTTGCTGTTGCCTTCGATGTCTGGAGCAAGAACCGCAAGTAGTTCTGGCGGCTAGTTCTGGGGGAATCCCAGATTCAGGCCGCCGTGGCTTGGGTCTAGCCAGCGGGATGTGACGACCTTTTGGCGGGTGAAGAAGCGGAAACCCTCTTCACCGTGGGCTCGAGAGTCGCCAAACAAGGAGTGCTTCCAGCCCCCGAAAGAGAAATACGCCATGGGGACAGGAATCGGGACGTTCACACCCACCATTCCTGCCTGGATGTCGGTGACGAACTTTCGGGCAGCACCGCCATCGTTGGTGAAAATAGCGGTGCCATTTCCGAAAGCGCCTGCGTTGATCAGAGCGACACCCTCATCGTAGGAGGCCACCCTAACCACCGAGAGCACCGGACCAAAGATTTCCTCCTGGTAGACCGCGGAGGTTGTCGGAACGTGGTCGATAAGCGTCGGCCCTAACCAAAAGCCGTTCGCTTCGCCATCGGGTTGGACGGTCCGGCCATCGGTCACTACCGTGGCGCCATCCTTTTCCGCAATGTCGATATAGGAGGCGACCTTGTCGCGGTGTGCCTTCGTGACCAGGGGCCCCATGTCGCACGAGCGGCGACCATCACCGACCTTAATGGCGGCCATTTTCGCTTTTACGGCTTCGACGAGCTCGTCCCCAATCGGGTCTACAGCAACGACAACGGAAATCGCCATACAACGCTCGCCAGCCGAACCGAAGCCTGCGTTTACCGCAGAGTCGGCCACCAGGTCGAGGTCGGCGTCGGGTAACACCAGCATATGATTCTTGGCTCCGCCGAGAGCCTGGACGCGTTTGCCATTCCGGGAGCCTGTTTCATAGACGTACTGGGCAATCGGAGTGGACCCCACGAACGAAATTGACTGCACGTCGGGGTTCTCGAGCAGGGCATCTACAGCTACCTTGTCGCCGTGGACGACGTTGAAGACGCCATCCGGCAGCCCAGCTTCTTTCCACAGTTCGGCAATCCACATCGAGGCTGAGGGGTCTTTTTCACTGGGCTTTAGAATCACGGTGTTACCGGCGGCGATAGCGACAGGGAAAAACCACATCGGCACCATGGCGGGGAAGTTGAAGGGGCTGATGATGCCGACCACGCCGAGGGGCTGCTTGAGGGAGTAAACATCCACGTCGGTGGAAGCGTTCAGTGAGAACTCCCCTTTTAGAAGGTGAGGCAGACCGCACGCAAACTCGACAACTTCTTGCCCGCGGGTAATCTCGCCCATCGCATCGGACAGCACTTTTCCGTGCTCTTCGGTAATGAGGGCCGCCAATTCAGCTTTTTTCGCCTCCAGGAGCTCGCGGAACTTGAACACTATCTGGACACGCTTGGTCAAAGAGGTGGCCGACCAGGATGGGAAGGCCTGCTTTGCGACGCTTACAGCGGCATCGAGATCTCTTGCTGTAGCCAGCCGTACCGACTTCGTGGCTACACCGAGGGCCGGGTCAAACACCTCTCCGAATCGATCGGATTCGCCTTCGTAGGAAGTTCCTCCGACATAATGTGAAATCACCGTCTTGGTCACCGAGTGGTCCTCTCTCATGGGATTTATGCCCCAAGAAGAGCGTAGCGATTCTCGATGGCGTGTGGGTCGTGAGCTTGAGCCTTCCACTCGCCGATAGCCTTCTGGGATGAAAGGTCTGGCGGTGAACAGTCGAGGCCTATTGGCGCTTTCACTGGGCCTCTTGGCGGCCCTTACCGGCTGCCAACTTCCTACCTCGGTCACCCCGGCGCAACCCGAGATTGTCGTGTTGGAACTCGAGCCACAGGCATCATCGGAGGTGGTCGTTCCTGAACCCGAGCCAGAGCCCGCAGATCCGCTTCAGGAGCGTCTTGACGAAGCGATTGCGGGCATGGATCTTCGCACCCAGCTTGCAGGGCTCATGGTGGTCACCGTTTCCGGCATGGACCCTGCAGTTCACCAGGAGTTTCTCGAGGAAGTGCCGGCAGCAGGTTTCCTCCTCTTAGCCGGAAATCTTCAAGGCGATGTCTACACGATCAGAGATTTCATTAGCGCCCTGCACGAGTCCTCCGACTTTCCCCTCATTACCGCCGTGGACCAGGAAGGAAACCCTGTTGCTCGAATCCCTGGAGATCAGTTCCCGGGGGCCCGAGTTCTTGGATCCGGCGACGTTGCTGCCACCGCGGAAGCATTCCTCGCCCGCCAGCAACTCGTCGATCGTGCTGGAGCAAACGTGAACTTCGGGGTGGTGGCTGATGTGAGCCTGGGCTCTGGTGCGTACATCCACTCCCGCTCGTTCTCCACAGACCCCGCTATTGCCTCCGAGCATGTCGCCGTGGCGGCGAGTGCTGAGGTCCCCGAGGTCGCCCAAACACTCAAGCACTTCCCCGGACACGGTCTTGTGTATGCCGATTCCCACCGTGTAGTACCGAGCTCCGACATCTCCTGGGAGCAGTGGAGAACCACTCATGCCCTGCCCTTCGAGGCAGGGATAGATGCCGGAGCAGAACTGGTGATGACCGGACACATTCGAGTTCCCTCGGTGAGTCAGGACCCCGCCACCCTCTCCGACGATTGGGT
>Ga0181554_1002239_pt1 | contig 17364 bp, 9 predicted proteins | sample 011ome_16_FD_145602 | JGI IMG/M metagenome (GOLD analysis project Ga0181554, IMG submission 145602) | Coastal salt marsh microbial communities from the Groves Creek Marsh, Skidaway Island, Georgia - 011503CT metaG (spades assembly) | ecosystem: Environmental > Aquatic > Marine > Intertidal zone >... | reverse complement strand
TCTTTAATTAGTAGGAAATGAGTTCCATAGACAACAACCTTGGCGGTGGAGGAGGAAGTGCCTCCGCTTCAGGAAAGAAGGGAGCCATTCAGTTGAGCGACGGGAACTTCAATTTGACTTCGAACAAAGAACTTAAGTCCGATCCCAAGACCGGAACCATCACCACGACAGGATTGACAACCACTGGTACTATTTGGGCATCCACTATTTCGACGTCCAACCTTATAGCAGACACAATCACCGACTTGACCGTCATTGGTGACGCATCCATCACCGGAGATGCCACTGTAGATGGTTTTGTTCAGGCAGCGACCATCTCATCCACTGGAAATATATACATAAGTTCTAATATCGGAATTGGAACCACCGATACCGCCGAGTACAAGTTACTGGTCAAGTATGGAACTAGTAATCTATTTGGCGTACCTTATGACACCACAGGACTGGCGGAAGGAAAGACCATTGTTTATGACGGAAGTGGTTGGGTCTACGACAATGCTGGACCCGCCGATGGTACCCAAACTGGTCAAATCCTCACGTGGGACGGTTCGGAGTGGTCAGCCAATAGCACAGTGGTGGTCGATGGGGCAAGTGTAGGCATAGGAACAACTACACCAAATAAGAAATTGGACGTTATCGGTGACATTAGAGGTACCAACTTGACCGCTACGGGTGCAGTCAACTCTTCAAACGTCAACACCTCTAACCTTTATGTTTCGGGACCCGCAGACATCACAGGCACCCTGAGTTCGGCCAACGTCAACACCTCTAACCTCTATGTCGTTGGGCCTGCGGATATCACTGGCACCCTGAGTTCGGCCAGCGTCAACACCTCTAACCTTTATGTCGTTGGGCCTGCGGACATCACAGGCACCCTGAGTTCGGCCAACGTCAACACCTCTAACCTCTATGTCGTTGGGCCTGCGGACATTACAGGCACCCTGAGTTCGGCCAGCGTCAACACCTCTAACCTTTATGTTTCGGGACCCGCGGACATCACCGGGACCCTGAGTTCGGCAAACGTCAATACCTCTAACCTCTATGTCGTTGGATCTGCGGGCATTACAGGCACCCTGAGCGCCTCCAACATCCAGACCTCGAAGCTCACCGTCACAAATTCTCAACAAATTTTAGGAAATCTAATAGTATCCCATACGGTCAGTGCACCTACGCTGCTAGTCGGTAAAGACGCACAGATCAATGGAAATCTGTATGTGTCTGGTGGTTTTGTTACGATCACAACTACCACCACTGGAACCAATCAGATCAATATCGACAACGCCGGGACGGGTCCAGCCCTCATCGTAAATCAGACCGGTGAACAAGCCATCGTGAACTTTTTGGACGATTACACAAGTGCCTTTTTCATATCGGGAGGTGGATTGTCAGGCCAGGGTGGGTTCGTGGGACTTGGTACCACTCTACCACAAGAACGTCTGGATGTTCGAGGCAATATTGTTTCAAGTGGAACTATCTCGTCGGCCAACGTCGACACCTCTAACCTCTATGTCGTCGGGCCTGTGGGCATCACCGGGACCCTGAGTTCGGCCAACGTCAATACCTCTAACCTCTATGTCGTCGGGCCTGTGGGCATTACAGGCACCATGAGCGCCTCCAACGTCGAGACCTCGAACCTCACTGTCAATGGAAATACCTACATAAGTTCTAATCTCGGTGTAGGCACGTCGGACACTGCCGAGTACAAGTTCCTGGTCAAGGATGGATCCAGTAATCTATTTGGCGTACCCTATAACACCACAGGACTGGCCGAGGGAAAGACCATTGTTTATGACGGAAATGGTTGGGTCTACGACAATGCTGGACCCGCCGACGGTACCCAAACTGGAGAAATCCTCACTTGGGACGGTTCGGAGTGGTCTGCGAACAGCGCTGTGGTGGTCGAGGGAACAAATGTCGGCATCGGATCCACGCAGCCCGTGGAGAGATTGAACGTGTCCGGCAACGTTCGCGTGACCCAAAACATGATCATAGGTGACTCCTATCACGGGAGGGCCATGCGTCTCAATGACACGCCCGCCTCCAATCTTTATTACCAGCCCAATTTAACCATAACCGGTTCTCTCACGTCCGCCGGTGACATTAAGACCAATCAGTCCTTCCGCGGACACAACATGTTCCTGAGCAACGCCATGACCATAAGCGGAGGGGTCGTCACCAACACCGGAACTGGCGATGCATCCGTGAATGGCTCGTTGACGGTTCAAGGAGATACCGTACTCAATGGAACAACCTCGGCCACACAATTAAATGTAGCAGGAACCATCACGACGTCCAACATCGTCGCCAACACCGGGACCTCAGAGTTCCGTTTGAGCTTCGTGGACAACGAGTCCAATGGCATGAGACTGTCAGAGGATAGTTTGGCGATTGGGAACGAAGCCGGGAGGTTAACACAAGGGACCCGATGCATTGCGATTGGGTATGGAGCCGGGAGTGAAACACAAGGGAGCTACTCTGTTGCGCTTGGATCTAACGCTGGGAAGTATTCACAAAATTCCCAAGGAATTGCGGTTGGAAATCTTGCCGGGTATATAACACAAGGGACCCAATGCATTGCGATTGGATTTGGCGCCGGGTATCAGGGACAAGGGACCGCCGCTATTGCGATTGGTTATGCCTCCGGGAGTTTGACACAAGCGGACCACGCCGTTGCGATTGGATATAACACCGGGCGGCATTCACAAGGGTCCCAAGGCATTGCGATTGGAAACCGTGCCGGGCAGTTTTCACAAGGGTCCAGCTGCATTGCGATTGGATATGGCGCTGGGAGTTTGTCACAATACGCTAACTCAATAGTAATAAACGCAACAGGAAACACTTTAAGTAGTCAAGCGACAGATACTTGTTACATAAAACCACTTCGAAACGCCGCATTTCCTATGTATTTAAGATACTATGATGTATCGGGAGAAGTGTCATACTACGCATCATCCGACAGGCGCATGAAGCGGAACATTCAACTTGCGTCCACTTCCGCGATCAACGAGATATCAAATTTGAATGTATATACGTTTGAAGAAAAGGACAATGGTATTCATCCAGAGAACGCCGAAACCATATGGACCCCAAGTGTGGGTGTCATCTCTCAAGAACTTTACAAATATGCACCTTCGATGAGACATGCAATACACATTCCCAAAGACGTGGGCGATATCGATTCATTCGTGCCACCAGAAGATCCAAATGACCCTACGGTCGATTGGAGTGTATGGGGAACGGAAGCGGCTACTTTGGATTACGCGACACTGGTGCCACATACCATGAAGGCAATCCAGGAACTGAATCAAGAGATTATTAATTTAAAAACTAGAATCGCTGAATTGGAAAATGCGAGTGCTTCTGGTTAGTAACGCGTCCCCGTTTGAAAAAGTAAAGTCTGGGTATGCCGTACAGTTGCGTCATCTTACACGTATGATTTTGAATCGAGGACACACGGTCACACTTGTAACATGGAACATGCACATATGGGGTGGCAGGCAATTGACTTTCAAAGAAGTCGATGCCTTTCCGGAATTTAGAGACTACACATCAGATCCCTACTCGCGAAGTCTCTTGGACAACCCAAATGTCCACCTAATGTTTAATCCGCACATAAGTCTTCCTTCAGAGGTTAAATGTTCAGAGATAAATGAAATGATTCTCCTTACAAAATCGGATCATGTATTTTTTATAATGGATCCTCATGTTCTTTCGTTTACAGATGCGAACAAATTCGAATGTAGATCTCATTTCTGGCTCCCCATTCACTACGATCCCATAGAGAAATATACTGAACATGTTTTAAAGCACTTTGACCATATAATACCTCTAAGTCCTTCTACAGAAAAATTGGTAATCAAACAAGTTGGTCGTTCAGAAAAGTGTATCCCTCATGTGGTGAACTTCAGAACGAAACTTCCTGATTACATCACAAAGGAACAACTGAGGGATGAATTTGGAATTCCTATGAACAAGTGGTTGATTCTGACTGTTGCTGGAAACTACGAAACCACTGGGAGAAAATCATTTGACACCACGATGGCGACATTCAATAAATTTCTGGACAAGTATCCAAATGCCATTCTTTGGATTCATTCTCAATTTGAAAACACGGGATCCCAAAGAGCTTATGACATTGATGGGATGGCAATGGATCTTGAAATACCAAGAGAATCGTTTATAAATACCGAATACGTTGTTGATGAAGTAACTTTACAAAAGATGTACAAGTCTGCAGATGCCTATATATGTGGTTCGCGTGCAGAAGGGTTTGGAATATCTCAGTTGGAGGCTCAATACTTTGGGTTGCCAGTGGTAGCCACTAAATTTGGAGCCATGGAAGACTATTGTTGGCACGGTGTATGCGCCGAACCCGCCCAAGTAAGTTACAATCACATGCAAAGTGCGTGGTGGGTGATGCCTAGTATAAATAACATGACAGATGCCCTTGAAAAAGTTTACAAGGGTGAACTAACTACAACGAGCGAAGAAGTTTCAAAAAGAGTAAAGTCCGAAATGTCATATGAAACTGTAGCGAAGAAAATCATGGATCATCTTGAAAGTCTGTAAGACCTTCCTTGAACTTTGCATAGATTAGAGCGTAAATATTTCCAGTCGGAGCTTCATCATATTTCAATACAATAGGTTTGGTTTCGATAGATGATTTTCCATTTAGATATGACTCTTTTGAAACATAGATGTTAAAATTTGCACTTACGTTGTATTCAGCTTTGTCGTATTCCTCTAGCTGAGGAGGAGTGTCATTGTTGTAGCGCAAAACGTTCCTCTCCACATTTTTGTGTATTTCTAAAGATTTATTGTCTAGACACGCATAGTAACTATTGACACTCATGCCATTTTTAAGATAATAAGGCTCATTTACTGTGATCCCCATTTTATATTACGAGTGAATTTATTTTAAATCAAAAACGCACAAAATGTGACTGGTGCAGTGGCCCACGCCACCCGAGTGAATAAATCTTTCCTAGCCAACTAGTAGAATAAGATGCCAACCTACGACGGGATTGGCGAGACCATCACCCACAAGCTCGAGTTAGAGGGTGACATGTTTCTACAGGACATTGAGGGTGGCTCGTTGAGCACTCAAGTTCCTCTAGAGATTTTCAGTGACTTTGGGTCATCTGGCGACAATGCCATTAATTCGCGCATGCTCCGTTTGAGGGTTCAGAACTGCGGCGAGACCGACGTGTCCAACAGCTACGTCACGGACTTTGGGATCCGCGGCGAGGCGGACAAGGACTACTTTTTCATCACGGCGCCCCAGAATACGTCCAACGTCGGAGACCAGAACACCTTCGTCATCTCCAAGACGTCCAACGTCGGCATAGGGACCACCGACCCAGGCACCTACCGCCTACTGGTCAACAATTCCAGCACCAAGCAGTTTGGCGTTCCAGGTGACGACACGCCGACCACCGGCGACACCCTTATCTACACAGAAGCCGGTGAATGGGTCTACGCGTTTCCGGCCGGGAATCTTCCAGCGGGATCCATCAATAACGAGATACTCACATGGAATGGCGCGAACTGGGTGCCGAACAGCAGCATTATCACAACGAACTCAAACACGGCAATTGGCATAGGAACGTACACGCCGTCCGCCAACCTGCACGTGATCGGTTCGGTGACTGCGACCAGCGACGTCAACATATCTGGGGCATACCAGGGTGGCAAGTTGAGGGTCGGTTCTCTGCTCTCGGCGGTCCCGACGAACCCCAACGTGACCGTGCCGGGCGACCTGACCGTTTCGGGGACGCTGACCAGCGACGAGTGGATTCACACCGACAATGTTACTATAACTGGAAATCTCAAGTGCCAGACCCTGACGGCGTCCGACATCGTCGGAGGTTCCCCCCTTACCATCAGTGCCACTTCGATCGCCATCGAATCACCAGAGACTATGTCGGTAGCCGCTCCCATGAGCATAGGTACAATGACAGTTTCCAACATCTTCCACTCGGACCAGCTCACGATGTCGGCTAATGTATTCGTGACAGAAGGCAGCATCCTCACACTCTCGAAAATCTTCCACACGGACACGGTCACAATGTCGGCGAACATTGCCATGGATTCAGACAAGACCCTCACGACGTCCAACATCGAGACATCTAACTTAACTGTCAGCAATCGTCTATCGGGTGGCACCATCTCGGTCTCCAACATCGAAGCCACGGCCAACTTGGTCGTTGGTGGACCCGTGGACATTACAGGAACCCTTTCGGCGGCAGGCATAACCTCATCGGCAGATGTGAATGTCACCGGGTCCATCACCACGTCCAATATCGTGGCCCACGCCAACGAAAACCTTCTTATCAGCTCGAACCTTGAAGTCGGGACGTCCAACCTCTTCGTGAACACGGCGAACGGCAACGTCGGCATCGGGACGGATGCTCCATTATCAACTGCGAGACTGGATGTACGCGGAGACGGTATGGTATTCGATAAGGCTGAGGGTGACGGTACAATACTCATCGGTCTCTATAATTGGGTAGATACACAATCCCTTTTAATAGATAGGGGTGCGGCACATGGTACCGTAACAGCTTCCACCGACTACGACCCCCCACCAGGTACTGCTGGTGATGTCATATGCAAGTTTCAGAATACTGGGGGTGGTGAATCATTTACAGGTGACTTCTATCCTGGTCTCACGGGTTCAATTGATGATGTATTCACGTTCGGTGTATGGGCCCTCGCGACCCAAGATGTTGCTATGGAGTTTTTCATTAATCCAGGTGGTACTGGTAGTGCCGCAAGCTCATTTACTGTTGTGGGTGACGGAACTTGGCGTTTTTATCAGGTTTCAGTAACATTGACTGCAGGAACTAATATAAATATGTTTTTTAGGATTGATAACAACAGTTCGGGTAGGACAGTGTATCTAACGGGTGCCTCTATTCGCAAAAACCCAACGACTGGGGTTGTTTTACCATTCACTCCTAGGTACAGTCCTATAGATGGAAAGGGTACTGTGTTCGCTACACAGAATCTCGTCGCGAAGGAAGCCGCCATTAAGACATTGACCGGCAACGTCGGCATCGGGAAGACGAATCCGAGTTACAAGTTGGATGTTAGTGGAGACGTTCAGTTACAAGGTGCTGTAGGTCACGCTCTCTACGATAGTTTTACCGCACCAAACTCGGTAGAAAATATGCCACATTATGGGATTAAGTGGGCTAGTACGGGTGGCAGTGGTCCAACTGGTCATATGTCAGGTTATGGTGGTCTTAGATTCTTTACAGTAGGTTCTGCGAGAATGAGTATCGCGCAAGGCGGCAACGTCGGCATCGGGACGACGAATCCTGGTCAAAAATTGGAAGTGGGTTATTATGGTGGTGCACTTTCCAGTGACTTCGGGGCAATTCGAATAACAAATCACGCAACAAATCTTCATGAAACATCAATCGCTCGTTTTGATATCTCTTTGGGGGACATTGATGCTGGTACCGGTTCTGGAAGGAGAAAACTTATCTTTAATTCAAAAACAAATACGTTAGCCTCCGGGACAGATATACTATGCTTAGATGGTGAGTACAACAACGTCGGCATCGGGATTGCGAGTCCAAATCACAAGTTAGATGTGAACGGAGTCATTAAAAGTCAAAATACTCGTTTTTCTGCCTATTCGTCGCAGGCCAACACTGAATATCCAATTTTAACACCATTCATTCTTGAACACACAAACGAAAATACAGGATCGGCCTATAATACTAGTAATGGTATATTCACAGTTCCGGTAACCGGTGTATACTGTTTTCAAGCAACAGTTTATCTGTTGGGTACTGCATCTCAAATTGTTTTTTTATATAGATCCAGTAGTTCGGCAGGCTGGCAAGATTTGCAACCTGGAGGGAATGATTTTATATTGACATGTGGGGCTCATTCAGCCAATTCATTCTCAATGACCTATAAATTTAATGCAAATAACCAAATAGCAATTGGTATTAGATCTGATGTTAATGCGAATATTTGGATTTATCGAAGCCACACGTATTTTTCAGGATTTCTTATTTCTCCATCGTAAGTAACTGATGAATTGGTATATATCGGTTAATCCTGAAACGTTGACGATAGAAGACAGATTCCACGGTAATGACGATGATGTTTCGAGTCGTTCTTCTAGATTGGAACATATTGTCGTCCCGGGTGGCTTCGACTATTCGGTAAGCAGAAATCCAGAAACAAACGAAATTGAAGTTGCTACACACGAACTTCCTGATACTTCCATGGATAAATTGAGAATTGAAAGGAATTTACGTCTAAAACAGAGCGATTGGTTTGTATCTATTCCAGATTTACCTATTTCAATGGAGAAGGTTCAGGAATGGAAATCATACCGCCAAGCCTTGAGGGACCTCCCCGCCAATACGACGGATCCAAACAAACCTGAGTGGCCCACGCCACCCGAGTGAATAAATCTTTCCTAGCCAACTAGTAGAATAAGATGCCAACCTACGACGGTATCGGATCATCGGTGACCCACGAGATCGAGGTGGTCGGCGATGTGTTCATCAGCAATGTCGAAGGGGGTTCCCTAAGCACCCAGGTCCCCTTCGAGATTTTCAGTAACGTTTCCGGGATGGCGACGCCTCCGACCGACTCCCGGCAGGTCAGGTTGCGGGTTCAGCCAAGTGCAGAGGCGAGCCCTGACGATTCCTATGTGACCGACATGGGCATCCAGAACACCACGGACAACTACTTCTTCATCACGGCGCCCCAGAACACGTCCACCGTCGGCGTACAGAACACCTTCGTCATCTCCAAGACGACCAACGTCGGCATCGGGACCACGGACCCCCAACAGTCCCTTCACGTCGTGGGAAACGCGTGGATCACCGGAACCTTGACGACGTCCAACATCGTCGGTACCTCTCCGGTGACCATCAGTTCCGGCCTGGTGATTGGTCCTGGAGCCACACTGATCGCAGCCGCCATTGAACCTCCCAGCGGCGTAGAGTCCAACATGAATATCACCGGGACTATCACGACGTCCAACATCACCCACGGGTCAAAGATTACCGTGACCTCCAATTTGCTCATGGGTTCGGACAAGACCCTCACGACGTCCAACATCGAGACCTCTAACTTAACTGTCAGCAATCGTCTATCGGGTGGCACCATATCGGTTTCCAACATCGAAGCCACGGCCAACTTGGTCGTTGGTGGACCCGTGGACATTACAGGAACACTTTCGGCGGCAGGGATCACTTCGTCGACATATGTGAATGTCACTGGGACTATCACGACGTCCGACATCGTGGCCCATGCCAACGAAAACCTTCTTATCAACTCGAACCTGGAAGTCGGTACGTCCAACCTCTTCGTGAACACGATGACAGGCAACGTCGGCATCGGAACGGACGATCCACAACACGTATTACATGTCGTAGGCACGGCATCGTCTATACTCGAAGTTCAAAACACTGGTGATACTGCACGTGTTCAACTCAACGGTAGTGCAGGAAAAGGTGGTGATTTAATATTTCAACAAAATGGCACATCCACATGGGGGATTGCTTCGATTGGAGACAAACTTCATATTCTAGGGGATGATTTAACTAGTCAAAAGCGAATGACGTTTGATGATAACGGCAACGTCGGCATCGGGAACGAGAGTTCTAATGCGAAGTTACAAGTGAATTACACAGAGGGATCTCTCAGTACTATTAGTTATGGAACCCCATCAACGTGGCACGACAAAGGTATTGGGTTAATTGGTGGTACCGGTGGTTTCATATACGGGCACGATATAAACCATTCTATATTCTTCAGACGATCACCTTTTTACACTGGTGGCGACAATAATGCGTATGTTTCTCCTGGATATCACTCCTTTCACACGGGTAATTTGGTTGGTAATGCAGGTTTGTTGGAGAGAATGCGAATAACAGCGGGAGGCAACGTCGGAATCGGGACCGCGAGTCCCAGTGCGCGATTACATGTGGTTGGTGGAACAGATTCAATTTATATACTCAAAAATGCAAATACTGGTGGCGTCGGGATAAAATTTTCGGACAAACTTGACGAAGCTCAATATGGTACTTTAAGATTTTATCATGCTGACGCCGCTTCTTTTGGTGCTGGCGCGGCGTTCAGGTTAGCTACGAGTGAAACCTCTGAAGTGCTAGCGATAGGTGGTTCACTGATGATTGGAGTTGACGGGAAAGACTCGGGTTCTGTTGGCAATGGAAGGAAAAATCTCTGGATTCAGAGTACCTATGGCGGCAACACGTCTCAAAACTACGGTTGGTGGATTGGAACACAGAATTCGACTTTAACCTCTGGTGATAATGATTTGCATTTTACTGTATTAAGAAACGGAGCTGCGAGTGCTGTGGCTTATATACAAGATGACGTAGCATCAGAGATCAAAATGAATTTCACTGGACAACATAGAACCTTTATAAAAAATATACCTTATGAATCTTCATATAATTATGAAGGAATGATAGTATGCTCTGACAACAACGAATATATTAGGATGTCTAGAGGTATTACAAAAGGTATGGAAGCTATTACGATAAACGAATCATTGCCTCTGGTTTCATTGTCCAATGTTGCGTATGATAAAAAGTGTTTTGGAGTGATATCTTTTTCGGAGGATCCAAATCAAAGAAAAGAAATTAATGGTTCATTTGTATCTGTTTTTAAAAAAGAAGAGGGGGACATTCGCGTCTACATTAACTCAGTGGGAGAAGGTGCGATGTGGGTAGTAAACACGAACGGAAACATGGAATCGGGCGACTACATCACGACGTCCAATGTGGCGGGTTATGGGCAGTTACAAGACGATGATATTCTTCACAACTACACGGTGGCCAAGATTACGATGGACTGCGACTTTAATCCACCACAACAACCTGTTCAGATAATTTTGAAGGACGAGGAAGGGAATAACATCCTGGATCAGTACGGACAACTTCAGTGGATCGATGACCCAAGTGGCGCCACGGAAGCGGCCTACAAAGTAAAGGAATTGGATGGTGGTATTTTGGCAGCCTTCGTGGGTTGCACGTACCACTGTGGATAAATCTTTCCTAGCCAACTAGTAGAATAAGATGCCAACCTACGACGGCACCTACAAGCTCGCGGTTGAAGACGGGCGAACTTTGATCCGAGACGTGGAGGGGGGTTCCCTAAGCACCCACGTCCCGCTTGAAATATATAGCAACTACGCAGCCCAAGGGACCTTGACGGATTCCAGGCAGTTGAGGCTTAGGACCCAACCCTATCTCGAGTCAAATGCCGCCAATGCCTACGTGACCGACATGGGCATACAGAACACCACGGACAACTACTTCTTCATCACGGCACCCCAGAACACCTCCACCGTCGGCGACCAGAACACCTTTGTCATTTCGTCGACCTCCAACGTCGGCATCGGGACCACGGACCCCCAGCAGCCCCTTCACGTCGTGGGAGACTCCTGGATCACCGGAACCTTGAGTACGTCCAACGTCGAGACCTCTAACTTAACTGTCAGCAATCGTCTATCGGGTGGCACCATCTCGGTCTCCAACATCGAAGCCACGTCCAACCTGGTGGTCAGTGGACCCGTGGATGTCACCGGAACGCTTTCGTCTGCCGGAATCACCTCCTCAGCAGCCGTGAATGTCACCGGAACCATCTCCTCTTCGTCCACGGTAACCGGAACTGATCTGGTGGTTTCAGGAACCGCACAGGGTCTCCACCTAACGTCCACTGGAACTCTGTCGGCGGCTGGAATTACTTCTTCTGAAAACATCGAGATCGTGGGTGCAAACAAAACACTTACATCCTCTAACATCAACACATCCAACCTGGTGGTCGGTGGGCCAGTGGATGTCACCGGGACCCTTTCAACTGCGGGACTCACTTCGTCGGAAAACATCGAGATCATAGGCGCCAACAAAACACTTACATCCTCGAATGTCAACACGTCCAATCTGGTGGTCAGTGGGCCCGTGGACATCACTGGAACCCTCTCAACCGCGGGACTCACTTCTTCTGAAAACATCGAGATCATAGGTGCCAACAAAACACTTACATCCTCTAACATCAACACGTCCAACCTGGTGGTCAGTGGGCCCGTGGACATCACCGGGACTCTCTCAACCGCGGGACTCACTTCGTCTGCAGCTGTGAATGTCACAGGTACCATTTCTTCGTCGTCGACCGTAACCGGAACTGATCTGGTGGTTTCAGGAACCGCACAGGGTCTCCACCTAACGTCCACTGGAACTCTGTCGGCGGCTGGAATTACTTCTTCGGCAGCAGTTAATGTCACGGGTACGATAAGCGCGACCGGCGATATCAAAGTAGATGCAGGTAATGGACTGCGGGCTCGTACCGGGACATTTGGTTCAGTGGAGACATTTGGAGACCAAGGCAGTGGTTACAACGGATACAGTATAAACGGGGATGCTGTATTTATGTCTAATGGAATTCTATATGGGTTGTTTGATGGTGCCTATAACGATTGGGGTGTCCAATGTACACAACTAGGACCAACTACGATATATTATAGTGGAATTCCTAAACTCACTACTGCCCTCAATGGCGTGAATGTAACCGGAACCATAAGCGCGAGTAGTACTATCAGTTCGGCAGGGTTGAATGTAACCGGAACTATAAGCGCGACCGGCGACATCACGGCATTTTCGGACAAAAGGTACAAAGACGATTTGGTCGTGATCGAGAGTGCCTTGGACAAGGTCAAGCGGCTCACGGGCTACACCTACACGCTCCACGGGAATCGCTCGGCGGGTCTCTTGGCTCAGGATGTACTGGAGGTGCTACCCGAGGTGGTCAAGGGGTCCGAGGAGACGAACTACTCACTGGCCTACGGGAACCTCATGGGTCTCATCGTGGAGGCAATCAAGGACTTGGATAAAAAGGTTGATAGAATATTAGAGAAACAATGACGATCCCAACGACGGGCGCCGTGAGTTTCAGCAGCATTGCCAATGAGTATGGTTTATCAACTACATCCGGAGGAGGGGTATCCATGAAGTCGTGTTCGGATATTTCAATCAACTACAGTACCACCAACATAAGCATGACCGAATTCCGCGGACGCGATCGGGACGACCTCGTGGGGAAAAATGCCACTGACAGGAGTATCACGGCTCCCGTGACCGACATAACTCAGATATCTGGAAATAAATCCGCAACCGTCCGCATGGTTGTCGGTCTTAGCACTGCCGATGATGGTATCCTAGTTGATTTGGGGGGGAGTGGTTATGGCTCAGTCATCTATACTTGGAACGGGACACTTTACGCATCGTGTGGGGATGGAGCCGTAGTTGGTGGTACCGTAGAACTCTCATGGCCCATTCCAGCCACCTGGTCTAACACGACAAGTAGGGTCGTCGTCGCGGGTTTCAGTGTTCAGGACAGCACCCTTAATACCTTGTTCGTTGATGGTATTCTAAGAGATTCGTCAAATGCAGCCCCCTCTGGAAATCCTTCGGAAATTGCTGGAAGTAATGGTTCTGGAACGGGAGAGGTAAAAGGTGGTTCAATAGCAGCAAACAGAACTACAGGAAATCCTGCGTATCAAGCCGGTTCAACCATAAAAGGCACTCAAATATGGCTCAATAAATTACCGTACATCCCAGTCTACGGCGGCGACAAGATCATATACGCATCCGGAAGTCTACACAATGTTTTTACCACGCTCGGAAATAGCACATTTGGACTTTACGACGTGGGTCCCATCACCAGACCAGCCGTGAGGTATTTGGCGGTAGCCGGTGGGGGAGGGGGTGGGTATGCCGGTGGGGACGCCAATGCAGGAGGAGGAGGAGGTGGCGGAATTTTGTTTAACAACACGGGAGTTACATTGGCCGTCGGAACGTATACAGTGACGGTCGGAAGTGGTGGAACTGGTTCAACCAGTAATAGACAAAGAGGCGCAAACGGAGGTAATAGTGTATTCGGAACTACGGCAACTGCCATTGGTGGTGGAGGTGGAGGAAGTCAGAGGAGTTCGTTTCGCGATGGGTCAAATGGGGGCTCCGGAGGGGGCGGCGCCATCTCGGGCGGCACGGGGTCGCAAGGAGGGGATGGCGGCGGCGGGAATGACGATAAAGCCGGTGGCGGCGGCGGCGGAGGCGGAACATCAGGTCAAAACGGAGGGGCTGCGACCAACAGTGTTGGTGGAAACGGTGGAAACGGAACGACCTACACGTGGGGTCACCTCGGCGCAACGAGCACAACTTATGCAGGAGGAGGAGGAGGAGGAGGAAGAGGAACTCCTGGTTCGGGTGGAGCGGGCGGGGGCGGGGCGGGGGCGTTGAACCGAAACACCTCGGGGCAGTCTGGTTCTGACATTTATGGCGGTGGCGGAGGCGGCACCGCCCTCGCCGCCAGCAACGGCGGTTCTGGACACGTGACCCTTCGTGTTCCATGGTCGTTTCAAACGTAATACTAAAATATCGTTGATTATTAGAAAACCATGTCTTACTTGGGAATTGGCATTGATGATCCAAATCATCCCCTTGAAGTTGACAATGGTCAGGTCTTCATCAGCAACGTGGAGCAAGGGAGTGCCAAAAACGAGGTTCCATTTGAGATCCACAGCGACTATACCGGAATTACCGGTGACATCCTCGAGGGTGCCAGGCAGTTCAGGCTTCGCGCGACGCCGACGCTGATCACTCCATCTAGTGTCAACATGGACATGGGGATTGAGCCAACCCGCGGAGATTACTTTTACATAAGCAATCCGGTGGTTGACACGCCGCTCGGTTCCAATGCGGCGTTCAGGATCACACAAGCCGGTGACGTAACCATGGGAAATGAACTTTCTGTTACAGGAAACGTAACCTCGAACGCATTACAGGTAGGTAATGTTTTATATGTTGATGGAACAAAAACCAATATATACAGTAACGTCGGCATCGGGACCACGGACCCTCAGAAGTCCCTTCATGTCGTGGGAGACGCTTTGGTCACAGGAACCCTGACGACTTCCGGTATCGTCGGAGGTTCGCCCTTGACCTTGTCTTCGGATAGCGTGGTCAAGATCGACGGCCCTGGAGGACTTTCTGTTACTGGACCCCTGACAATAGGCGGGTCAGATATAGGAACACTGTCATACTCGAATTTAAATACAGATCATTTTTTATATTTTGATGCAACAACTTATACAGTAAGTCAATTATTTGATGGTATTTTTAATAGTGCATTTATAGATCCGGAAGGGCGTTTGTTTATGAAAGGAAATAACCAATATGGCCAACTTGGTCTTGGTTATAGTAATCCGACAGAGGTGACAAGTTACGTTCGTACTGCGTTGAGTATCACCGATAGCATTACACATGTAGCGTGTGGGTATTTCCACACCATGATCATAGCAGGTGGAAAGGTTTATGGAACCGGGAATAACGGATACGGACAACTTGGGATCGGGTCCACTATATCTAAAAATACGTTCACGGCAACGCCCGTGACCAACGCGACCCAGATTGCGTGCGGGAGTTACCACACCACGATCGTGGCCAATGGAACGGTTTCTGGAACCGGGGATAACGGATTCGGACAACTTGGGATCGGGTCCCCCGGATTTAATTTTTATGAAACTACGTTCACGGCAAACGCAACGCCCGTGACCAACGCGACCCAGATTGCGTGCGGGAATGACTACACCACGATCGTGGCCAATGGAACGGTTTCTGGGACCGGGTTTAACTACCACGGACAACTTGGGATCGGGTCCTCCGGATTTGGTGCTGATAAAAATACGTTCACGGCAAATGCAACGCCCGTGACCAACGTGAGCAAGATTGCGTGCGGATTTTTACACACCATGATCATAGACACCAATGGAACGGTTTCTGGAACCGGGTTTAACTACTACGGACAACTTGGGATCGGGTCCTCCGGAATTGGTGCTAATAAAAATACGTTCACGGTAACGCCCAAGTTCAACGTGAGCCAGATTGCATGTGGTTCTGACAACACCATGATCATAGCAGAAGGTGGAACGGTTTCTGGAACCGGGTATAACTACTTCGGAGTACTTGGGATCGGAACTGGGACTTTAAGCGTAACTACGTTCACGGCAAACGCAACGCCCGTGACCAACGCGACCCAGGTTGCGTGCGGGGGTTACCACACCAACATTTTAAAAGCTAACGTCATTTATACAACTAATCGTGTACAAGCTATTTTCGAAGAAGAAATAGCTACTGGTACACGTGTCGGTATAGGTATAACAAATCCAAGATATCAACTGCAACTTTCTAAAAATTCGGCGGCGAAACCAACTTCATCTGCATGGACAATCCTATCGGACCGAAGAATCAAGGAAGATATTGTTGATGCCGATCTGGACACTTGTCTCGAAAACGTAAAAAACCTGAAGCTTCATTATTTCAAACTTAGGGATGACATCGTCAAGTTGGATCCCATGTTCAACGACTCCCACAAATTGGGATGGATAGCACAGGAAGTCGAAGAGGTCTTACCTAAATGTGTTACCACGGTACCAGAACAGTACGGTCTATTAGGTGTAAAAAATTTGGACGTAGATCAGATATACGTCAACATGTTTGGTGCAATTCAAAAATTGGTCAAAGAGAACGAAGAACTCAAGGTGGATGTTGAAAGTTTGGAAAATAAGTGACACGTTTGAACCTCGTATCTAAAATATACTTAACTAATAGAAAACATGTCCTACGTAGGCATAGGGACGACAGAAGCTAAACATCCCCTTGAAGTTGAGGGCCAAGTCTTCATCAGCAACGTGGAGCAAGGAAGTACCACCAACCTGGTTCCATTTGAGATCCACAGCGACTATAATGGAAGTTCTCCCGTCATCCTCGAGGGTGCCAGGCAGTTCAGGCTTCGCGCGACGCCGACGCTGATCACTCCATCTAGTGTCAACATGGACATGGGGATTGAGCCAACCGGAGGAAATTACTTTTACATAAGCAATCCGGTGGTCGACACGCCGCTCGGTTCCAATGCGGCGTTCAGGATCACACAAGCCGGTGACGTAACCATGGGAGATGATCTTTCTGTTACGGGAACTATATCAACATCGAACATTATGTCTATCACTGACACTTTATATATTGACGGAACAAGAATCAATATATACAGCAACGTCGGCATCGGGATCACGAACCCTCAGAAGTCCCTTCATGTCGGGGGAGACGCTTTGATTACAGGAACCCTGACGGCTTCCAACATCGTCGGAGGTTCGCCATTGACCTTGTCTTCGGATAGCGTGGTCAAGATCGAAGGCCCGGGAGGACTTTCTGCTACTGGTCCAGTGACATCACCATCCGTGGTAGGAGGAACAGTATCATCATCGAATACACCTATAGGTGGCGTTATATATGTTATTCCTGGACC
>Ga0181554_1002231_pt1 | contig 17398 bp, 14 predicted proteins | sample 011ome_16_FD_145602 | JGI IMG/M metagenome (GOLD analysis project Ga0181554, IMG submission 145602) | Coastal salt marsh microbial communities from the Groves Creek Marsh, Skidaway Island, Georgia - 011503CT metaG (spades assembly) | ecosystem: Environmental > Aquatic > Marine > Intertidal zone... | reverse complement strand
CGCCTTTGCATAATGTTGAGGCTAACATTTTAATACCTCTATGTTCAAGATAACCCTCACTAAGTTACAGGCTGAGGGCAGTTAAGTGTCCATCAGACATGACTGAACCGATAGCAAAAGGCAATGTTAGGGCTGGTAATTCATTCATTTTGATATGTTCCAATCGCTAAGCACTTCATCGGTATGTTCCCCAAATAATGGTGCGCTTTTGGAAATTTTTGCAGGTGTTTTTGAGAGTTTTACAGGAGATCCAAGGGTTTTTATTTCTCCAACCTTTGAATGATTGACAGACTCAACCATGCCTCTCGCAAGCGTTTGAGGATCATTAAAAACGTCAACATGATTTAATACTGGGCCTGCTGGAATACCCTCATCCTTGAGTAATTTCCAGATCTCTTGAGTTGAATATTTTTTAAAGAAAGCGGTCAAGTCTCCAGCGAGTTGGATATGGTTCTTTACCCTGTCTTTCTTTGTATGATATCTGGGGTCACTCAAAAAATGCTCACAGCCAAGTACTTTGCATAGAGCAATCCAAAAGTTCTCTTGCGCACCACCGACGGTGATATACCCATCTGCGGTTTCAAACATCTGATAGGGCGCGCTCCCCCTGTGCGCTTGCCCAAGTCTTTCTGGCACCTCGCCATTCGCAAACACGCTCGCAGCTTCATAAACACCCAGCGATATACCAGCTTCAAAAAGACTTGTATCAATATATTGCCCAACGCCAGTGTTTTGCCGGTTAGTCAAAGCCATTAAAATACCAATGGCCGCGTGCATTCCAGCGCATACATCTGAAACTGGCATCGGAATTCTGAAGGGAGGGCCGTCTGCAGGCCCATTTATTGACATTAGTCCTGACATGGCATTTGCGATTAGATCAAACCCTCCGCGTCCAGCGTAGGGACCTGTTTGCCCAAAACCAGAGATTGAGCAATATATTACGGTAGGGTTTATTTTTGAGACGGCGTCATAATCAATACCCAGCCTTTTAACTACTCCCGGCCTGAAGTTCTCAATCATCACGTCAGCTTTTTCAGCCATCTGCTTTAAAATGCGCAAGTCATCATGTTTTTTTAGGTCCAGTACGACTGACCTTTTATTCCGGTTCCAAAGCATAAAAGGTGCGCTCTCACCCTCTTGAAAAGGCGGTGAGTGCCTTAATGGGTCCCCCCCATTAGGGTTTTCAACCTTAACAACGTCCGCACCGTGATCCGCGAGGATCATGGAACAATAAGGCCCAGACAAGTGAGTTGTGAGATCAAGCACTTTTAATTTGTTAAGTGAGCTCATGCTTCTCCTATTCGGGCATTACAAGTTTCATCAAAAAGAATTCCAAAGGAGCTGGCCCTTACCTTTCGAGCGTGTCGTCCAGCGCTGCAATCAACTTGGTCATGCCACGGTAGATGAATAATGGACCAATGATAGTCTTAATGCACCTACCTCTGGGTCAATACCCATCTGCACCCTTCTGCTAACTTCCTGTTCACCGCTTCATTATAAACAGCATTGCACCGCTTTGGATATTGGCCTCGATACTCAGACCATTGATGAATATCATTTTCAAAGGCAAAAGCAGAATGAAACGGCGACACAATAACGATGTCAGGCAGTGCAAGTGCGCAGCCATATATGCTTTATTAGATTTTTGTGGTATTATAATACCTCATTATCGGGGTGACTGAAATGATAGAAAAAGGGAATGTTCGGATTGGTCTAGAATGGCGTTTTGGGCCCAACTGGCCGGGACAGAGATGTGGAGCAAAAACAAGGTCTGGATCACCCTGCAAACGGCCAGCTAATAAACAAACGGGGCGCTGCCGTCTTCATGGGGGTGCATCTACCGGCCCCAAGACAAACGAAGGCAAGGCAATCATTGCGAGATCAAATACCAAGCATGGTCGTTATACCAAAGCCAAACTTGCAGAGAGAAAAAGGCAAGCAATGATTACAAAAGAGCTTTGGGCTCGTCGAAAAATGATTGAACTTCAACTGTCTTTAACCAAGAATGAGGACCTCTACTTATCTGAGTTCTTAGAAACAGAGGAACTAGATACACTTAAGACTAGTAGGTATAAACACAGGCTCAATCTTTGGAGTAAACAAGGTAGGGCTAGGAAGCAGTACCACGAGAATGAAACCATACCTTAGTGGTAGTTGTTGTTAGGTCTATTCCATTACCAGTAACTTTTTACGGTGCAGATATAATTACGCCTACTCGGCTAATAGAGACCCTTTCGCTTGGTGGTGCATTTAGGAAAGGTAATAACTAACTGTTTGAAGTTTCATTTAAGCTTTGAAATATGTAAGTCCAAGGCCTTTGTGGACATTGTTGTCTCCCAACAGAAGCAAGCCATACTAAACATTAAAACAATGATAGTGCCTCCCATAAAACTAGGTGCTATTTCTTGATGGCCATAATAAGAAAAAAACAACGCGCATAAGTTTAAGATAAAAGATACACCAGCAAAGAACAGTGAATATTTCACCATCACCATTCTTTTCCTCATGACACTCAACTCTTTATTTAAAATAGTCTGCCTAGATTGATCAATTTTAGGGGCTTCCATTTGTGAGGAGATGTTCCGCATTAACCCAGCAAGACTGGTGTATCTAAAATTTAGAGCCACGATAGCCAAAGGAATAGCTGGAAATAATGTTCCTACCGCAGCAATTGTCATCCCACTCTCCAAAAAATATTTTCAATTAGAGTATATTAATTTACAGCACTTTTTGGTCATAGATCCCCCTCTGGCGGGGGAGGTGCCAGAGGGAAGAAATGTGTTTACGGAGTAAGTGAGTGTTCAACTTGGAGGAAGTAAACTCACGAACATTAATTACTTGTTTTATATGATGCGTAACAGCGCTATAATTGCATATATGCGGTGCATTAATTGCACCACACTGTGCTTGAAGCTTAATTTTGTGGCTATAAGAATGTGGAAAAACCCCAGCCCTAAAACACCCTAAAAAATCTCACACCCTATTTAACATCCTCAACATCCTCAACACCCCCCACAGGGCTGGGTGTATATCTGTCTCTCTATCTGTTTCTTTTGTGAGATAAGCAGCAAGGCAGCTGCACGTGCTGAACATGTTTTACATGTTGAGGATGTTGGGCATCTGCTTGGTGCATAGCGAGTATACAAGCTGTGCCTATTGACAGCTAAGTATCAGTAGTAAACTCTAGGCTATCGCTTGTGTTTAACAGGCAGTGGTGCCCTAAGGGTGTAACTAACCCTTGTCGAGTGCACCATTTTACTCCGTGTTATCAATAGATTAACCAGAACAGGCCATTTGTCTGCCCCTTGTCACCTATGAGTCCAAAACAAGCGGATTCCTTGAGGTTTTGCCAGGTTGTCGGGCTTCCTGATAAGCCTGATGTTCTGAACATCCTGATCGAATGGAAAGACCCCATCACCTTCAAGCATTATCCCAGAGGCACACCCAGAAAGCTTACCTTTGTCTGCAGTGTCGAATGGGCATGGTCACCCATGAATAACAGGATCGCCAACTACTATATCAACCCCAAACCATGGGCGCGTGTATCTCATCAGCATTCTGGGGTCTTTATGTCCTGAAATACTGATTGAACTTCACTTTGATATGAGCCTTTTTAGTGACTTCATTGAACACTTCTTTCGCTAATATCTTGGCTTTTGCCCGACTGGCGGCATCACCGAAGCCACGGCACCCGATTGGCTGTCCCTGCCAAACGTGCAATGCATTGGCGGGTCTTGGGCTGCACCGGCAAAGCTGATCAATCAAGCTGATTGGGATAGCAGTGGCAAAAATGCCAATGCGGTCAGCAAGCTGTGACAAAGTGATCTAGCCACATAAAATCTTGCCCAAGTGCCAAACCCCAAGCCCTAAGTGCTAAAGCCAAACGCTTTGCCGTGATGCCGCTAGTGCCGCATCAATTGAAGCATGATCAGCTTGAGAATCAACCGGCCAGCGCCAATCATTGAAATCTGGTTCAGATCATTTTTTGGTGCCAGCTCGACCAGATTCAACCCCAAAATCTGTCCTTTTGCCGCCAACGCCTCGAACAGTTCGATAATATGCCACCACATCAGCCCGCCTGGCGCGAGCGCAACCGTTCCGGGCATCACCGATGGATCAAGCCCGTCAACATCCAATGTCACAAAAAATCTGCCCGATGATGGCAGCGCCGCAATCACTGGTGCCATGCCATGACGATGAATATCTTGTGCCAGATGAATCTTAGCACCCCATCTTCGCGCCAGATCTATTTCCGGCTGTTTTGCGCTGCCAAATGAGCGGATGCCAATCTGGTGAATGGCGGTGATATGATCCTGTTCAGCGGCGCGGCGCATCGGGCTGGAATAGCCATCATGAATGCCATAGCGTTCATCGCGCCAATCCAAATGCGCATCAATTTGAATCAAGGTGACATCTGACAAACCATCAAGCCCCCTAATCACCGGGTTGGTAACACCATCATCACCGCCAATGCTTATCGGCATAATGCCGCGTTGAACAGCAAAGCGAACGGCATTTTCGGCAGCGTTGTAATGCTGCTGAACGTCACTCCCTTCAAGCGGAATATCGCCGCCATCGACAATCGTGAAATCATCCAAACAGACAGCGCGCTGAAAATCGGCATCAAGTGATTGACCATCAAGCAAAATCCGCGGGCTTGCCTTACGTAATGCGGCGGGGGCGGTCGATTGGTCATTCGGAAATTGATCGGCAAGATAGGGCTTGCCATGCGGAACGCCAAAGATAACCGCCTCGGCTTGCAAATCTTGCCATTCGGTAACGACAGGAAGATTCACAAAGCTGTTTGCGGCGGGCGGGTTGGTTTTGGGAATTTCAATCGTCATGATGATATGATGCTTTGTCCTAGCAGGCGGTTTGGCAATGGCAAAACATGGGCAGCAATGCGTCACAGTACCGCCGGCCACAGCTTTTTAGAAGATTAGCTAAGCATAGTCTGATAGAAAATCATAAAGAACAACATTCTCAGAAAAAGCAGGCTTTTCATTTCCACATTTCGGTCTAGCATAATTCTGATAAGTGGCTTCGCCAGTCGCGCCCCGCGACTTGTCTTGATAAAGGATGATATTCATGACAGGCATTTCTGCTGATCCCTATTGGTGGCAGCCCGCACCGCCGCAAGATTTTCACATTGAGCATTGGCCAGATCGTGCTGATGTGGTGATCATTGGCGGTGGCTATACCGGATTTGGCGCGGCCATTCCGCTTGCCCGCGCCGGGCTTGATGTTGTGGTTCTTGAACGCGATCAGATTGGGTCGGGTGCGTCGACGCGTAATGGCGGCATTACCAGCGGCAATTTGCGGCTGTCTTTTGACGATTTGGCCAAAAGATTTGGTGCGGAAAAAGCCACAGCTTTTTACCAAGAAGCCAAAGCGGCACGAGCTGATTTAGCGCAATTCATCATCAGCGAACAGATTGATTGCGACCTACAGCAATGTGGGCGTCTGGTTGGTGCCTTGCGTTCAGAATCGCTTGACAGCATGAAACGTGATGCTGAAAGGCTTACCAAATTGCTTGATATTGAGGCAACGGTTTATGATCGCGCCAGCCTTCCTGATTATATTGATACATCGCGCTATTGCGGCGGCATGATGCGCGACGATATTAGCGGCATTCATCCGGCGAAATTACTAGCTGGCATGTGCCAGATTGCGCGCCAAGCTTCGGTCAAAATCGCAACCCAGACAAAAGTGATTGCGGTAAGCCAGCAAAACACATCATCACCCACCCCCGAATTTCGCATTGAGACCAGCCGCGGCATCATCCGTGCCGGTCATGTTATCAGTGCGACAAATGCCTATACAGATGCCGGCCAGCCATGGCTGCGCCGCCGCCTCGTTCCGGTGATTTCCGAAATGATCGCCACTGAAGAGCTTGGCGAAAACATGGTTCGAAGCTTGATGCCCGGATTAAATATGTATGGCGAGGCCTTGCAGCTAGGACATTATTACCGGCCCTCACCCGATGGAAAACGCATCTTGCTAGGCGGACGCCGCATGAGCCCTAATCCGGTCAAGGCGCGCAAAAGGCTGGTCGAGGGATTGACGTCAATCTTTCCCCAGCTTGCCGATATAGCCATCACAAATCACTGGTTCGGTTTTGTTGCCTTTCCGTTTGACCAGCTGCCAAAATTGGCGATTCATGATGGGGTTATTTACCCATCGGGCTATTGCGGTTCGGGAACGGTTTGGGCGCGCTGGCTGGGTCAGAAAGCAGCGCATATGGTGCTTGCTGATCTTGATGAAAGCGTCTTTCCGGAAAGCGCATTTCGGGGCGTTCCCTTTCGCACAATGCCATTTTATTCGGGCGATCCGTGGTTTCTGCCACTAGCAATGGGGCTTTATGCGGTTCAGGACAAATTCAAAACAACGTCAAAATAACCTAGCCCTATAGCACAACCCTATCGCACAACCATGGCACGCAGCCTTATCAGCAAGCCTTATAACGCCGCTTTTGCGCCTAATGGCCGGCGGCTTGATCCGGCGATACAGCGAAACGGTGCGGTGAAAACGGCGTCAGATTCACCCGCGTTTGCCGCGCCATCGCCAGATCTGCCAAAGCTTCGCCAACTGCTGGGCCAAGCTGAAATCCATGCGCCGAAAACCCAAAACCATGAATTATGCCTGCTTGGCTGCCATTGCCGATAATCGGCAAATTATCCTTTGTATAGCCTTCGATTCCAGCCCATGCGCGTAAAATGGCAACATCGCGTAAATGTGGAAAGACGCGCCCGGCAGTCATCACAAAACTGCTTAAACCGGCCGGAATGATTTGCGTCAAATTACGCGCCGCATCTGCAACACCGCGCTTACCACCGCCAATAACCATCGACCCGTTATCAAGCTGTTTAAATGACAAAGTACCACCCATGACCCCAACAACAGATTGCAAAAACATCGGCTGGCGATCCGTAATCACAAGCATTGGCGCATGCGCCTCGATTGGCAAAATATCACCGGTCATCTTGGCAATTTGCGCCCCCCAAGCACCAGCACAATTGACCACAATATCGGTTTCGATCATGCCAGCATCAGTTTTTACCTGCCAATGTTCACCCGATTTATCGATTGATGTAACAGTCACTGGGCTTCGGAATTCGGCACCAAGTGCCGCCGCCTTATCATAAAAGGCGCGCGTGATTTTCCACGGCAAGGCCCACCCATCGCCTTCAACCAGCACGCCGCCAAGAACCGATTTTGTCAGATGCGGAATACGGTAAAGCAGTTGGTCACGATCGACCCATGTTTCATGTTGGAATCCGGCGCGATGTAATTGCTGTATGCGCCGAGACGCAAGATCAGCCCCGGCATCATCAAGCGCGACCTTGACATAAAATTGTCGATGAAACCCCTCATCGATATCAAGCAATTGATCGATCTGGTTCCACCAATCCATTGACGCAACTGATAGAGGGATCTCCGCAATATCACGCCCAAGACGGCGAACCCCGCCGGCATTCACCCCTGACGCATGACGTCCGACATGATCTTTTTCCAGAACAATGACAGGCTGGCCGCGCTGGCTCAAAAAAAACGCTGTTGCACAGCCTTGGATGCCCGCGCCAATAATGACAACCGGCCGCGTCGCAGCCGTTCCAGTTAGTCTGGCCATGGTCCCTCAAGGCTGGCAAGCTCGGCAAGGGTGATCGGCTTTACCGGCGGACGAAGCCGATAATAACCAGTTTCAGCCATTGATTGACCAGTGTGGGACGCAATCATTTCCTGAACGATCAAGCCGCAACTGCGCCCCTGACACCGCCCCATCCCCGCGCGGCAAAAGGCTTTTAGCTGGTTTGGGCCGCTCGCACCGCTGGCAAGAGCCGAATTGACATCGGCCTTGCTAACAGCCTCGCAACGACAGATGATTGTTTCGTCAGTCTGCGCCAACCGGAAATGTGCAGGTGGGAAATAAAGCCGGTCAAGAAACGGACGGATACTCAAATAATGAAGATGCCGCAATTTATAATATAGCTGTGCCAGAAAACGCGGCATGCCACAGCGGGCAACAATCGCGCTTGCCGCCAATCTTCCAGCAATTGCGGCCGCCTTGGCACCGCCAATACCGCCACCATCACCCGCAATATAAATCTGCTCATCAGACGATTTTCCCGTGACATCAATGACCGGCCGCCAGCAATGCGCCTGATAATCCCATTGATGCGCAAGCGCGGTTGCCATTGTCAGATTAACATTCGGCACAACGCCCTGATGCAAAAATATATGGTTTGAGTCGATATCAATTTTGTCGCCTGATGACAGGGTACAAGACACAGCTTGAGCCTGCGACTGGCCAATAATTTCAACCGCGCTTACATGGTTGATTACCTCGGTGTTACGGCGGATATCACCAAGCCATTTCCGCCCCATCGCCAGCATATCGGGTTGCAGTAATGCCAAAGGGGCAAATGGAATCGCCGATCGCCATTGTTGGGCGCTGGTAATATCAATAACAGCCCGAACCGCAAGCCCCGCTTTGATATATTGCCATGCGGTTAAATATAGAAGCGGGCCAGACCCAACAAATACCGCATTATCAGCCCCAAGCGCTGCTTGTTTTAACATAGTTTGCGCCCCACCAACGCTCATCACACCAGGCAATGTCCAGCCCTTAACCGGCATTGGGCGCTCAATCGCGCCTGTGGCAATGATAATGTAATCGGCAGTAATCAATTCGGCTTTGCCCCGCGAGACAAGCGCGACTTCATGCATATCAGTAATTTGCCAAACCGTACAATCGGGCCGATAAACAGCACCACAATCGGCAAAGCTTTGGGCAAGCTTGGCGCCGTCATAATAGCTTTGACCAAGATAGGCAGGTGATGTTTCCTGATTGGCCTGCAAATTCCGGTAAACCTGACCGCCGCTATCTTTCTGGTCATCAATGACAATCGTCTCGAGACCGGCCTTGGTTGTTGTCAAGGCCGCCGCCATGCCTGCAGGGCCAGCGCCAATGATAACAATTTGAAAATGTTGATTTGCCATCTTCTATCCTGATGCCTTGCTAGCGCTGTCAGGCGCATTTTGACGCTGAATAATCATGCCATCGTGAACGGTCATCTGGCATGCCTGCTGATTAGGCCTGCCATCAATTTCGACAAGACATTCAAAACAAACACCCATCATGCAATAAGGGCCACGCGGATCATTTTTTGCGGCAGTGCGGAATTGAACCTTGCCAGCACGCAATAATGCTGCAGCAAGATTATCACCATCAAAAGCGGTTATCGCTTCACCGTCAAACTGAAGATGAACAATCCTACCATTTTCCGGCATTGTCGATTTAAACATTGAACCGCCTCTGGGAAAACCCATCAAGCTCTTGACCTAAACTGGCCTCGGCAATATAGCCCGCAAGATCAAACGCATGTGCTGCCGATAATGTTACACCGCTATGGCAAGATATGGCAAAGGCACCGGGCATGGCTTCAGATTGATCATAAATCGGATAGCCGTCCTTTGACATCACCCGAAGCGCGGCCCAGCTTCGAACAACCCCAACATCAGCCAAGGCTGGCAAGGTCGCCAACGCACGATCGGCAATTCCGCTAACAATATTGGGGCGAACGCTGGTTTCAAATCCGGTATCCTCATGGCTGTCGCCAATCATCAACCCGCCTTCATCGGTTTGCCGCAAAAGCAAACTAGGCAATGCCATTTGCTGATCAAGCTTTTCAGTCACAATTATCTGCCCCTTTTGCGGCTTTAGCGATTGTTGCAGACCAACCATCGGGGCAAGCTCAGCATTGGCAAGCCCCGCCGCAAGGACAATCCTTTGACATTCAAAATCACCCTTTGCTGTACCAACGCGGATGCTATTTCCTATTTTATCAATGCTGCGAACCGCGGCATTGGCAAGACAAACACCACCATTTCTGTTCAGACCGTTTTGCAATGCCCGCATCAGATAAAGCGGATTTACATGCCCATCATGTGGACAATAGGCCGCCCCAACAACTTTGGGGCCAATACCGGGCATGACCTCTTTCAGCGCGGTACGATCAAGCATCTCAAACTTGAACCGACCATTTTGATGTGCGCGAAGATGATCCAGCTTGTCATATCTTTGCTGCATCTCGGCCTCGCTAAGGCATATGCTAAGACCGCCTTCTTGATGAAGACCTAATGCTGGGCCCCCATTTTCCTGCAATTCTCCAGCCAGCTTTGGCCATAGTTCAGATGATCGCATTGTCCAATCGGCATAGGGAGGAAAATAGGCACCCTTGCCCTGCACCCAGACCAGCCCAAAATTACCACGCGCCGCCCGCAAGGCGGTATCTTCAGCGTCAAGCAACAGCACTGAAAAGCCACGGCGCGACAACCCGTAACCGATCGCAAGGCCAATCAAACCGCCACCAGCGATAATGGCATCAAAGTTGGATTTTGTGATTTCGGTCATTGGAACCGCATGATGCTGTAGGGTAACAGCGTTTCATGATCTATATTTTTAGTGATGCAATCGGCGATTATCTCGCTGGTAGCAGGTGCCATGCCTAATCCATAATGCGAATGCCCAAAAGCAGCGATGATATTCTTGACACCCGGAATCGCGCCAAGACAGGGAAGGCTGTCGGGAAAACTGGGGCGCGATCCCATCCATTCATCCGGATCAGCACAGTTTAACTGCGGAAAAAGCTTTTTGGCCTGACCGGCAAAACGCCGCGCGCGCGCATAATTTGGCGCGCTTTCAAGACCAGCAAATTCAGCCGTGCCAGCAACTCTGACACCGGCCTGCATCAAGCTGGCAACATATTTTTGGTCGGCATCCATAACCGAATGATTGATCGTAATGCCCGGATTCCGTAACACCAGATGATAGCCACGCTCGGCCTCCAGCGGCAGCTTAATGCCAAATCGTGCCAGCAATTGACATGACCAAACGCCTGCTGCCAACACGATTTTTTTGGCCGTGAATACGCCCTGATCAGTGACAAGCTGGCAACCACTACCCTGATCGGGGTGGATTTCGTGAACCTTTGTTTGAATGTGACTGGCGCCTTTTGCCAATGCCTTTTCCGCCAATGCGATGCCAATCCCCGCAGGATCACTTGCACGCCCCTGCTGTTTGATCAGAATGGCAGCCTCAAAATCATCGGCAATATGCGGTTCGATTTCCTGTAAGGCGTGCTTGTCAATCAGTTCGATTGGTACCTGACGTGATTGGCGCAATTGCCAACCAAGATGGTCAAGCGACGCCGCTTTTGGATTTCGATAGACATGAACATACATGGAATCGCGAACAAGCTGTTCTTGTCCGGTTCCGGCAAGCCGCTTTTTATAGGCGGCAACACTACCCCTGCTCAAACGGAACAGACCATCGGCAACCGGATCAATCCGTTCGGATCGTCCTGCCGCCAGAAATCGTAAAACCCATGGCATTAATTTTGGCAAATACCCAAGGCGGATCGAAACCGGCCCTTCAGGGTCGATCAACCAGCGCGGAACCTGTTTCCACAAGCCCGGCATTGATTGCGGAACACAGGTCCAAGGCGAGATTACGCCGGCATTGCCGTAGCTGGTTTTGCTACACACCGGCGCAGGGTCAAAAATCGTAACCTTCATGCCGCGTTCAGCAAGTTCAAGCGCGGTACAAACCCCAATAATGCCAGCCCCAATAACAGCAATATCAATCCGGCTTTGCGGCAGTGTCATTTGTCCTGCTCCCCTTCATGCCGATCGCCGCATGATGATGGCGCTGATATCACCAAAAAGCGGATTTCTTCGTCGGTTTGATTAACAATTGCATGACGGGTTTTAGGCGGGATATGCAATGCCATGCCGGTGTCAATCTTGACAGTCTGACCCTCAGCAAACTGCATCACCGCGCGCCCCGCCAGCATGTAGAAACATTGCGCTGCTTGATTATGATAGTGATGTTTTTCGCCGCAGCCAGATGCCAAGGTTTCCTCAATCACAAGCAGACCCTCGGTCTCGACAAGTGGCCAGCCAACTCCGCGATCACCCCATTGATAAGCGGTTTGCGTATCACGCGATGCCGGATGCATCAGGTCACTCCTGGTTGCGAATCCCGGATAAAATAGCGTGCATAAATTTGCCACACCAAAACCGGCGACGCAAAGATGAGTGAATAAAGAGCCGCAGTCGCGCTTGGCGAGACCAAAAGCAAACCAGCTAATGCAAATACGACACGGCTTGGCCCATTCATTGAAACCAGAAAATAACCTGCGACCGATGCGGAAATCATAAACACACCCAAAGCACATGTAATGGTTGTCTGGAAAAATTCGGCATAGGTGAAATAATCATCAAGAACAATCAACATTGCCGGTGAATAGACAAACACCATTGGTACCAACAGCTTGCCAATCCCAAGTGAAAAGGCCGACAGCCCAGTTTTGAACGGGTTCGCACCAGCAATACCAGCCGCCGCATAGGCCGAGGCGCAAACTGGAGGTGTTATCTCAGAAATCACCCCGTAATATAAAACGAACAGATGCGCTGCAAGCGGCGGAACACCGAGCCCAGCAAGCGCTGGCTGAGCCACAGTTGCCAACATCACATAAAGCGCGGTTGTTGGGAGACCTGCGCCCATAAGGATACAAGTGACCGCAATCAACACGAGCGAAATAAACAGGGTGATATCATCCAATGAGAAATCAATCAGCGGAATATAACTGAACCAACCTTGAACCGCTTCGCCCATGCCAAGCGCACTATTGGTCACCATAAACCCCAAACGGAAACCAAGGCCAGTGGCATTCACCACGCCAACAACTATGCCAATCGCCGCACAAACCGCGCCAACCGACAAGGCGTATTTCACACCTTGCGATGCACCTGCCAGCAAATCACCAACCCCGATACGGTGATTAGGATTGATAAAACCGACAATCAAGATAGCGGTAATACCCCAAAACGCTGCCATATGAGGTGAATAGCCAGAAAATAACACATAAATCAGCACCACAAGCGGGATAGCTGTCATCCAACCTTGCTTAAGCACTGCCAAGAATTGAGGTATTTGGTCAGAATTAAGGCCTTTAAGACCTAACTTTTTGGCTTTGAAATGGACAATCGACATAACCCCAATGTAGTGCATCGCTGCGGGCACCGCTGCTGCAATCACCACTGTAGTGTATGAAATTTCCAAAAACTCGGCGAGAACAAAGGCAGCCGCCCCCATAATTGGCGGGGTGATTTGCCCGCCAGCACTTGCCGCCGCCTCAACACCACCAGCAAAATGCCCCGGATAACCGCTTTTTTTCATATTTGGAATGGTCAGCGATCCAGTTGATACGGTATTGGCAATTGATGATCCCGAGATGGTGCCAAACAAGGCTGAAGACACAACCGAAACCTTTGCCAGCCCACCTGTATATCTGCCTGCAGCAACAGTAGCCAAATCAACAAAGAATTGCCCAAGGCCAATGCGTTGAGCTAAAACGCCAAACAGTACAAAATGGAACACCACTGTCGAGACAATCCACAAAGTAACTCCGTAGATTCCGAGATCAGGGAAATACATGTTATTGACAAAAAGTGACCAGCTCAGACCAGGATGCTTCATGATTTGAATGGGAATTGATTGCCCAAATATCGCATAAGCAGTAAATAACAGAATAATGATGGGAACAATTATGCCAATCGTGCGACGCACCGCTTCAAGCAGCACGAAAATCAAAACAGTTCCAAAAAACACGTCAATTGGCAGGGGAACACCCATGCGCAAGACTTGTTCAGGCACCACTAAGCTTAACCCCAAAAAATTGAACTCAAACCCATACCAGCTAAAGCCGACATAAAGCGATGCTGTCACGCCAGCAATCATTAACAGCCAATCATAGATCGGCACCCCAGCAAAACTCCACCAGGGCTGCGCATCTAGTGGACTTGGTTGAGATCGTTTGAACGCAGGAAAAGAGATAAAAATTAAAATAAGAACGCCGGACATATGCGCACCCATATGCCAATAGTCAACCGGTACGCCAATGCCAGAGGTAATGTAATGGTAGAGAGCAAAAATTATGCTAAATGAAAAAACAAATTTTGATAGCCATTCACTTATTGGCCGCGTTGTAAGAGAGTCATCGTACTTGCTCTCAAGCGAGAGGGCGCGCTCAAGACTGAATTTTTCCATGACTTTCTTCCCCTGATTGAGCCGCAGTTTTTAATAAATGTATCTGTTAGGGCGGCACACGACCGCCCTAACAAAAAATCTGAGATTACATTAAGCCAGCTTCTTTATAGAAGCGCTCGGCGCCAGGATGCAATGGAATCAAAACACCTTTCAAAGCTGTTGACGGTTGAATAGCCTTGCCTTTCGGATGGCCTTTATCAAGCAGCTTACGAGTGTTCTTGTTCCACAATGCTTTTGTGATGTCATAGATAAGGTCAGCAGGCTGATCAATTGATGTGATGAGCTGCCCATTCACCGCTACAGTGCTGACGTTATAACCGATATTTTCATAAACACCGGCCTCAATGACGTCTTCAACATAGTAAGGGATGATCTTATTGATGGCCTTCTGCTCATCAGCTGAGAAGCTGTAAAGATCAAAGCCCTTGGTTGAACCAAGCTGAATCAAAGATGAGAGCGGAGTACCAGCAGCATAGAAAAATGCATCAATCTGGCCATCAGCAAGACGCTGGGCGCTTTGTCCAACATTCAACTCATACTCATCGGCTTTAATGTCATAATGCTTCAGGATCATGCGAACAGATACCTGAGTTCCAGAACCCGCGGCAGCGACGCCAACCTTCATACCATTGAGGTCTTTCAGGCTGTTCAGCTTTGTACCCTTTTTCAACACCAAATGCATGCTTTCTGGATAGAGATTTGCAATGACACGGATTTTATCTTTTTTATTGTTCACAAACTTGCCTTCGCCATTATAGCTCTGAACAACAGTTTGCGCCCCTGCCAGACCGGCATCAAGCGAGCCTGCCTGAATCGCATTAGCGTTGAAGACTGATGCAGTTGTTGAAACAGCAATCGCGACTAGGCCAGGAACACCGCAGCTACCGCCTTTGTCACAAGGGCGCGAGCCTGGGGGGTTTGAAATTGCGTTCGCAATCAAGCCACCAATCGGGTAATAAGTACCACCAGTTCCACCGGTGCCAATACGAAAAAATTTCATGTCTTGAGCCTGAGCAACACTGCCCATTGCAAGCAATGAAACCAGAGCTGTTGCAAACAGCTTGCTTAAATATTTCATGGGTTCCTCCACTATCGTTACGTAAATTAGTAAAGCAGTTGCAGCCAATTGCCTTTACAGCCTTTTTTCAGCCAAACGCTTCGCCGAACAAATAAAGGAAAATGCCTTGACCCGAGGGATCTATCTGTAGATCAAGGTTTCCTTATTTGCCCATTTTTGGCACCATTTAACATGATGACACCGGAACTACCTTAGTGTGAGATTTCCCATTAAGACAAATTATAAATTATTCTAATTCCATAAATAATTCTTATGGGTTATCATATGACATCAAGTAAAAAACAAAAGGCAAAAAATGATTAGTCTATGGCAGATGACCGTCATTTGCGAAATCATGAAGACTGGGTCAATTTCTGCCGCAGCACGGCAATTAGGGCGCACACAACCAGCCTTGAGCGCAACCGTCAAAGAGCTTGAAAGAACCATGAATTGCCGGTTATTCCAGCGCCAGAAGAATCGTTTAATTCCTGTTCCTGAGGCTTTTTTTCTGCTCGACAGAGCAACTGAAATTTTGGATCAGGTTGATGATCTGAAACAATTATTGAAATCGGGTGGCGAGGTAACCCCGACAAAAATAAATGTCAGTTCGATGCCCGTCTTCGGGGATCATTTCTTGCCGGGCATCATTGCCGAATTCTCGAAAAAACACCCAAAGGCCAATTTTCAAGTTGCGGTTCAAGGGTCACCTGAAGTCATTTCGAGCATGGAAACACAGCGATTCGATGTTGGCCTCGCCGAGCGCAGCAAGGAAAATGATTTAATTCACTGTCGGCGTTTTGATGTTGATTGCGTTTGCGCCTTACCGAAGGGGGATCCGCTTTTAGCAAAATCGGTGATCGAGCCAGCAGATTTGGCAAGCCGCCCCTGCGCCAGCTTTTTGCCCGACCATCATATTGCCAAGGCGCTGAGAGCGGCTTTTGACAAAGCTGGGGTCGATTTCGATCCAAAATTCCAGATGCAGAATGGCGCGGCCCAATATGAAATTATCGGAGCAGGTGCAGGCTTTGGTGTCTTTAGCCCTTTAAATGCATGGATCCATCACCGTCTTTGGTCGAAAAACAACGATATTGCCTTTCGCCGATTTGCACCAAAAATCACCTATCAATTTTCGATCATCACGCCAAAGCGCCGCCCGCTATCGCGGACAGCCATGGCCTTTGAGCGCGCACTTGAGGTGGCTGTTATCAAGATGCTTGACGAAGCGCAAAGTCATATTAATGACACTCCGACCCGGCAAGCATGATTGAAACAATGCGGCGGTTAAATCAGGCGAGGTTGCGCGTCATTGATTTTACGGCGCGGCCGTTTTGGCGGCGGTTTACGACTTCCTAATTTTTGAAAAACCACGCGCGCCATTGCTTTGAATTGATCGCTTTTCCGGACAGCATAAATGCGGTCACGCGCCGCGCGCATGGCCGCTGCATTCTCGACAATGGGCAATGGATAATCACGGCCAATGACCCAGCCCATCACCGCGGCCTCGACCGGCGGCATGGCCTGCGGCTGATGAACCCATTGTGATGGCAAATGCGCCAGTTCAGGCACCCAGCGGCGGATAAATTGCCCGTCAGGATCATGATCAATCGATTGTTTGACCGGATTATAGATGCGGATTATGTTGATGCCAGTTACCCCCGATTGCATCTGAAACTGGCTGTAATGAATGCCAGCTTCATAATCGGTAAATAGTTGCGCCAGATAGGGCGCGGTTAGCCGCCAATCGAGCCATAGATGATAGCTGGCAAAACTGACCAGCATCGCCCGCATCCGAAAAGTGATCCAGCCTTGATGAATTAGCGATCGCATGCAGGCATCAATCATCGGATAGCCGGTTTGCCCCGCTTTCCATGCAGCTAGTTGGGCTGCTTTGCGACTGGCATCTTCATCTGTGCCATCACGAACCGTTTCATAAAGCGGGTGCATCGCGGCCCATTCAATATCTGGCTGGTCTTCAAGCTTTTGCATGAAATGACATCGCCAAGCCAGCCGCGACATCACTGCACGGCAGCCACGGCGTTTGGCCGGCGTGATATCATTTTCCGGATTAGCTAGGTAATTGCGGATGCTGGCCTCAACCTCACGCGATGACATTGTTCCCCATGCCAGATGCGGCGATAATCGCATCGATGTATCCGGCCCTTGTGATGGCGAGGCAAGATTCTTGATATAGAATTGACTTCGATCCTGCAGAAATGAAGTAAGCAAGG
>Ga0181554_1002224_pt1 | contig 17449 bp, 14 predicted proteins | sample 011ome_16_FD_145602 | JGI IMG/M metagenome (GOLD analysis project Ga0181554, IMG submission 145602) | Coastal salt marsh microbial communities from the Groves Creek Marsh, Skidaway Island, Georgia - 011503CT metaG (spades assembly) | ecosystem: Environmental > Aquatic > Marine > Intertidal zone... | reverse complement strand
TCTTCCGTTCATACCACCGTGAGAACAGCGATACCCATCGGAACATCGAACTTAAGCACGGTTGGGCTGGATTAGTACTAGGCTGAGGAATCGCCCGGGAATCCCCAGTGACGGAAGGTTTTTGCTGTTTTTTTCGCTTTCAATCGCGCCGATGAATTTTTTTTTGAAAGCGACCGCGAGCGTTTCGCCTTCAACGACAAATCTCGCGCGCGCGCGCCCCGACGCTCTCGATGCCTCCCCGATGACCCCCCCCGCGGCGAGGTCGCCGTATCGATCCGCGCTCGTCGTCGCGCTCCTCGCGTGCGTCGTCGCGCTCGTCCTCGACGTCCCGTCGCTCGTGCGTCTCTCGTCCGACCGCGACGACGCGCGCGCGCCGAGCCACGCGCGCGCGGGGGCGAGATTTATCACCCCGACGTCGTGCGCGCACGCGGTATCGCTCGGCCGCCGCTGGCGCCAGGAAGACGCCGCGCGATGCGCGGTGATGACGCCGCCGCCGCCGCCGTCGTCGTCGTCGCGCGACGACGCTCCATCGCTGCGGTTCGCCGCGGTGTACGACGGCCACGACGGCGCGGACGCGTCCGAGCTCGCGAGAGCGACGCTCCACGAGCGCGTCGACGCGAAGCTCCGCGAGGCGACGGCGGCGACGGCGACGCGACGACGCCGCGGCGGCGGCGTCGAGCTCACGGACGAGATCGTCGAGCGCGCGATGCGCGAGGCGATAACGGAACTCGACGAAGCGTTTCTCGCGACGCGCGCCCCCGGCGGAACGACCGTCGTCGCCGCGTTGATGCGCGGCCGCGACGTCTGGATCGCGCACGTGGGTGACTCGCGCGCGTTCGCGTGCTCGCCCCGTCGCGACCGCGGCCTCACCTCCGCCGCCGCCGCGTCGCCGCCGCCGCCCTCTCCCTCGCGCCGCGCGCCGCCGTTCGCGGCCGCGCGGCTGACGCGCGACCACGCGCCGGACGACCCGGCCGAGCGCGCGCGGATCGAACGCGCGGGCGGCGGCGTCGTCGTCGCCGGCGGGACGCCGCGCGTCAACGGCGAGCTCGCGGTGAGGTGCGTTCTATACACTGGCCCCCATACGACCGCGTTGGCGTGGTGAACGCCGATCCTTAAGGACTTTTGCCGGCGCATCTCTCCGCTCATCCCTCGCTTTCAACGCCCGCCCTCGGCGCCTTTCAACTCCACCTGACGCCTTTGAACTCCACTCCGACATTCGCTCGTATGGAACGACCCTGAGCCGCGCGGTGGGCGACGGCGCGCTGCGGCGGTACGGCGTCGTCGCGAACGCGACCGTGTCTTCGCGCGTGTCGCTCGGGGAGGACGACGCGATCGTGCTCGTGTCCGACGGCGTATCCGACGTGCTCGCCGGCGACGAGGCGTGTTCGCTCGCGCTCGGCGGCGGCGACGGGGAGGCGGAGGAGAACCACGCGCGTCGATGGACGCTGCGCGACCTCGAGGCGTGGCGCGGCGCGCGCACGGAGACGGCCGCGGGAGGCGATATCATCGCGCTGGGCGGGACCGCCGCGGGGCGGCTGCCCGGGGAGGAACGCGACGGCGACGACGACGCGTCCGGCGGCGGCGGCGGCGGCGGCGGCGGCGGCGGCGACGACGCATCCGCGGCGTGGCGAACGCCCACGGAGGTCGGCGTCCTCGCGCGGCTGAGGCTCGGCGCCGCGACGGCGGCGCGCGCGGCGATGCTGATGAACAGCGGCGATAACGTCGCGGTGCTCGTGATGACGGCGAAGGAGCCGCCGCCGCCTTTGGACGTCGCGCCGCCCACGCCGCCGCCGCCGCCGCCGGCGGCCGCGGCGGAAGTTGAAACGTCGACCGCCGCGGCGGACGACGAGCGCGCGCTCGTCGCGCTCGACGCCGCGCTCCGCGTGCGCGTCGGCACGACGCTCGCGCCGCGGACGTGCGACGTCGCGACGACCGGCCAAGACGCGGAGGACGGCGGCGGCGGGACGGGGACGTGCGTCGCGTTCAACCTCCGCCGCGTCGTCGCGTTGACGTCCGGGCCGTACCCGTCGTCGTCCGTCGCTCACGCGGACGACGTCGACGTCGCGCGGGGGGAGGACGAGCTCGAACTCGGAGACGGGACCGAGGAGAGCGGCGGCGGCGGCGGCGGCGGCGGGTGGGACGAGCTCGACGGCCTGACCGCGGGCTCCGCGCTCAAGTTCTTCTCGAGGGTGCCAGCGAACGCGTTGACGCCCGGCGACGGCGGCGGCGGCGGCGGGGAGCGCCGCGCGACGAAGCCGACGACGAGCGTCCCGGGGAAGGAAGTCGCCGTCGTCGCGCGGTTCTTGGAGACCCTCGGCGGCGTCCCGCTGCGTCGCGCGGGGGAGACGAGTCGCGCGCGCGGCGGCGGCGGCGGCGGCGGCGGCGGCGACGCGCGCGCGGGGGAGACGGGAGGGTATCGCGGCGCCGGGGGGCGGCCGTTCTCGCGCGGGCACTTCGGCGAGGTGTGGCGCGCGACAGCGGCGCGCGCGGCGGCGTCCGACGCCGAGACCGACGACGCGACCGACGACGCGACCGCGACGCGGTACGTCCTGAAGCGCATCCTCGTCGAGCGCGGGGAGGACGTCCGCCTGAGCGGCCGACGCGAGGCGCACTTTGGCGAGGCGATTCGAGCGGCGACGCGCTCCGCGGAGGGTCGAGCGCACCCCGGCGCGGGGCACGTCGCGCGGTACGAGTCCACGTTCGAGATCAGAGGCGGCGACGGCGGCGACGCGGCGGAGGACGAGCTCTGGCTCGTGTTCCGCGACGAGGGCGACGCGCTGTCGTCGCTGATGTACGCGGACGGCGACGACGACGACGACGACGGCGACGGCGACGACGACGAAAAAGTCTTCTCCGCGTCTTCTCTCCGCGTCGTGCGCCCATCGCGGTGGTGGCTCGACCGCCGCGCGTCGCCGCGCGGGCGCCGGCGGCTGCGCGAGCTCATCAGGCAGACGATCGCCGCGTGCGCGCTGACGCACGCGCTCGGCGTCGGGCATCGAGACGTGAAGCCGAGCAACTTGCTCGTGTCGTCGTCGTCCGGCGGCGGCGACGGATCCCCCGTCGACCGAGAGGAGACGCTTCGGCTCGCGGACTTTGGCTCCGCGGTCGACGCGCGGTCGCTCCGTGAGCTGTACGGCGACGACGGCCCCACCGCGGCGCAGCAGACGCCGGAGTATGCGCCGCCGGAGAGTCTGTTCGACGGCATCCCGCTGCATCACGGGACGTCGTCGTCGTCCGTGTCGACGACGGCGCTGGGGGCGGCGCGCCGGGGTCGCCGCGCCGCCGCCGCCTCCGGCCCGGGTGACCCGGTCGCCGCGGACGACGTCGCGAACGACGTCGCGAAGGTCGCCGCGTACGACATGTGGTCCGTGGGGGTTCTGTCCCTCGAGGTTCTCGCGTTAGGGACGCCGAAGGTGTTCGCGTCCGTCGGCCGTCGCACGCGCTCGGAGGTGGAGCGTCGGCTCCGCGGCGCGAGCGCGGAGACGAAAGAGATCGCCGTGCGTCTCCGCGCGATGCTCGAACTGTGCGTGTTCCCACCCGAGCGCGGCGTCGCGGTGATGCTGTCCTGGGAGTGCACCGAGGACGCGCTGACGCGGACGATCGCGGCGCGCGACCCTCTCGGCTTGGGGTTGCCGAGCGCGTGGGCGCTGCGTCTGATTCGGCGGCTGCTGTCGTGGGATCCGGGCGACCGACCGAGCGCGGAGGAGGCGCTGACGCACGCGTTCTTTCGCGACGACGACAGCGGCGACGCGATCGGGCGGGGGTACGCGTGCGCGGAGACGGGCGCGGAGTTTGAGTTCAGGCGCGAGTGCGAGGAGCACTGCGGCCGCGCGTGCGATTGATTTGAAATGATTTTAGTTCAGTAGGGTTTTTTTACTTTGGTCATACATCAAATTTTAACGTTCGGTGTTCGTACAACAACAAAACGGGGGGCGCGACGACGATCGCTCGCCGCGCCGCCCTCCCTCTCCCTTCCCACGCTACGTCTATCCCGCTACAGACAGACAGCACTCAGCTCGGCTTCACGAACACGACGGTGACGTACTTGCTCCGGTACCGGTGCGTCGTCCCCATCACGTGTTGGCCGCGCTGTTGCTTAGTCCTGTCGTTGTACATGTGGTTTAGCACGACGTGCTGCGGCCGCGGGAGCAAGTTCGGCGCGTCCGGTATCTGCGGCATGTTCAGAAGCGTGAGGTGCAAGTGCGGCGGGCACGCCGGGGGCTCTTTCGCGAAGTCGTCCTGCGTGAACAGCGCGCAGTCGTAGCTCTCCGGCGGCGACGACGGCGCGAGGAACGAATCCAGCGAGTCCAAGATCTCCGGGACGTACTCCTGCACCTCCAACACGTTGTTCACGTTCCCCATCTCGTCGTACATCGCGGGTTGGTCCGGGGCGTACTTCCACTCGCCGTCGACGATGAACTTGTACTGGTACACCCCCGGCGGGAGCATCTTCACCACCGCGAACTCGCGGTTGCCGCTGCGATGCAGCGCCTGACGCGACTGCCAGTTATCGAACGACCCCTCCACCTCGACGACGGTGCCGCCTTGGTTCCAGTTGATCGCGACCGGGACGAGCGTGTTCGGCTCGCTCCAGCCGCCGGGGAGGTCCGGGATCCCGCGGCCGCTCGCGCCGGGGACCATCGGGATCTGCGGGCCGTACGACAGCGGCGTCGACGGCGCTTGGACGGGGATGTCCATCGCGGGCGAACCCCCGCCCGGGGTTCCGAGAACGCCGTCGGCGGAATGCGCGGCGGAGGACGGCGACGCCGCGGCGCCGCTGACGATGCGTCCGCGCGCTTGTTGGTTTCCCATCTCTGATGCGCTCGCGCGAGCGACGCGCGGGGTGGTCGGTGCGGTGACGTGCGCGGCGCGGGGTGCACTGGCGCGTCGCGAATGTGCGTTCGAACCTCGAATATTCCTTTTTGTAAAAGTAACATCGGAAATTTTGACTCAGAAACGAGGGTCTAAGATTTTCGGGACGAGACCTGGACGAGACCAGACCTTCCAGTCCGTTAAGTATTAGTCCGTGGCCTCAGTTAGTCAGTACTCGTACGTTTTCGGCGCGCGCCGCTTCGGGACTCGCGGCGGTTCGTCGTTCGTTCTCTCAACAGCTAGCTACCTATCCACCGCGAGCGACTTCGCGCGACGCTCTCACCGCTCGACCAGCACCTCGAAACGCGCCAGCTGGTCGAACACGCGCCCGCCGCGCGCGTCCCCGTCGCCGCGCGCCTCCGCGACGGATACGATCGGCAGTCGCCGCGTCCCCGGGAGCGTCGGCACGCACGTCAGCTCCACCCTGCGCTCGCCGCCGGGGGGCAACGCCCCGATCGCGATCCGCTGCGGGCCGTCCACGAGGATCCCGGCGACGCCGCCGCCGCCGCCGGTCGCGCCGCCGGTCGCGCCGGTCGCGCCGCCGCCGCCGCCCGTCGCGCCGCCGCCGACGACGTCCGAGTCTGGCTGCGCGATGACCTCCAACGCGCGCGTCGCGCTCGCCGTCTTGTTCGTCACGACGCACGATAACGTCAGCGGCGCGTGCACGCGCGCGGTCTTCGGCGGCGCGCCGTGGGCGAACGCGACCTCGACGTCTTTCCCGCCGACCCTCGGCCAGCCGACGATCTGCTGCGTCTGCAGTCGCCCGGCTTCGCCGTTGTGCCCGGTCCATCGAATCTCGAGCTTCCCTAACGTGTCGCTCGTGACCGTTATGTCCGGCCTCTGTCGAAGCTCGAACAGGAAGTGCGTCGACCCGCCCTGCGGCGACAGCACGCGCAGCGGGCGGTTCGCGAGCGACGGCAACCCCTCGCCGAGTCCCGACCCTCCCGCGGCGGCGGCGTCTCGGGCCCCTCCTCCGCCTCCTCCTCCGCCGCCTCCTCCTTCTTCTCCCCGATGCGGGTCCCCCTCTGGAATGACGACGCCCGCGCCGGAGACGCACGCCGGGACGATCTCGTCGCACTCCAAGTGCGCGCACGGCTCGAACGTCGCGCGGCTCAGCAGCAACGGCGCGGGCGTCGCGTTCTCGATGCACGCCTCGAGCAACGCGCGTCCGTCGCGTCCCGGTCGCACCTTGGTGCGCACCGCGAGAGGGTTCGCCGCGTTGAACTTGAAATACTGCGGCGCGTACTTCCGCTCGCCGTCCGCGTCCGTGTACACGACCCCGCACACGAGCGTGTGCGCGCCGAGCTCTTTTAGATCGTGCGTCGCGGTGAAGTCGAACGTCGCGCCCGGCGGCATCGTCGGCGCCGCCTCCGCGGCGTTGTCGAAGAGCGCGACGCGACGCCGCTCCGTCTGCAGCTCGGCTTTGAACGAGACGTCGCGCACGACGCGATCGCTCGAGTTGATCGCGGAGACGTACGCCGCGAACGTCTCGCCGAGGTAGACGTTGCCGAACGCTTGCGGGAGGCAGAGCGTGCCGGTGACGCCGGACGCGCGCGACGCGCGGAGGCCGAGATCGACGCGCGACTCGAACGCGACGTCCGACGACGTCGACGTCGACGGCGCGCACGGGGGATGGCCGAGGTCGTCGAGCGCGAACCGCGACGGCGTGTCGATCTTGAGCGTCGGCGCGCACGTGCGCATGACCTGCCGAGAGGGAGGGAGGGAGGCGGGGGCGGAGGGCGTCAGGCGCGGTCGTTCGAGGAGGGATCGGACGCTCGGATCGTCGCGGGCGCCGGGACGCGGACGACCGACGCACCCGGAACTGGATCGCCTGCGGGAGCGGCGCCGCCGCGCCGCCGACCGGCGTCGCCGCCGCGAGAGGCGCCGGCGTCGCCATCCGCGCGCGTCGACGACCACCGCGCGAGGCGAAGACTGACGATGAAGAGAGCGCGCGAGGGCGGTTCTGTTGTTGACGTGTCGCGTCATCACGGTGTTCACTCAGATCCATCCGCGCGGGCGCGATGAGCGCGACGCGGTACACGCGCGATGAGGTCGCGAAGCACAACACCGCGGAGTCGAACTGGATCATCATCGACGACAAGGTGTACGACGTCACCAAGTTCGCGCGGTTCCACCCGGGCGGGAAGGCGTTCGTCGACGCCAGCGCGGGGAGCGACGCGACGAAAAACTTCTACGCTTTCCATCGCCAAGACGTCCTCAAGTCCATGGCGTCGAAGTACCTCATCGGAACCCTCGTCGACGCGCCGAGCGCGAAGAAGGCGAGCGTGACGCTGAAACCCGGCGAGCTCTCGAAGGTTCCGTACGCGGAGAGCGGCGCGTTTCAGGGGCTCCCGAGCTCGTTCTACGACGAGAGCCATCATCGATTCCGCGCGGACCTCCGAAAGTTTTTCGACGAGCGCGTCGTCCCGGACGCGGCCGCGAACGACGCGGCGGGGAAACCGCCCCCGCACGAGCTCTGGAAGGAGATGGGCAAGCGCGGGATGCTCGCGATGCGTATACAGAACGGCCCGTGGCTCGAAGACCTCGTGCAGAACTGCGGCGTCGTCCTCCCGGGAGGGATAACCCCGAAGCAGTTCGACTGCTTCCACGAGCTCATCGCGCACGAGGAGTTCTGCCGCCTCGGCGTGCCCGGATACTGCGACGGCCTGGGCGCCGGGTTCGTGATCGGCATTCCGCCGGTGCTGCAGTTCGGCAACCCGGAGCTCGCGCGCAAGGTGGGGAGGGAAGTCCTCCTCGGCGAGAAGCGCATCGCGCTGGCCATCTCCGGCCCGGAGGCGGGCTCGGACGTCGCGGGGCTGACGTGCGTCGCGAAGAAGGCGCGTCTCTGACTGGCCCCCATACGACCCCCGTTCGCGTGGTGAACGCCGATCCTTAAGGACTTCGCCCGGCGCATCTCTCCGCCTACCCCTCGCTTTCAATCCCCGACCGCGACGCCTTTCAACTCCAACTGACGCCTTTCAACTCCACCCTCAGACGCCGTGCGGCAAGTTTTACGTCGTCAACGGCGTGAAAAAATGGATCACGAACGGGCACTTCGCGGACTACTTCGTCACCGCGGTCCGCACCGGCGGGCCCGGCGTCGGCGGCGTGTCGCTCCTCCTCGTCGAGCGCTCCGAAGGCCTCGAGACGAAGCCGATCAAGACGTCGTATTCGCCGTCCGCGGGTACCGCGTACGTCACCTACGACGACGTGAAGGTCCCCGCGGAGAACCTCCTGGGCGAGGAGAACGGCGGGTTCAAGTGCATCATGCATAACTTCAACCACGAGCGGTGGTACATCGTCGCGGGCGCGAACCGCGCGTCGAGGCTCGTCGTCGAGGAGTGTTACAAGTGGGCGAATCAACGCGTCGTGTTCGGAAACCCGCTGATCGCGCAACCCGTCATTCGAAACAAACTCGCGCGCATCACGAGCCTCGTGGAGGGCGTGCACGCGTGGCTGGAGGCGATCACGTACCAGATGCAGCACATGACGCACGCGGAGCAGGCGAACCACCTCGCCGGGCCGATCGCGCTTCTGAAGTTGTTTTGCACGCGGAGCGCCAACGTCGTGTCCGACGAGGCGTGCCAAATTTTCGGCGGACGCGCCATCACCCAAACCGGGATGGGGAAGGTCGTGGAGCAGTTCCAGCGCAGCGCGAAGTTCGCGGCGATCTTGGGCGGGAGCGAGGAGATCATGGCGGAGCTGGGGGTGAAGCAAGCGATGCGGGGGTTTCCCAACGCGCGGCTGTGATGCGGAGAGAGGAGGGGTCGCGCGCGAGCGCAGATGTATTTTTGCCGGGTAGACTGTAGTCAAGTAATCACCGAAACGACGTTCTGTTCGATCTCTCTTGGAAGAGTCCCCCGTCGTCGCGCCCCATTCGGCGCGCGCGTCACCGCACGCGAACGCCTTTCGCCATGGTGTTCGGCCTCTTCAAGAAGAAGAAGACTCCCGCGGAGATGCTGCGGTGCGCGTCTCGCCGTGCTCTTCGCGCGCGCGCGCGACGCGTCTTTCCGCCACCTGTTCCTTTTCGTCGTCGTCTTCGCCGTTGGTGACATCTATCTTTTCTCGGCCTCCCCGACGTCCGTCCGCGCCGCGCAGGGAGAACAAGCGGATGCTGGACAAGTCCATCCGCGAGCTCGACCGCGAGAGGAACAACCTCCAGTCGCAAGAGAAGAAGCTCATCGCGGAGATCAAGAAGATGGCGAAGCAGAACCAGATGGGCGCGGTCAAGGCGCGTCTCGTCGTCGTCCCGCGCTTCGGGGGAAAAGAAAGTCCGCCGACTCCGCGCGTCGTCGCGTCGCGTCGTCGCGTCGTCTCACCGTCCGTCTCTCCTCCCCCTCTCTCGTCCGCTCGTTCGCTCCCTCCTCTCAGGTGATGGCGAAAGACCTCGTGCGGACGCGGCACTCGATCACGAAGTTCTACGGTCTGAAATCCCAGCTCCAGGGCGTGTCGCTTCGAATGCAGACGCTCAAGTCCACGCAAGCGATGGCTGACGCCATGCGCGGCGTCACGCGCGCCATGGCGTCCATGAACAAGCAGCTCAACCTCCCGTCCTTAAACAACATCATGCGCGAGTTCGAGCGGCAGAACGAAAAGATGGAGAGCACGACGGAGGTCATGGGCGACGCGATCGACGACGCCATGGCCGCGGACGGGGAGGAGGAGGAGTCCGAGGAGCTCGTGAATCAGGTGCTCGACGAGCTCGGGTGCGGGCTGGACGCGAGCTTGGTCTCCGCGCCGACGGGGGGCGTGAAGGTCGCCGTCGTCGCGGAGCGGGCGGAGGAGACGCCCGCCAGGGTCGCGGAGCCGATGGGCGCGGACGGCGGGGGCGGGGGCGGGGGCGGGGGCGGGGGGTCGCTGGACGACGACCTTCAGGCGCGTCTAGACAATCTCAAGCGAGGGTGACGACGAGTCGGAGGGAGGGAGGGAGGGAGCGCGAGACGGCGCTCTGGAGCGTCGCGATGACCGTACACGTACGACAAACGAAACGACGGCCGCCGCGGCTGCTCGCGCGCCCGACGTTAATCACTCCACCTCCGCGACGATCCGGTCCTTCCTCGCGGGCTTGAACTCCTTCTTCTCCGCCCCCGGCGCGGAGTGCTCCACCCTGTTCTTCTTTTTCCGCGTCTCCACCGTCGTCATCGTCCGTCGCAACTTTTGCGCCTTGTGAATCGCCTTCGGGACGTGGTGATGCCGCCTGATCCGCTTAATCTCCGGCATGTGCTTGAACCGCTCCTTCAACGCCGCCTGGTACTGTTTCTTCCGTTTCTCCCGCGGCAGCAGCGTTCCGAGCTGCGCGCTCGCGTCCGCTTTCCAACACCTCACGTTCATGTCGTCCGACCCCGAGAGCACGTACGTCCCGTCCATGCTAAACCTCGCGCAAAACACCCTCTGCATCCGCTTCAGGTGGTACACATCCCGCGAGTGCCCGCCGTTGTAGTCGAATATCCGAATCGTGCGATCGTACGACCCCGCGACGAACTCCCGACCCGTCGGGGAGTAGTCCACGTCGAGCACCGCGGAGACGAAATCCCGGTGCACGCACGTCGCGATGGTCAGCTTTCGCATGTCGTACGAGTACAGATTCGTGTCCTCGTTCGCGACCGTGAAGTTAAACGCCTCCATCGGGTTCCACGCGAGCTTCGTGCACTTGTTCTGCATCACGAGCTTGCGTATCGGCGTCTGCGTGCGGACGTCGTACAGCGCGATGGAGCGATCGCTGCCGCAGGACGCGAAGACGTCCGGCTCCACCGGGTTGAAACGCACCGACAACACTGTGTCGACGCCCCACCGAAACGTGTCCGTGGGCTCGCTCCTGTCCGCGTGCCACAGCTCGACCGCGGCGCCCGCGGTCGCGTGCGTGTTTTTACCCCAGTGGCAGTCCACGTCCCTGAACCCGCCGCCGGTTTTGCTGTGGCACACGAGGTCGGCGTCGACGGACGGCGGCGCAACGCCGCCCGAGCTGAACGTTTCGCCCAATCCCGCGGGCGGGAGCCGCCACACGCGCACGGTCGCGTCGTCGCCGCAGGAGACGCACCGATCGCCGGCGTGCGTCACCGCGACGCCTCTGACCGCGCCGCGGTGCCCGCACAGCGTGCGCAGCGTCCGTCGCGACGGCACGTCCCAGAGCCGTATCTCGCCGTCGGCGGCGCCCGAGACGACGGCGCTGAGTCGCACGGGCGACTTCGCCAGGCACGTCACGCCGTCGCTGTGGCCTTCCATCGCGCCGATGAACGGCTTCGCGAACACCTTGTCCAGCTTGGTCGCGTTCAGCGCGCGCTTGTACTCCTTCGCGCGGTGCATCGGGTGCAGCGCGGGGTCTAGGTTGCGGTGCACCTTGAGAATGTCGGACTTGCACTCGCGCGTGAAGTCCTCCTCGACGCGCGAGATCGCCTTGACCTTCATGGTCGCGCCTGGTCGCGCGGGGGGGGGAAGGCGGGTCCTCGGGTCCTCGGGCGCGGGGGAGGGTGTCGACGCGCCGCGCGCGGGTGACGCGCGGGTGAGGGCGTCGACGAGCGGCGGGGACTGCGGAGACGCGCGAGCGCCGCCGCAAGATGCACGCATTATTCTGGTCCAGACGGTGCCGCGCGTCGAGTCCGTCCGCGTTTCGCCGCGCTCGCGGGGCCCGGCCCGGTCGAAATCGTCGTTAGAAGGAGCTTCCACCGGTCAACGAAATTTCACCCTTACCTTCGACCCGTGCGACCGATCAACCAAAAAGATGACGCATGCCACGTCCCATGGCACGTGCCACACTTTTTCGAATCTGGGTTTTTAGATCTCGCGCGCGCGCGGCCGATCGACGGTCTGCGAACCCTAAAAACCTCCCCACTCGCGAAAATATCAAGAAAACGTGACGTGGTCCTCGTCAGCAAATCACTTTTGCACCGCACTTCGACGCGCGCACCCTAGGTAGCCGCACGCGCCGAGATATCACGGAGACGACGCGATGCTTCGCACGATCGCGAGAAACAACGAGCTCGCGCGGAGGACCCTCCTCGCGCGCGTCGCGGGGGCGTCGCAGCAGTCTCGGACGTTCATCTCGTTCGACGCCAAGTACAGCGACGAGATGCCGCTCGGGGACGCGGCGACGAGAATTGGCGCGTCTTTCGGCCCCGCGCTGGACATGATCGCGGAGGCGCAGCGCAAGCGCGAGCCGGTCGCGAAGAAGGAGGACACGATCTACGTTCCCGAACTCCCACACATTTTCCCGATAGCGCGCTTGGCGGCGAAGAGCGAGTTCGTGAGAGACGTCCTCGTCGTGGACGAGTCGAAGAGGGTCAAGCCGCGGCTGTCGTGGTACGATCCGTACGACACGTCCTGGGTCCCGACCGGGTGGTTCAAGGACGGCGTCGTCGCGGACGTGGAGTACTACTTCGGGGACAAGGCTGTGAAGGTCGGATCGAAGTGAGGGGAGCCGACACGAGGGAATGAAGGTCATCTGGGACGTCGTCGGCGCCGCGCGCGCTTTGTTGTACCACCGAGGGATATTGATAAAGAAGAAAAAGCGCCGCGATTCGACGACGGGGGGAACGCGACTGTTATACCATCACGCCGCTGACGCGCACTAATAACGACCCAAACGCGCGGTCTGTTGTAAAAGAATAATACTACGTACAAGTCGACGATTTCGTCCTACGCTATCGCTAGTGTGCGCGCGTTTTACTCGCGATTCATTTCTTTTCCCCTCGGTGTTGACGAAGAGAAAAGATCGGTCCCCTTTTTCTTTCTCTTCGGCGTCGATCGTCGTCACGATTTCTCCTCGACCCACGCCTTCGGGAGCACTCCCGCGTCGCGCATCGTGCCGAGGATGTCCGCGCGGTGACGCCACGACATGTAAGCGACGACGATCATCGCTAGCCACCGGCAGTACGTCCTGCACCGCCGCGCGGTGTCCGCCATCCCTTCGTGCGACGAAAACTGCCGCGCGTTTCTCGCGCGCGGTCACAAAACCGAGGAGGATCCGGAAACGCACGCGTCGATCGCGAACGAATCGCTCGTCGCGTTCGTCACGTCTACATTCAACACCGACTACCGCGCCGCGCGTCTCCGCGCGCGCCGCGTTCGTCGAGCGCTCGAAACGAAATCGGGATCGCGCGACGGCCGTCGTCGGAGCGGCCGATTCGCGCGCGATCCTTCACGAGTTCGTCGCGCTCGCGAACCGGCGCGCGCGCCCGGCGCGGCGCGTAAAAAATAGAGCTAGCGCTCGCCCGCTCACGCTCACTACTACACGGACGACGCGGAAGCCGACGTCGTCTTGGGTGCGTGCGTGGGTAACGCATCCAAAGGAAGCGTTTTCGACCGCATCTCGACCGGGATCTGAAGCGTCTCCGCGAACGCGCTGTCCGGCGCGCCCTCGCCCGTCTTCTCGATCTCGCGGAAAATCTCCACAAGCTCCGAGGCGTGCACGGCGCCGCCGACGACGTACTTCCCGCCGATGACAAAGTTCGGAATCGAGTGTATCCCCATCCGTCGCAAAACCGCCTGCGCGAGCCGAATCTCGGCGAGGCCCTCGTCTGATTTCAGGAACGCGTCGCACTCCGCGCGGTCCGCGCCGACGCTCTCCGCGGCGTCGCAGAGCATCTCGACGTCGTTGAGCTTCTGCCCTCTCACGAAGTGCCGGTCGTTCAGGTCGTTGTACAGCGCCTCGGACGCGACGCATCCGCGATGTTTCGTGACCCACTGAATCAACCGGTGCGACTTGAGCGTGTTCGACGCGAGCCTGTCGAGGTTGAAGTGCTCGATGCCCACCTCTCGCCCGCGTTCCTTCAGACGGTGCCGACGCTTCTGCGCGGCGAACGCCTCCTTCCCTCCCCACTTCCGCTCCAACCTCGCGCGATTCGTCTCGTGCCACTCCGGGTCTTCCTCGTAGTCCGGCTCCAGGAAGAACGGCACGCGAAGCACGCTGAACCTCAGCGGATTGTCAGCGTCCATCGGCGTCCGCGTCACCTCGCGCATCGCGTTTTGCAGGTGACGCTTGCCGATGAACCCGTTGGGTCACATCGTGTCGCTTATGAGCTCCACGGTGACGAGCTGGTGCTTCTCGGTCGGCGTCGTCGTCGTCGTCGTCGTCGTCGCCATGGACGCGAAGGGGACGCGCGTCGAGAAGGGCGCGAGCGAGCGGGCGCGGAGGGACGCGAGCGTCGCCGTCGCGACGCGCCTCGCCGCCGCCATCCGATCTTCTTCTATCCGATCGATCCGGCGACGTACGATCGCTCGATCCCTCCTCTCGCTCGCCGCCGCCGCCGCCGCCGCGCGCTTACTTCTTCGCGACGGGCTGGTCCACGTTCTCGTGCGTGTGACCGGGAGGGAGCGCGAATCCGTCCACGGCCTCGCTGAATCGGACGACGACCTGATGGACGCGAGCGAGGGACGCGAGGGGTGGGACGGGACGAGGTCGCGCGTGGTTCTCGTGGTTCTCGTCAGTCGACGGACGACGGGTCGGACGGAGGAGGGAGGAGGGATCGACGGCGAGACGCGCGCTCGTTCCGCGCGAGAGACGGCGGCGCGTTCGGTCGACGCGCACCTTGTCCGGGGTGATCTCCGCGCCCTTGACCGCGGTGACGGCTTTGATGATCGCCTGCTCGAGGCGACGGGACGGGGGGAGGGCGCGGCGCGCGTGAGACGACGACGCGCGAAGACGAGCGGAGTGCGCGGAATGTGCGGAAAGCCGAGCCGCGAGGCGCTATGACGCACGCCGACGACGCGGAACTGGCGCGCGACGTCGACGCACCGATGCGACCTCCTTGCGAATCTCCGGGGTGCGGCACGCTTTCGGGAGCCACGCGACGTGAACGAAAGGCATCGGCGCCGAGGTGTGTGACGCGGCGGCAGAGGTTTTCACGCGAGGGTTTGCGTGAGCGTGATGAGTGACATCAGATCAGAAATCGTTGAAACCGTCTCCGTCCGTCGCCGTGGTGTGTATGTGCACTCTCCGCTACCTCCTCTCTCCGCTCCGCTCCGCTCCCCTCGCCGGCCGCGCTTAAAAATCAAAATCAGGCTCCACCTCCATGGACCAGTTGAACTTCTCGACGAGCGCGCGCGTGAACACCGTCGGCGGCGGGACCTCGTTGCGCTTGCACCACGCGATCGTGATCCGCGGATCCAGGTAGTTGATCTTCGACGTCCCCAGCGACACCGTCTTGAGGTCCTCCTTCATCTTCATCTGAAGCTCAAGCTTCGCGAGCCGCTCCTTCATCGTGCTTATCTTGGACTTGTTCTTCTCCTTGTCCTGCCGCAGCGCCTTCAGCTCCTTCTCCATCGCCTTCTTCTTGTCCACGAGTTTCTCCATCTGCGCGCCGTGCGCCTTGCTCTCGCCCTTTTGGTGGTTGCACAGCACCGCCACCTCCTTGTTCGCCGCGTCGTACGCCGCCTTCTTCAGCGGCACCGTGTCTCTCGGGTTCGTGTCCTTCAGGAGCTTGTTCAGGACGAACGACGCGTTGTACGTCCTGAACACCTTGATCGTCAGGCCGGGCATCAGCGTCTGGAGGTGCTTGTTTACCTTTGACGGGTCGATCTGATCGAAGATGTCGTTATCCGGCTTTTTCCCCTTGCAAAACTTTTGCATCGCCTCGAACACGAGAGGGTCCACCTCGTGCTCTTGTAAATACCGGATCGAGTCCTTACCGAGGAAGTCGAGCTTCAGCGTGCTCGGCGTGATGAACTCCACGTGACCGACGCGCAGGGTGCACACGCCCACGGTGTCCGCGAGGTCCTCGTCCTTCTCCCCGCCCGCTCGCAACGCGAGTTTGTCCACGAGGTACGTCGTCACCGCGAGCTGCTTCGCGAGCATATCTCCCGTCTTCATCTTCTTGAAGTAATCCCTCCTGATCGCGTCGACCGCGAGCTTGAGCTTTCTCGCTTTCTCGTACTTTTGAATGTCGCTCTCGGCTTTGATCGAGGACATCGCGCCGAACTGGACGTACTTCCAGTCCTTGGTGTTGATCGTGTCGTTCCAGCCGCAGAGCCACGTGACGGTGTCGTTGTGTATCACGTCCTTCCACTTGTGCCCGGGTCCCGGGTCCGGCGCCGGCACGCCCTTACCGATGTTGATCGTGATGTCCTCGGGCATGATCCGCTTCTTGATGCGTCCCATCTTCGGGTGCTCGCCGCGGCCGCGGAACAAGCCGGGGGGCTCGACGCGGAAGTTGCCGACGCGTTCGCGCCGCCCGTCGATGACGGCCCAGTTGTACTTCTCCTCCTCCGCATCCTTCGCGGCTTTCGCCTTCTTCTTGTCCTCGTTGCTGATCGCCTTCTTCTTCTCCCTCTCTTTCAGATGCCACATGTACATCTTCGTGAAGTCGCACTTCTTGAACTCCTTGATCGTCATCGCGTGCGGGCCGCCGCGCAAGACTTTTTTAAATCCCTCCCAAAAGTTCTTCACGAAGACATCCTTCTGCGCGTAATCCGTGTCCTTCATGACCGCGAAGAAGTTCGCAGCCTCCTCCTCGTGCGGCAGCAACACGATGTCGACGCCGTCGTACGTCAGCGGGACCTTGTTCGGCTCGTACGGCGGCGGGAACACGACGCCGTGGTGCTCCAAAGTCTTCCACTGCTTCTTCGTCCCTTTCTTTCCCTTCCACGGCTCCGCCACGGATCGCGCCACCTTCGCGGACGCGGGGCGCGGCTTGGACGCGGGCGACCTCGGCTTCGGCTTGGACGGCTTCGGCTTCGGCTTCGGCTTCGACGCCGACGACGGCTTCGACTTCTTCGCGAGCGATCCGATCGGGACGTCGTCGTCGCTGTCGCTCTCCGCCTTGCGCTTCTTCTCCGCGGTGGACGGCATCATCGCCTTGAGAGCCGCCTTGCGGATCGGGGGCGGAGGCGCGAACCGCGCGGCGAGGGGGACGTCGTCGCTGTCGCTGTCGTCCGCCTTCGCGGGCGCGGGGGCGACGGGCGCGGGAGGCGGCGCGGCCGCGACCGGCGCGGGCGCCGCGGGGGGCGCGGGCGCCGCGGGCGCCGTCGCCGGCGGCGCGTTCGGCGCGCGCGCGGCGAGCGGGACGTCGTCGTCCGAGTCCGAGTGCAGGATCGCCATCGGATGGGAATTCGCCTCGGCGCGCGGTCGCGTGGACGCGGTCCGATCGGAGGTGCCGCGCTTCGAGCTCGGCGGCGGATCTTCTCGCCGCGGTCGCGCGTGCGGTCTCGGCGCGCGCGGAGACGCTTCGAGCGACCCCGGGTGGTTCGCGCGTGCGGCGCGACGGTCGACACTGCGGCGTCCGATCGCGCGAGGGAAAGATCCTCGTCAGGCAACGCAACGACTCCTTAGAGCTAGAATTGACGCTCGCTGCCGGTCAAAAATAATTGAAACCGGTGGTTCATCGAGGTTTGCGCGTTCGACGCGTTGAACCGCCGGTCGTTTGCCAACACCCGATCGAGCGCCTTTTCAGGGAGGGGTTCACTGCTGCCTTTCGCGCTGTAATTCGGGTCGGTTTTTTGTGCCGATGCGTGGCGGCATTCCGGCGTTCTTATTGGCTGGCGCGCGCTGCCTTCGCGCTGCCTTGAGCGGCGAGGCAGCGCGAAGGCAGCGCGACGGGCAGCGCGCGGGGCAGCGCGCGGTCACGCGGTCACCAGTCACGCGGGC
>Ga0181554_1002221_pt1 | contig 17487 bp, 7 predicted proteins | sample 011ome_16_FD_145602 | JGI IMG/M metagenome (GOLD analysis project Ga0181554, IMG submission 145602) | Coastal salt marsh microbial communities from the Groves Creek Marsh, Skidaway Island, Georgia - 011503CT metaG (spades assembly) | ecosystem: Environmental > Aquatic > Marine > Intertidal zone >... | reverse complement strand
CGGGATTTTTTCGGCGACGACGACGACGACGACGACGACGACGGCGACGGTTCGTCTTCCGGGGCGCACAGAAGGCGAATCGACGCGCGACGACGACGGTCGTCCGTCGGCGGCGGCGGATCGAATCCGCGTCGGTTCGAATCCGCGGAGGCGGCGGCGAACCGCGACGCGGACAAGCGCACCCCTCAGTCCGCGCTCGTGAGCGCCGGCGTCGTCGACGCGACGCTGCACAGCGCGATGGGGAATCATCCGACGCACCGAGGGATTCAGCTCGCGTCGCTGCGCGTGCTTCGACGCGTCGCGTCGCCGCCGTGCGGGGAGACGACGCGGCGAGAGATGGGCGCGCTGGGGGCGTTGGATCGCGTCGCGGCGACCGCGAGGGTGTTCGGGTTCGACGCGGGCGCGGGCGGCGGCGGAGAGACGGAGGAGGGAGAGAAGGGCGGCGGCGGCGGCGGCGACGACGACGACGACGACGCGAAGGTTCGAAAGGAGGCGGCGCGCGCGATGCGAGCGCTCGTGGAGGGCTGCGAACAGAACATGCGGCACGCGCTGAGTCTCGGGTGCGGCGACATGGTGTGGTGAAACGAGTGCTTCCTTCGAAGGGTCGGAAGCGCGGAAGTACATCCGTACCTTTGCCTTCCGTTGAAATACCCCGGGTGGGTTACCCGCTACCGTAAGTAAGGTGAAGTATCATAACAACTTAGTAGTATTAAAAGAATACCAAAAGATATCAATGCCCTTCCCAGGGTGTCAGGGCTACCCTAGTCCTATCATGACCCCGTCATCCCTCGTCATCCCTCGACTTCCCTTTTCTATCGAGCGACGTAAATCATAAATACCCCGGCGGCGCGACTTCCTTCAGCCGCTCCGCGAGTTGCGACGAGAACGGCAACAGCTGCTCCGCTCTGCGCGCCAAGAAGGCGTGAATCTCCGCGAGCATCCGCCGCCCGCGCTTTTTCGTGATCTTCCCCACGTGACACGCCCTCGCCACCGTCTCCCCGATCGCGAGCGCCGCGGACGGCAGCAGCACGTGCGTCGGCGAGTGCAGCGAGTGCAGCTGGTCGCAGAGCTGATCCGCCATCCGACACGACTCGTCTCGAGACTTGGAGCCGCCCGACGCCCACAGCGCCTGCGCGGCGAACGCGCGACACGCGACCAACGCGGGCATGTCTTTCGCGGCAAACACGGTGTCCGGCGCCGCGCATCCGCTCTCCGCGTCGAATGCGGACCCTCGATCGACGCGCTCCGCTTCGTACCTCACCCCCCCGGAGGCGCCCGCGCCGACGCGCGAGTCGCGATAATTCGCGAGCGACGGCGTGTAATCCCCCGTGAAGACCGTCCGCCCGCCGCCTCTGTTCGAGTCCCCGCGCGCGACTGCGTCGGAGCCCTGGAACTCGTCCGCGCCGAGCCGCAGCCCCTTCAGCGGCGCGTGCTCGAGCGCTTCGCGCCATAGGCTCACAGCGCCGTGCGGGTTCTTCAGGGTCGTTCCATACGAAGCGATGTCGGGGTGGAGTTCAAAGGCGTCAGATGGAGTTGAAAGGCATCGCGGGCGGGGATTGAAAGCGAGGGACCCTGGGCGGAGAGAGACGACGGGAAAAGTCCTTAAGGATCGGCGTTCACCACGCCGACGCGGTCGTATGGGAACCAGTGTATAGAACGCGCCTTCATCGCCGTCATCGACGCCATGCGCAACGCGAGGATCCACGGACCGATCTCCGCGTGTCGTCGGCGGTGTTCCGCCAGCGCGGTCGCCGCCGCGAGCGCGGACTCCCAGTGGCCCAGGTGCGCGTACGCGGTCGCGCCGAGGCACCGCGCGAGGTCGCACAGCCGCGCGTTCGATCGCGCGTGGTCGTCTTTTTCCATGAGCGCCACCGCGGCGGCGGCGGCGCCGCGCGCGACGACCCAGTCGCCTTGGCAGCACTCCGCGTAGGCGCGCATGAGCATCGCGGGGCCGGATCGCGGCGGCGGCGCCTTCTCCGCAAACCGCACGCGGCGCCTGCGGCAGGCGAGCAGCGCGCTTCGCATCCTCACGCCGCCGTGCGCGCTGCTCTCGTGTGAGTCGACGCCGTCGCCGCCGCCGCCAAAAGCGCTCGAAAGCGTCGACATCGATCGCCCCCGATCTTCCCCCCTCGCGTACGCTAAGCCCGACCCCCGCTCGTCCTCCTCGCGCGCGATCCGCGACGTCTCCATCACCACGATCGTCTTCGCGCGCAGGAGCAGCGCGGCGCGTTGCGTCGACGTGCACACCGCCGCGGCGGTGTTAAGTATTAACGCCGCGTCGCACACGTCCGCGCCTCGGCAGTCCACGAACGCGTTCACGTGCTTCAGTATCGCCTGACACGCGAAGCCTAACCTTCCGGCGAAGACGGCGGTCGTGGAGAGGTCGCTCGCGACGACGAGCGCGAGCTCGTCGCGCATCCACAGCCGCTGCGGCGTCATCGCGCTCTTTCGGATTTGTTCCACGTACGCGAGGACGTCCGCGACGCCGGCGTCCATCTCGGACATGCGTTGGAAGTCGCGCGCGAACCCGTCGGGTTTGTGCGGGTCGCCGCCTTTGGGGGCGTGGAGGACGAGCCCCGCGGCGTGCGAGTGCGAGTGCGAGTGCGAGTGCGAGTGCGACGACGCGCCCGCGCCCGCGGCGGCGTCGTCGCGACCGTGGGAGTCGACGTCGTCGCCGACCGCGGCGAGTGCGGCGGCGGCCTTCTCTCCCGAAGCGCCGTCGACGTCGACGTCGCTTTCGCCAGGACGACGTCGCGGCGCGCGTCGCAAGTGCGCGCTCGCGCGGTCCAGCGCCTTGTTCAGATCCTGAAGGGGAATGTTCCCGACGCTCGCGATGGAGCCGAGACATCCGCAAAAGCCGCCGGCGTCTCGCTCGAACGCCGCGTCGCCGCCGCGCGCGTAGACTCCAGCTTTTTTCGGGAGGTTATCGTGCACCGCCGCCGCGATGGCTTGCTCTCGCGCGTACGTCACGTTGAAATCCCTGCTCGCGCGGTCTCTGAACGGCCAAACGAGCGCGAGCGCGTCCGCGGCTCTTCGCAAGCACCGTAAGGGCGCCCTCGCGTCCGTTTCGTTGTTGAGTAAAAGAAACGGAGGCACGCACTCGCCCAAGTCAAGCGTCATCCGCGACGCGAGAATCGCCCACGCCGCGTTCCTCACCAGCAAACACCGCGTGTCGTTCACCCCGAGCGTCGCGCTGGCGACCGCCTCCGGGTGCGTCTTCCCGAACGCCTTCTGCAGCGCGTGCGAGCTCTCGACCCAGGTGTGGGCGGCGACGCCCGCGGCGCTGACGCTCGTCAGCGCCGCGCGCGCGCCGCCGTGCCGCAAGTGCGCCTTCGCGGCGTTCTCGTGGCACTGCACGCGCGCGCGCAGCCCGTTCGCGGCGGCGATGAGACCCGCGACGCGCACCGCGACGTGGTCATGGCCGAACGTCCGGAACGGCGGGACCCCCGCCGCGCCGTGAGATCTGTGGGAAGAGAGCTCTCGCGACGACTTGAACGCGACGGTCGCGAGCGAGCCGCTGCGCATCGACGACGACGACGGCGAGAGGCCGGCGTCGAGCGAGGAGCTCGAGAGGTCCGAGCTCACTGAATTCCCGGACGACGCGGAGACGCCGCCGACGCTGGGACGTCGCGACCGCGACGGCGACGCGCCACCGGAGCCGCCGAGCTCGGACGCGCCGCCGGCGCCGCCGGTTTTCTCTTTTTCGCTCTTGCCTCGGTGAAAAAACGACGCGCTGTGCGCCGCGCTCTCGAGCGCGGCGCGATCGATCCTCTGCACGACCTCGAGGTGATACGCGGCCTCGTCGTTGAGGCACGCCGCAGCCGCGAGATCGCCCAAGATGTCCTCCGCGTGTGCAGCGTCCGACTTCAACACCCCGACGACGTCGAGGTGAATCTCTCGTCTGTCGCGCGGCGGCATCGACGCGTACAAAATCTCGCGCGTGACCGCGTTCGCGAAGCTCATGTGCGGCGTCCTCGCGACCCTGCCGCGGTTGCCCTCACCGCCCATCGGATCGCTCGCGGGCGCGGCGGCGAGGCATCGCGGCTGCTTCAGCGGAAACGGGACGTTCGCCGCGGCAAACTCCAACGTCGCGTCGTTCTCCGCAACCTTCGCGGCGTCCAGCGCGTCGCTCAGCGACCCCCACTGCGCGACGATGTGCCCCTCCTCCATGAGCTCCTCGATTGCTTTCGCGGCGCGCGACGCGAAGGAGACGACGTCGTACGCGAGCAAGACGCCGTGCTCGTTGGCCGCCGTCGGCGCGTACGAATCGAACGACGACGATTTTCCACCGCCGCCGCCGCCCGCGCCGCCGCCGCCCGCGCCCCCCGCTTTCTCGTCGTCGTCGTCCACGCCCATGCGCGTCATCGTGCGCCCGCCGCTTCTCGTCGCGTCAGACTGCGATTGCGATCGCGACTCAAACTCAGACTCGACGACGTCGCGCGCGACGATGGACATCCGCCTCTGCACGATCACGCACGCGAGCGCCGCGGGAAACGACGTCCCCGCCGCCGCGAGCGCTCGCATCGCGAGCTGCGCGTCTTGGCTCAGCCGCCGCTCGATCACCTCCAACACGACGTCCGAGAGCGACATCGCGCACACCGCGTCGACGGACAGTCCGGTGTCGCTCGATCGATCGACGACGTCAGCGTCCGTCGCCGCGACGTCCACTTTCCACCCGGCGGGCCCGCCGTGCAGCGGCGCGTCAGTCGTCTCCGTCGCGACGACCGCTCTCGACGCGATGAGGAGGTCGATCACGCGCGCGGCGTACAGCGGGTCGCCGCGCGTCGTGGAGTAGATGGCGTCGTGGAGCGACGCGGGCAGGCCGACGTACGCGGCGCCGTCTTTGTCCTTGTCTTTGTCGGACGAGCTCGACGAGTCCGCCGTGTTGAAGAGCGCGTCTCTGTCGTCGGCGTCGGCGTCTTTCCCGCCGCCGCCGGTCGCGGTCGAGTCGTTCGCGAGAGCGTCCGTGCCGCCCGCGCCGGCGTCTCGATCACGCCCGCCGCCGCTAACGCCGCCGCGTTCTCTCGTCAAGATGACCGCGGCTCGGCGCTCGACGAGGACTCGGAGCTCGTTCTCCGTGAACGGCTCGACGACGACGCGTGACGTCCCGGGGCGAGACAACATCCACTCCAAATCCGCCTTCGCGCTCGCCACCGCCGTCGCCGTCGCGTGCGTCGCCGTCGCCTCGTGCGCGCTCACGCCCCACACGTCGTTCTTGCGGTTCAGGATGACGTTCAGAAAGTCTTTATCCCTCCCGGAGCCGCCTTTCAGGTTGGACGACGAGCGCTCCGAGTACGACCGCGTCAGTGAAGTCGACGTCAGAGAATCGACGCTCGCGGTGACGCTCGCGGTGTCGCTGCCGCGGTCGCTGCCGCGGTCGTCGTCGTGGATCGTCGGCAGGTTCGGAGATAAAGCCGAACCCTTTCCGCGGCCTCGCTTGCTGTGCATCGAGACGAGCACGGGGTCGAACGTGCCGTGACGTCCCTCTTTGACCACGGAGTCGTGGCACATGAGCACGACCATCGGCACGGAGCAGTGCTCGAGCACCGCGCGGATGAGGCCCATGGAGAGAGGGTCCAACGCGCCGGCGTCGTCGACGACGAGCATCCACCCGGGCGACGCCGCCTGCGCGGGCGCGGCCTGGACGCTTCTGCCGAGCATGAGGCGCTGGAGCAGCAGCGCGAGGGCCTGGCACAGGCGGCTCGCGCCGTCGTGCGAGAGGAGGAGCGACGCGAGCGTGTTTTTTCGGCGGTGGAGGCACGCGCGGAACCGCTTGTTGTGGTCGCGGCGTTGGACGCCGTTGCGCTGCCGCGTGAACGCGACCGCGCCCGCGAGTCTTCCCGCGATGACCGAGAGTGCATCGCCGCCGTGCATCTCGTTCGCCTTGCGCTTCTTCGCGCGACGGATCTTCGCGGCGTCGCCGGCCAGCGCTTTCGCCGCCGTCGCCTGCGCCGCGGCTTTAAGGTCCGCCGCGCTTCCTCCTCGGCCGGAGCCGGAGCCTTCGCCGACGCGACCACCGCGGACGCTGTCCTCGAACTCCTCCTCCTCGAGCGCTTCCATGATGTTCGCGCGCTCTTCCATCTTATCCAGCGGCACGAAATGGTACCCGAACCCGTCGTCGAGCAGCGTGTCCACGGCGACCGGGGAGAGAAATTCGTGCGCGGCGTCCACCGCCGCGACGGAGAGGGGGTCCAACGTCTCGCTGCGTCGACGCCTCCTGGAGGATGTTTGGGCCCCGGAGACGCTCTCCCCGCCGCTGGCGTTGCTGCCGGCGATGGACGTCAGCGACAACCTTCGCTGCAGCCCCGAGAGCGCGCGTTGCGTCATATCCGCAGCGGCGGCGGCGGCGATCTTCCCGCCGCCGACGCCGCCGACGCCGCCGAGCGAGTTCTCCCTCGACGACACGGCGAGCGCGAACTCCTTGAACTCCTTGCCGCCGTGCGAGGAGCGGTCGCTGTCGCCGCCCTCGGAGCCCGTCGCCGAAGTCACGGAGTTGCGCCGCGCGACGATGATCGATCGCCGCCTCTCTCGCTGGATACTATAGTTCAGCCCGCTGTTCGACGAGCGTCGGCGCGTCCCCGGTCCCCCCCAGCGTCCCGAAGCGTCGCCTCCCGCGCGATACCCCTCCGGCTCGTCGAGCTCGAGCAGCTCCATGATCGGCTTCGCGTACCGCCCGTACCGCTCGGCGCCGCTGCCGCAGCGTTCCAACACGTTGACGACGGCGTTTTTTCGCTCGCGCATAGACGCCTCCGGCGCGAACCCGAAGAGCTGATGAAACAGCGCGATGAACGGGAACAGCGCGCGGACGTTCGTCTTCGCGCCGACGCTCTTGCGCTCGCTCGGGTCGTCGCGCCCGCAGACGCGCAGAAGCCACATCCGCCGCGCTTCTTTCAGGTCGAGCACCGTCGCCGCCGCGCGCGTCTTGCCCGAGTGCGGCGGCCCTTCGATGAAGAGCAACCTCGGCGCCATCGACTCCTGCGCGTCCGCGATGACGCGCTTCGCCGCGACGATCAGTGCGTCGCGGCGCATCGTTTTTCCGCCGAACCCGCGCCAGCCCGCGCGCGCGCCGGAGAGGTACGCGTCGTGGAGCGCCTCCGCGGCGGCGGAGTGCGCCGCCGCCGACGTCAGCGCGGCCGCCGCCGACTGCGGAAGCGTCTTCGGCGGCGCCGCGAGGCGTTCGAGCGCTTCGCCGTCCGCCTCTCTTCTCGCCGCGTCGGCGTTCTCTTTGTCGTCGTCGTTTCTCTTGTCGTTCTGAGAGAACCGCGTGCTGGTCCGTCGTCGAATCTGAATCTCTTTGTCGCGCTCTCCCGCGGCGTCCTTCTCGAGCGTCCCCGCGGGAATCAAGACGCAATCGCCGGGCGCGAGGCCGTTCCCGAGCTCGCTCCCGCGCTCGCGCAGCTCCATCTTTCCGAGCACGGTGCTCATCCCCGCCACCTGCGCCATCCCGTCCGCGCCCCTCGCGGAATTCCCGAAGCGCTTCCCCATCGCGACTGCGAGAATGCGGTCGAGCGCGCCTTCCGATAAGTTCCGCGGCCGCGCGGTGTCGTCGCCGCTCGCGTGCGGCACCGGATCAAAGTCGATGTACCCGTCCGCGCCGACGCCCCGCACGACCGCGAGGTCGCACAGCACCTCCGCGTCCGCGGCGTACGCGAGCCTCTCCGCCCTGTGCACCGCGTCGCCGACGAGCCCCCACTCCGTGCGCTTCCGCGCCAAACGCGCGGGCATGGAGACGACGACGCCCGCGGCGACGCCGGCGGAGGCGGACATGTGTCCCAGGTGCACCATCGCCGCACGCGCGGCGAGCGCGAACGACGTCGCGAGCGCGGGCGCGCTCGCGGCCAACACGGGGGAGACTATGTTTGAGGTGGACGACGACGACGACGCGTCGTCCGCGACCCCACACGAGCCCGCGTTCGTCGCCGCCCCGGGGAGCCCGAACGCGAAGTACATCACGACGCCCTGTGGAGTTAAAAGGCGTCAGTTGAAGTTGAAAGGCGCCGAGGGTGGGTATTGAAAGCGAGGGATGGGCGGAGAGATGCGCCGGGAAAAGTCCTTAAGGAACGGCGTTCACCACGCCGACGGGGTCGTATGGGGACCAGTGTATAGAACGCACCTCGCCGCCGCCGCCGCCGCCGCCGGTGCCACCGTCCGCCGCGTCTTTTCTCAGCAACACGTCCGACGTCACGCGGACGAACGTGCTCCCGGGGAAGCGCGCGAGGAGCTCCACGACGCTGGACGCGGCGGTCGTGAACGCGCTCGCGACGGAGGGCGTGTCCGCGGGGACGACCACGTGCCCTCGCGCCGCGGAGGAGCAGCCGGGGAGATACAGACACACGGTCACCGCGTCGACGTATCGCGCGGGCGCGCCGGGCATGACGATCGCGGCGGTCGCGTCGTCGTCCGCGTCCTCGTCGATCGATTGACGATCCGCGGTCTCGCCGTTTGCCGCGTTCGCCGCCTTGGCCTTGGCCGCCGCGTCGTCTCGCTTCTTCATCTTTTCGACGCGCGCGGTTCTCAACGCCGACAAAGCCGCCGCCGTCGCCGTCGACTGCTCCGCGAGCGCGACCCGCAGCGGTCTCGGGACGAGCCCCTCGATCGCGGCGAGCGCGCGCGTCGCGTCCGGCCGTCGCGGTATCAGGCTCGCGAACTGGTTCGTCGCGAGCGCGTGGTGCGTCAGCGGAGGCACCACCTCGTGCACGCGCAGCCGATTGAGCCGCGCGCCGCCGCGCAGCCGCGGCGGCGCGTCGCACTCGCAGTGCTCGCGCACGAGCCGCCACGCGACGGGGGAGAGCACGACGTCGCCGTCCGTCGCGAGCGAGGAGAGCGTCGCGACCTGCTGGAACGGGCCGCCGTGCGCGGGTCCGAACGCCGCGGACGCCGCCGCGGACGCGTACGGCTCCATCCCGAGCGGCGCGTCGAGCGCGACGATCTCATCCCTGAAATCGCACGATGCGCTTTGTCCCCCCGCGTTTGTCGTCGTCGTAACCGACGACGCGAGACCGTTACCGACGCGGATCATGGAGACCTTGCCGAACCCCACGGACGCGGTGACGGTGACGCACACGGGCATTCCCCTCCCCGCGGCCCGCGCGTCGTCGTCGTCGTCGTCGTCGGACGAGGACGACGACGACGCGCCGCCGCGGCGGCTCGCGTCGTCTCTCGCGACGGCGTCCCCCTTGTGCTTCGCGAGATTTTTCAGCGCGAGCTTGACGTCGCTGTCGTCGCGCGCCGCGATCTTGACGCCGCCGCTGCCGTCGTAGCTCCCGTCGCTGTATTCGCTCTTCTTCTTCTCGCCGCCGCCGCCGCGGCCGCAAAGACTCGAGAAGAATCGCGTCCACGCGCCGCTCTTTTTTCCTCCTCCTCCTCCTCCTCCGCCGCCGCCGCCCGCGTCGTCGCGCGTCGACCCCTTCCTCGCCCCGCGCGCGTTCGAGCTCGCGAGCATGTCCGCGAACCGCGGCATCGACACCGGGACGCACTTTTCGTTGTCCTCGGTCAGCACGACGTGCGACGCGTCGGCGGCGGGGCCGCCCGCGGCGTCGCGCGGCGTCGACGCCGGGAGCGCGCGCGCGCGCGAGGAGACGTCGATGGACGCGCGCGAGGACGTCGGTCTCTCCCCGGGCGCCCAGGGATCGCGCGCCGCCGACGCCAGCACCGGCGCCGACGGCGACGACTTGCTCGGGGGCGTCGCGGCCCCAGGTCCATTCTTCAGGCTTCTTCGAGTCGCCGCCTCCGCGCGTCGAATCCGCCGCGCCTCCGCTTTCAGCCGTCGCGCCTTCCGGAACGTCTCCTGCAGCGACGTCATCGACGCGGGCTTGGCCACGACCTCGTCCATCCCCGCCTTGAGGCACTGCTCGAGCAACTCCGGCTGATCCACCGCGGTGAGCGCGCATATGAACGCCCGCGCGTTGACCGGCCCGGCGTTGTTTCGGACGTGCCGCGCCACCTCGTAGCCGTCCAAATCCGGAAGCATCAGGTCCACGAGCACGACGTCGAACTCCATGTTCGCGCACGCCGCCGCGGCTTGACTCGCGTTCTCCGCGAAGTGCGGCATGCACCCGAAGTGATCCAGCAGCCGCCCCAACGTCATCCGCGACAGCTGCAGCGCCTCGACGACCAAGACGCGCAGGCCCGCGCTGTGCCGTCTCAGCCCGGGCCAGATTTGCTCGACGCGCGGGGACGTCGTCGTCGTCGCTCCCGCGGATTCGCCGTCGTCGGCTCGAACCGCGAGCTCGGGCGTGGACGACGAGAGCTGCGACACGAGCGTGAACGCGCACTTCATCGCGCGTAGCGTCGCGCCCGCGGCCCTCGTCGCGTCCGCGGCGGCGTCTCGGTCTCGGTTTCCCCACTCCCTCCCTCCGCGCGCGCCGCCGTCGTCGTCGTCGTCCGAGTCGACGTCGTCGTCGCGTCCGCCGCCCTTTCGGCGGCCGGGCGACCCAGACATCGGAAACACGCACACCACGCCGTCGTACCCGAGGCGGACGACGTCGCCGCCGGACGCGTGCACCGCGTCGACAGCCTTGCCGAGACAGTCGTCGATCGCGCCCGCGAGCGCGACCGCGCCCTCGTCGTTCCCCGCGCCCGCGCCTTTCTTCGTCCTGCCGTCGACGAAACGCTCGTGAAGCGCGAGGAAGCCGCGAAAAGACGCGACGACGACGGCGGCGTCGAGCTCGTAGCTCACCTGGAACGCCCCCTTCATCGCGCCCTTCACGTCGCCGTCCAAAGACGCGTCTCTGCTGCCGTTCGTCCCTCCTCGCCCAGAGGGCGCCGAGGCCGGGGCGAGGAACCCTATGCGCGTGAGCCGCGTGAGCTCCAGCCGCGGGACGTACGGAATCAGCGACCGGACGAGCGTCTCCGCGGCGTCGCCGGCGCCGTAATCCTGTCGGGGTGGAGTTGAAAGGCGTCAGGTGGAGTTGAAAGGCATCGAGGACGGGGATTGAAACCGAGGGGTGGGCGGAGAGAAGCGCCGAACGAAGTCCTCAAGGATCGGCGTTCACCACGCGAACGCGGTCGTATGGGGACCAGTGTGTAGAACGCACCTCGTCCAACGCGACGTCGAGGCCCGTCATCTCCATCGCGTTCGCGGTGAGCATCGTGAGGTTGCTCTGCTTGAACGCGCGCATCATCGTGATCGTGTTCTGTCGCGCGAGCGCGCCGAACGCGCCGCGCGACGTCGACGTCGACGACGACGACGACGGCGACTTGGAAATCGCCGTCGGCGCGGTCGACGGCCGGCCCGCCGCCTCCTTGCGCCCCGGCTGGTTCTGCGACTCGCGTCGCGTCCACGCGTCGCCGTTCTCCGCCGCGGACGCGAGCACCGCCTCTCGAGCGTCGAAGGACGTCAGCCGAGTGAACACCTCGAACAGCGGCCGGACGACGTTGACGAGGAACCCGAGCTGATGCCGCGCGAAGACGTAATCAAAGTTGCGTCGATTCGGAAACGTCGTCAGCGGCAGACCCAACGACAGCTCCTTCTCGCCCTGCTGGTAAAACTCCTCCATGATGCGCTTGCCCCACGCGTCCGCGATCTCGAGCGGCCGCACGACGTTCGCGAGGTCCGCGCACTTCAGCAGCAGCTGCATGACGACGAGTCTATCCTTCTCGCTCGCGCGTTCCAACGCCGGACGCACCCACGGCTCGTGATCGTTTTCGTTCGATCCGTCGCGCGCGCCGCTGATCTGGGGAATATCGCCTCCTCCGTGGCCGTTTTTATGAGGCACGCGCAACAGATCGTTCGCCGCGTCAGAGGCCTCGATGGCGTCGTTCAGGGTGTCGTACGGCGTCCCCGCGCGCGAATCGTCGTCGTCGTCGCCGTCGCCGTCGCGCGCGCCGTCGTTCTCGCCGACCCACCGCTGCAGCTCCTTGAAGAGTCCCATGTGTTTGCTCATGTCCGTCGCGAGTATCAGCGCGGAGAGCAGCGCTCTGAACCGCGCGAGGTCCGTCGCGGGGAGAAACGGCACGATCCCCACGTCCGGGTCCTCGAGGAGTTCGAACACGAGGCCGAGGTGGAAGTTCTCTAGCACGGACTCCGGGTACTTCTTCGCGAGCGTGTGTTTGCTGTTCTTCAGGAACGCGTTGTTCAGGCGGAAATGGCCGGCGTCGTGTCCGAGCGCGGCGAGGTACAGCGCGAGGGTTTCCACCGCCGAGAACACGTCCGGGAGCGCCTTGCGAAGGCAGTGCGTCGCGCTCAGGACGTCCGCGGCGTGGAGCGCGCAGTGATACGGATTCTCCACGGAGTACAGCAGCTCGATGCGCGCGAGGAGGGATTTGAAGCGCGCGTGCGGGATCGCGAACGCGTCCACGAGACCCTCGCCGTGGAAGATCTCGAACGCGATGCCCTTGAGGCCGTACCCGCCGCTCTCCGCGGCGGCGAGGACGTCGTATTCCCACGCGTCCGGCCCCACGGACGCGCCGCCGGAGCGCTCGGAGGCGCTCATCGCGGCGAAGATATCGCGAGGCGCCCGCGACCTTTCAAAGTCGGACAGGCGCCGCGATCGAGGAGGGCTCGACACGTGGCCGTCCGCCGTCTGGCCTCGCGGCGCGATCGGAGGACGCGCGCGCGGTCGACGCGCGTTCGATGCGGACGGCACGCGCGGCGGTGGCGAGATCGCGATGATCTGCGCCTCCGCGCGCGGTCGCGGCGTCGCGGTGCGCGCGTTTATCCGCGCGCCGCATGTTCGTGACCGAACAAAGGTTCTTTACGTCACATTTGCCCGGAAGGGCTGCGTAGTGCATGGTTCGACTTTGATCGACTTTGTACAAACCCAACCTCCTATGGGCAAACAGTTTGAAATTGTGGCCAATGCATGGTGAATGGTTATTTAGTTTGAAAAAATATCTTATGAACGCCGACCGAGAACGTACTACGAATTCGTGTGACTTTCGTATGAGGAGTAGACTGATAGTGCATGTCGTAGGGCCTCCTAAAACACGGGCGCGGATCGACGCGAAATTTTTACTCCAGTGACGTCGTCGAATCACAGCGCGCCGCCCCCCTTCCCTCTCGCCTCCGCGATCTTACTCTCCAGCGCCTCGCGCGAACTCGTCGCCCCCGCCGCCGCGCCCTCCAGCTCGGCATCTCCCTCGTCCCCCCCCTCCTCGCCCTCCTCGCGCGTCTCGCTCAACCCTCCGAACGCGCCGCCGTCGACGGCGCGCCTGCTCCCGCGCCTGCGAGCGTGCCGCTGCGTGTTTTGCACTCGAATCGTCTCCGTGGCGTCCTCGTCGACGCTCTCGTCCAAAACCCGCGACGAGACCGCGTACGTGACGTCGGCCCTCGTGCTCGCGCGTTGGCTCACGCCGCTCGCGGCGAGGCGCTTCTCTCGCGCCGCGGCTTTCGCGCGAGAGAGAAAGCCGGCGGCGGCGGCTTGGACGCCGACGATGGCCGCGAGAGACGCGTCGGAGACGTCGGCGAGTCTTCGGAGATGTCGGGGTGGAGTTGAAAGGCGTCAGATGGAGTTGAAAGGCTTCGAGGACGGGGATTGAAACCGAGGGGTGGGCGGAGAGAAACGACGGCAAAAGTCCTTAAGGATCGGCGTCCACCACGCCAACGCGGTCGTATGGGGACCAGTGTATAGAACGCACCTGAACGCGGCCGAGTCTTCGATCGACTCGATCGACGCCGACGCGTCGTTTTCGGGCATCTTCTCTTTCGCCTTCTCCGCCTCGAGGGGCTCCTCTAACGCCGCGTCCATCTTCGCCTCGAACGCCGCGTCGGCGTCGACTTCTCTCGCGCGCGTCGCCGCCGCGGATTGTAGGAGAATGGCGCTCGCGAGCCCGCGCGCGCCTCGAACGCGCGGCTGCGCCGGGACGTCGTCGAGACGCGCCGTCGCCGCGCGCTGCAGCGTCGCCGCGGAGACGAGCGCGGACGGTGACGACCCGAGCGCGTCCGCGGGGAGCGTCGCGAGCGGCTCCCCGAGCTCCGACTCGAGCGACTTTTTGTCCACGATTTTTTTGGCGCTCGATTGCATCGCCATTACCTTCTCGAGGTCCTCCGCGCTCAGGTTCGCGAGCGGATCCAAGTCCTCCTCCTCCGGCTCCTTGGGCGCGGGCGCGCGCGGCGGCGTCGCGGGCTCCGCCGCCGGCTCCTTATTCGCGGGCGGCGGCGGCGGTATAGGCGGCGTCGACGGCTCCTTCAGATCCTTCGACAGATCCTTCGGCTTGGACGGCGTCCCGTACAGCCGCATGTTCCTCCTCGACGACCGCCCGCGAAAGCTCGACTGAATCCTCGTCACGTGCGCGATCTCCTCCGGCTCGAAGCTCGCGATGTCGGGCAAACCCCCGGACGCCTCCTCCTCGGCTCGGCGTCGCGCCTCCGCCTTGCGCGTCGCTCTTCCGCGGCACACCGCCTGGATCCGCGCCGCCGCGTAGTTTAGCGCGCGCTCCTCTCTTCTGCGAGTCGCGAGATCCGTCTGCATCAAGATGAGCTGCGTCACGCCGTGGTTCTTCTCCGTGAGGAGGCCGAGCATGCCCGCGCCGGCTCTCCCGGTTCTGTCGTTGGCGTCCGCGATCGCCGCCCGCTCCTCCTCCGTGATCTTCTTCGCCCTATGCGTCGCCTCGTCCTCCTCCGCGACTTGCAGCTCGCGGATGAGCTCGAACCGCTTATCCTTCCCGGCGAACATTTCGTTTTGCTCCGCGCGTCCGCGAATCAGCCGCTGCAGCAACAGCGCGGCGCGTCTTCGCTCCGCGGCGATCGGGTCCCCGCCCGGCGGCGGCAGCGTCGGCGTCTCCGGCCGCTCCACCTTCGAGCTGGCCGCCGCCGCCGCCGCCGCCCTCGCGGCCGCGGCGTCGCCCGCCTTTTGCTTGGCCGCCGCGCTGGACACCAACGCGGCGCCGGCTTCTTTGTCCGCCGCCTTGACGGGCGCGGGCCACATCGCGCCGACGCCGCGTCGCCCGCCGTTGAGCGCCTTGGACGCCTCCAGCGTCTCGTAGACGCGATCGAGCTCCTCCGCGAGCTTGGCTTCTCTTCGTCGCTCGTGCGGGTCCTTCGCCATCGTCGCCGCGAGGTCGCTCGTCTCGCGCGTCACGCGCGCCACGGTCGCGTCGGGGTCGAGCGCGCCGCGCGGGAGCGACGAGAGCAACGCGTCCGCGTCCGAGACGGTTCTCGGCTGGTAAAACCCCGTCTCCGCGGCGGCGCGAGACAGGGAAAAAGGAAGGTTTTGCGCGATCGATCCGCCGTCGTTCTGCGACGCCGCGTTCTTTCGCCGCGGACGCGGCGGCGGCCCCGCGCCGTCCGGGTGCTGCCCCAACCGCCGCAGCGGCGCGTACTTCGTCGACGCGAAGTTGGCGTACTCGTCGATGACGCTCGGCGCTTCGGGCGTCACGCGAGCGTCGTCGCGCGCGCGTCCGAGCTTCCGCAACGCGACGACGCGCTTCCGTTGGATGCTCTCAAACTTCCGCTGCTTCTCCGCGAGCTTCCCGGCGCGGACGCGCGCGATTCGCTCCTCCGCGATCTTCTCCGCGCGCGTCTCGCGTTCCACGATGGCCCGGTGGATGTTATCCAGCCGCTCCTCTTGCAGCCGTTCGATCTCGTTAGCTCGCTCGGCCCACTCCGCCTCCTCCCACTCCTCCATGAGCCTCTGACGCAGCGGGAGCTGGTCGATGTCGTCCAACGGCGGCAGCGACGCCTCGAACGCGCGCTTCGCTCGGAGACGTTCGACGTGCTCCACCTCGAGCTGTTTCACGCGGTATGCGAGGCCGAGGTGCTCGGGGCCGACGTCACGGCCGCGGAGAAAGTCGATCCCGCCGTATTCCAAGTGCGTCAGCGATAAAATCTCCGGCTCGCCGTTCCGCGTGTGGTTGAGCGCGCTGAGGTACCGTTGCTTCGCGGACGGGTTCGCGGGGATGACGTAATCCGGCGCGTACGGCATCGTCTGCGCGTCGTTCTCGCGGTAGTCGCTCTGCGTTCCGACCGTGACCGACGTCTTCGTCGTCGTCGTCTTCGAATCTTCGTCGGCGTCGTCGACGGCGGCGTCTTCGTTCTCGTCGTTCGACGCCCTCGCGTCGTCGTCGTCGTCGTCGCCGCCGCCGCCGAGCGCGGAGCCGTCCACCTGCTTCGAACGCCTCCCGCCCCCGCGCGGGATCGACGGCGGGACGGGCACCATCCCGCGCCGCGCCGCGCCCAGCGGCCTCCGGAAAAATTTCGCCTGGTTTCGACCCGTCACCGCCGCGTCGAGATCCGCGCCCCTCGCGCTCGTCTCTCCGCGGTGCGACGATCGGAACTCGCGGTCGACGTGCGACGGCACCAGGTTCGCGCTCTCGAGCCTGCGGGGTGGAGAGCGCGCGCGCGGTCAGCGGGGGGTGGGGGGGAGGTCGGGGACGGACGGCGGATCTAAAATTAGGGCGTCGCGTCGCGTCGCGTCGCGTCGCGTCGCGTCGCGTCGAGTCGCGCGCGCACCTGTACGTGTGCGAAGGGTGCGACGCCACCTCGCTGTACATCGTGTCGAACTCCTGCACGCGCCGCAGCGTCGCCCCCGCGCCGCGCGTCTGCTCGCGGTAGTGATCCCTCGCGCCGGACACCGTGTACACGTGCGGGTCTGCGGGACGGAGGACGCGGACGGGAGAGAGCGAAGAGGTCAGCGACGCTGTTTTTAGACGGGTCCTCGATCGACCGCGCGCGCGCGCGCGATGGCGGGCTCGAGGCGAGCGACGGGATCGCGGGGGGGGGGTCGGAGACGCACCGTAGAGCGCGTCGTACGCCCGCGCGGGCGGGATCGCCGGCTTCGCCATCGCCGCCGACGCCTCTTCGCGTTTCGACGACCGCCCCCCGCGCTCGCCCGCGCGCTCGCCTCGCCGCGTAGCTGGGAGGCCGAATGCGGCAACCGCGCGCCTCGGAGAACGCGCCGCGTCCTTCGCGCGACGACCTTCTCTTCGCTCCGACGCCGGCTCTCGCGCGCGAAGACCGCCCTTCGCGTGCGCCTCCGCCCTGCGCGTGCGGACGCGCGTCGTCGCAGTGGCGTCGTCGCGTCTCCGCCGGCGTCGCTGGCTCGCGACGAGAGACAATTCGCGAACGCAACGGGTGATTGATTCACACTGCGGAAAACGCTTCATCGGTCAGTTTGAAAGGCTTCGCGATCGAATGTTGAAACCGAGGGGTGGGTGAAAAACAATAAGATCGGCCGTGTCGTCAGGCGCGAAAAAAGAAACGACGACGTCGCGCACTCGAGCGCGCGCGCGACGCACGCTCGCGATGTTCTGACTCTTGTTCAGCCTGTTCGGATACTGCGGCAGGAAGGTGAAGGACTGCGTCACGGGCGAGGACACGGCGAAGGACTACGCGTTCGCGTGTTGCGCCGCGGACGGCGGCATGGCCGCGCGCTACGAGCGTAAGCACGGGGTCGCGCTCGAGCCCGCGGCGGAGTTCGGGAAGACCGCGCCGGGCGTGCCGGTCACGAACATCTCGCTCGGGACGCCCGTGGTGTACAAGGGCGTCTCCACGAAGGCGTGCTGAGGAGGAAGAGGAAGAGGAGGAGGAGGAGGAGGAGGAGGAGGAGG
>Ga0181554_1002217_pt1 | contig 17543 bp, 13 predicted proteins | sample 011ome_16_FD_145602 | JGI IMG/M metagenome (GOLD analysis project Ga0181554, IMG submission 145602) | Coastal salt marsh microbial communities from the Groves Creek Marsh, Skidaway Island, Georgia - 011503CT metaG (spades assembly) | ecosystem: Environmental > Aquatic > Marine > Intertidal zone... | reverse complement strand
CCGTGACGACGCCTCCCTCGAATACGGCGACGGCCTGACGGCCCTCAGGTGCAAGCGGGTAGTAGTCGTGCACACGTCGGTCCTGCAGATAGGCCTCGTCGGCCGTGAGTGTCTGGGAGCGGTTGTCGCGCGCTTGCCCCACGCTCACCTCGCTGCGACGGAACCCGTCGGTCACGGCGTACTCCAGGGCAGCGCCCGACAGACCGCTCAGGGGCGCCTCGTCACCCAGCACCACGACGGGTCCCGCGTCCAGCCCCGCGGCATCGGCAAGGTCGAGCACGGACTCCGCGGACCCCGACAGCACGGTGACGCGCGTGGCATCGCGCACGGTGACGCGCGGATCGACGGGCGCCTGGGGCGACTCGACGCGCCACACCTCGACGGCCGCGACCGTGTCCTGGAGCCCGTCGTCGATCACGGTGGTCGGCGTGCGGTAGGGCGGCAATGCGGGCCCGAAGCCCGCAACGGGTGTGAAGCCGCCGGAGCGCACGAGTGCCTGACGGATCAGCACGCTCCTTGGCGTGGCACTGCGTCGACGGTCGACGTCGTTGCGCACGACGACGTACTCGACTCCGGCCCGTGCGAGCGCATCCGCGAGCCGCGGGGACCCTCGGCCTGAGTCCAGGCGCTCCTGGACCGCATCGAGCCAGCGGATGTTGCCGGCACTCGACAGCGGCACGGCATCGCGGACCGCCCAGGGTGACGCGGCCAGTGGCTGCAATGGCTCGTCCTGCGTGCGTCCCCAGCTGTAGATGCCAAAGGACGCGCCGGGCACGAGCAGGGCGCGGCCGTCCGGAGCTTCTTCGGCCAGCCATTGCGCCACCTCCGGCCAGTAGTCGGGGATCGCCTCGTAGGACCTGTCCCGGACCAGCGTGCCCGTCGCCATGGGCCACGCTCCGACGGCGAGGAGCACGGCCATGGTCGCCGCGATCACCCGCGGCCCGGCGGGATGGCGTCGCAGTGAGCGTCGGCTGAGGGCATCGATGGCGAAGCCCACCCCGAGGGCGAGCGGGAGTCGCAGGATGAGGTCGAACTTGTGCGTATTGCGCAGCGGCGCGAGGAGCCCATCGAGCCCCTCCTGCGCAGCCGGGGCGAAGATCCCCTGCACGACTCCGGTGTGACCCAGGGACACCAGGACCATCCCGGCGAGCACGCCGCCTACGAGGAAGGCGCGATGGGGAGTGCTGCGCAGCGCCAGCCCCGCGAGGCCCACCGCCGCCACGAGCCCCGTCGCCAGGATGAGCACGGGTGCGGTGACGAGCATCCACCCGCCGGGCCATGTGGGTCCGCCGGGCTCGACGACGTAGGCCACCCACTGCGAGGCGCCCCGGAGGACGGTGTCGGGTGACGTGATGAGTGTCGTCACGGAGGACGACTCGATCCAGTCGAGGAACGGCGGCGAGTATCTGCCGAGTAGCAGGAGCGGGACGGCCCACCAGAGACTGGCCAGCAGGATCGCCAGGGTCCACCAGCCCAGGAGCCCTAGGCGCGCCCGTCCGCGGAATCGCGTGAGGATCCACCACGCACCCAGGGGAAGCACCGCCGCGGTCGCGACAGCGTTGACGCCTCCCGCGACGAGCACAGCCAGCCCACTGAGGGCCGCTCCGCGGCGCGCGGTGAGACGCCCGTCAGCGACCGAGACGAGTGGGATGAGCACCCACGGAGCGACGGCGAAGGGCAGCACCTCGACGGAGAGGACGCCGATCTCGGTGACCATCCGGGGAGCCAGGGCGTAGGCGAGGCCCGCGAGGATGAGGGAGCTCTCCCGCTGGACTCCGAGCAGCCTGGCAAGTCGGACCACGCCCAGGAAGGCGCCGATGAGGAGCGCGGCCCACCACAGGCGCTGCACGACCCACGCGGGGAGGCCGACCAGGTCCCCGAGGACGAAGAGCGGCCCCACGGGGAAGAGGTAGCCGTACGCCTGGTTCTGGAGCTGCCCGAAGAAGCCGAGCGGCTCCCACAGTGAGAGCGAGCGTGCGAGGAAGCCCGCCGGATCGACGGCGAGATCGAGCTTGGTGTCGGCGGCGATCCTGCCCGGATCCTGGATGAAGGCAAGGGCGGCGAGCACCACGCTCACGGCCACGAGTCGCAAGCGGTGCATGAGTCGCGGACTCGGGCTGTCGGATTCCTCCGGTGACGGCGCCTGCGCTGCAGCGACGTCGGTGCTCATCCCTGCGCGCCCCGTCGCCGCAGCACGAGCAGGAGATTCCAGGTCACGACCTCACGCACCGCTGGAACGTCGACCACCCATCGCAGCATGCCCGGCAGGTAGCGCGGTTCAGCGGCGACGAGATCGGCATCGGGGCACCGCCGCGCCCAGGTGAGCCCGGCGCCCGCGGTGATCGCGAAGAGGCTCTCTCCGTAGACGTTCTTGGGTGCATGGCCCGCCTTGCGCTCGTAGCGGCGGGCGGCACGGTGACCGCCGAGGAGGTGCCAGGGAGCGGTCTCGTGGCCGCCCCACGGGCCGAACCAGAGCGTGTAGGAGATGACCGCAATGCCTCCGGGGCGCGTGACGCGGACCATCTCGTCGGCCATGGCCCACGGATCGGGGACGTGCTCCAAGACATTCGACGAGTAGACGACGTCGAAAGTCCCGTCGGGGAAGGGCAGCGCGGTGCCGCTCGCCTGCACCGTGCGCGGACCGGGCTCGCGCCCGTGCAGGCGCATCTCCCCCGCATCGGCATCGACGGCGACGTACGTCGCTCCACGGGCGCCGAAAGCGTCCGCGAAGAAGCCCGGGCCTCCCCCTACGTCGAGCAGGACTGCGCCCTCGAGCGGGTAGAAGCGATCGACGTGCCCAGCACTGTCGGCAGCAAGATCCCCGTAGAACCGATCCGGGTCCGTCTGCTCCACGAGGAAGGATCGGAAGAGGCCGACTGATCGCCGCCACGTGGCCCGGAAGGGCGTGGTGGCGGGGCCACGGGGCCTCAGGGCGGACACCCGGTGACGTTACCCCAGTGGGAAGGCTGCACGCGCGCATCGCGCACCACGTACCGTGAGGCGGTGCACATCGTCGTCCTCAACTGGCGCGACACCGCCAATCCCGAGGGCGGCGGCTCCGAGGTCTACGTCGAGCACCTTGCCCGCCGGTGGGCACGCGATGGCCACCGTGTGACCCTGGTCTGCGCTGCGCACTCTGCGGCTCCCGGTCTCGAGGAGCGGGATGGGATCCGCATCGTCCGCGTCGGCTCCAAGCTCACCGTCTACTCGCGGGCCCGAGCCCTCCTCCGCCGCGGCGCACTCGGCCGGGTCGATGTCGTGGTCGACACCCAGAACGGCATCCCGTTCTTCGCCCGCTACGTCACCGACGCTCCGACCGTCGTCCTGGTCCATCACATCCATCGGGAGCAATGGCCCGTCGTCTACGACCCCCTGCGCGCCCGCGTCGGGTGGTTCGTCGAATCCGTTGCGGCGCCCCGCGCATTCCGAGGCACCACGTACGTCGCCGTCTCCGAGGCGACCCGGACCGAGCTCATCGACCAGGGAGTCGCCCCCGACGCCATCCACGTCGTGCATAACGGCACCGAGGCCCTCCGCGATAGCGGATGCACGCCAGAGACAGCGCCGAGGATCCTCGTGCTCGGGCGACTGGTGCCCCACAAGCGCGTCGAGCATGTCCTCGTGGCCGCATCACGCCTGCGCGGGCGCCATCCGGGGCTCACTGTGGCGGTGGTCGGCGACGGGTGGTGGGCGGATGAGTTGCACGAGGCGGCCCGTCGCCACGGAGTCGCCGACATCGTCGAGTTCACCGGCCACGTGAGCGAGGAGGAGAAGGCACGGCAGGTGGACCGTGCGTGGGTCCTCGCCCTTCCCTCGCTCAAGGAGGGCTGGGGCCTCGTGGTGATGGAGGCCGCATCGCGCGGCGTGCCCACGGTGGCGTACGCCGATGCCGGCGGTGTCACCGAGTCGATCGTCGACGGAGTGACCGGCCTGCTAGTCCGTGGGGGTGAAGGTGACTACGTCGAAGCCCTCGACGTAGTGCTGGCCGATGGCGATCGACGGACTGAGATGGGCCATCAGGCACGCGTGCGCTCGACCGCATTCTCGTGGGACGCCTCAGCGGCGAAGTTCCTGGGGATCTTGCAGCAGGCCGTCGACGCGGCGTCAGTGCCGAGCGGGACCGGGGCGAGCGGGGCCCGACTGCGCGCGACTAGTTGGTGGCGCCGTAGACGACGTACGGCTTATCGACGGTAGGGGGCACGGCGGTCTGCGACGAGACGATGCCGAACGACGCTCCCGCGGCCACAACAGCACCGACGACCGCCGCGATGATGGGTCCGATCCACACCGACATGCCTGCCTCCTTCGACGGTCACCGTACCAAAGGTGAGCGGCCCCGCACCCGAAGTCGGCGGATCACGAGCGCGGCGAGCCCCGCGAGGAGACCCACGGCCAGGATGAGGTCCACTCCGGCGACCAGCCGGACGTCGACGGCGCGCACGGCGACGGTGCCCTGCGGTGCGGCGTAGAGGGCGAGGTCGGGACCGTCGAGGACCAGATCCCATCCGGGAAGGTCGGGGACGGGGCCCGGGGTGCCCCGGGCGATGAGAGCCCAGCCGATGCCTTCGCCCGGGAGGATCTCGGCAACGGACTCCCCTGCTTCGAGGACCCGCGTGATGGTGGCCGCGCGCGGGTCGTCTCCCTCGATCGTCACGAGCCCCTCGCGCGAGTCGACCACGAGGGCATCCGAGGTCACGGTCGTGCGCGTGAGCCACCTTGGCGCCGGATCGAGCACGGTGCGCTCGTCATTCCAGGGGAAGCGGCGGAAGGCCGTCCACGGGAAGGACACGACGTCGCCGGGGCGCTCGCTCGCTGCGAGTTCGGCGCGCGCCGCCGGCCAGTCGTCGGGATAGGCGACCGCATGCAGGCGTCCGCCCGCTCCCCAGAGGAGATCCGGCTGGCACGCGACGGGCACGATCACGAGCGCCAGGAGCACCGCGGCCCGCGACGAGCGCTCGCCCACGCGATCCAGGGCACGCGCCGCCCCCACGCCGGCGGCGACCGCGAGCAGCAGGACCCACGGCGCCAGCAGCTTGTGCGCATCGCGCGCGAGACCTCCCCCGGGCACCGTCTCGAGGAGCCAGGCCCAGGGACCGGGCAGCATCGCGGACGCCAGGGCTGCCAGGAGGCCGAGCCCCGCGACCAAGGTCCACCACGCAGCTACTCCACGGCCGAGGATGCGCACGAGGTCGCGGGCTCCCCACGCCGCGAGGGCGACTACGAGGATCAATACGACCCACGTGAGGGCCGTCCCGCGCGAGGCGAGCACGACCTCGCTGTTCCAGATGCCACCGCCGCTGAGTGCCGTCGCCACGAGCCCTCCTGGCGCATCGGCACGCAGAGAGAAAATGCGTGTCCCCTCCGCATCCGCGCCGGTCGCGGCGGGATGCAGCAGCGCGGGCAACAGCCATGGCAGCCAGGTGGCGACGACGGCAAGCACGAGCATCACCCCCGCACGCAGCGTGTACGCCGACCGCGGCAGGAGCACCGGCGGCACGGCGACCGCCGCAAGCAGCAGGCTGCCGCTTGGTGTCAGAGAGCCTGCCGCGATGACGAGGAGGAGCCGCACTCCGTCCCAGGGATCACCGCTCGCACGCAGGCGACGCGCAAGGACAAGTGCCCACGGCAGCAGGGCGTACGCGAGCAGGAAGCCCCAGTGACCGATCACGAGGCGCTGTGCCAGGAAGGGGTTGGCGACCGCGAGGGTCGCGGCGACCAGGCCCGCCGCCGTACTCGGCAACAGACGCAGAATCCCGAATCCCGCCAGGAGCGGAATCGCGAGGAGCACGACCTTCTCGAGCACCATCCCGGGCACGACCATCTCGAGCACGGCGACGACGGCGTCCTGGGGCACCGCCCGCGGCAGGCCGGAGCCGACCCCGAGGGATGCGGGCAGGAGATCCTGGCGCGGGGTGAAGACGAGGTCGTAACTGAGCACGAATCCGGGCAGGAGTGCCGGGCCTACGACGGCGAGTGCCAGCGCGACGACCCACGCGTAGGCAAGCACGCGCGACAGCCGCGGACTCGCCATGGGGCGTTATCGTGGCACGCGTGAGCGCCCATGGCTGAGCGGTCTTCTGGTCGCGGCTCCCTGGCCTCCCATACCGTCCTCGTGGCGGCAGCCCTCGGGATCGCGCAGATCGCGGCCTACGCCGTGAGCGTCGTGGCTGCCCGGGCACTCGGCCCCGATGGCTTCGGAGTCCTCGCCGCGCTCCTGGGCATCCTGCTCATCGGCAGCGTGCTCGCCATGGGCATCCAGGCGGTGGCCGCGCGTCGACTGGTCCACGTCGATGCCGACGCCCGTGAGGGCGCTGCCCGGAGCATGTTGCGCGATGGACTCATCGGAGGCGGCGCTGTCGCGCTCGCGACGCTGGTCATCAGTCCCCTGCTGATCTGGCTGCTGCGCCTGGACGGCTGGGGTGCGCTCTTGCTGGCGGCCGCGACGTTCATCCCCATCACCTGGGCCGGCGCCCAGTACGGCATCGCCCAGGGCCGCGAGTCCTACCGACGTTTGGCCGCGGTCTACGCGCTCGTCGGCCTGGGCCGCGGCGTGGGCGGAGTCGCGGGCGCGCTGATCACCCAATCAGTCCTCGGCACGATGGCGGGTCTCGCTCTCGGGACCGCCCTCGGGGCGGTCCTGGGCCGGATCGTCGTCGCGCCACTCGCGACCGCGCCCCGTGAGCGGCTCGACGACTTCTTCAGCGAGTCCGCGCATGCGACGCATGCCCTCCTCGCGCTCTTCGTCCTCACCAACGTCGACGTGCTCCTGGCCCGCGCACTCCTCGATGCGGAGCAGGCCGGCATCTACGGCGTCGGTGCGGTCATCGCCAAGGTGGCGTTCTGGCTCCCGCAGTTCGTCGGCGTGGTGGCCTTCCCTCGCTTCGCCGACGGACGACGCGGGCGGGCCACCGTCGTGACTCTCGCTGCCGTGGCCGTGATCGGACTGCTCGTAGTGGCTGCCACCGCGGCCGTGCCCGGACTCGTCGTGTCCTTCGTCGGGGGCGCGGCGTACTCCTCGCTCGTCCCCGTGGCGTGGCTCTTCGCAGCCCTCGGCGCGACCTTCGCCCTGGCCCAGGCGTTGCTGCTCACGCGCCTCGCCATCGACGACCGCAGGGCCGTCATCGCCGTCTGGAGCGCAGCGGCAGTCCTCGTCGGACTCGCGACCCTCGTGCTGCCACGCAGTGTCGAGGGCCTCGCCGCGAGCGCCCTGATCGCCGGACTCCTACTTGCCGTCGTCGGCGTTGTCGTGACAGCACGCGAGTTGCGTCGCGCTACTGCGTGACCACGGCATCGCGCGCGGGCCACGGCCCGGGCACGTAGTTGGCGTTGTAGCCGCTGAGAGGACCCATCGCCGACTCGATGGCCGCCTGACCCGGATAGATGCCGTTGCGCACCCATCCGTCGAGGAGTTCGATCACCGCGATCCGCGACTCGGGCGTGAAGTTGCAGTGGCCCGCGCCATACGGGGCGCCAGTCTCCTGGGAGTACTCGGGCGGCGGCACGGTGTAGAGCTGCAGGAGGCCTCCCGTGACGTTGCCCTCCGCCACCTGCGCGTTGTAGCGATCCCTGAAGAACGTCTGGTTTTGGGCGATGACGAGCGGATCGGCCTTCGTGTGCATCGTGATCGTCGGCACCTTCACCGCGCCCGAGGGATTGCCGCCCCGCTCGATGGCGGCAGCCTCTGCCGCCGGATCGGCCTCCACGCGCGGGCCGTTGTCGAGGATCGTCACGAAGCGCTCGGCAGCACCCTCGCCGCCGATGGCATCGATGGCCTCACGCTCGGCGTCGTCCAGGCGATCCGAGTACGTCGAGGCGACATTGCCCACGACACTGCCGCCGTAGCGCGTGTCGATCTCCTGGCGCCCCACGGTGCCGTAGGCCAGGGCTGTCAACAGGGACTCGATCGTGCCCGAGACCGTGCTCACGATGCTCGTGCCGTCGTAGGTGAAGGTCTGGCTGGGCGCGTCGACCATCGCCGCGATGGTGAAGATGCGAGCGATCGCATCGGTGTCCTGATCGCGCGCGCTCTCGATGAGACGCGACGCTGCACCCTCCCAGCTGGCGAGGGCATCCTCGTAGCTGTCGTAGCCCGCAATCTCCATCTCCGGGAAGAGCAGCTGCTGCACGCCGTAGGCCGTGTCGAGCGACAGGCCGATATTGGGCTCGAGGCCTGCCATCACGCCACACAGCGGGGCGGCGCCGTCCACCCAGTCGACTTTCTCGGAGAGGGTCTGCGTGATCAGCCCCCCGAGAGAGTCGCCCCACACATAGACGCGCTTCGGGGCCCCGATCTGCTCGGTGAAGAAGGCGTAGATCTCCTCGCCCGCGCGCACGCCATCCTCGACCGCCCAGCCGTTGCTGGAGTACGACGAACCCGCCAGGGCGAAGCCGCGCTCGAGCAGCGCCTCGCCGAGCGCCTTGTCACCGGAGTCCCATCCCGGGACGGGCACGGGCGTGGTGACGACGGGATTGAAGTTGGGCGGGAAGGGCTCCGCCGGACGATAGCCGTGCGAGTAGAGCAGCAGCGTGCCGTTCCAGGTCTCGGGCATGACGATCTCGTAGGCCGCGCCGTTGATCTCGCCGGTGCACGCGACCGTGTCGCATCCGGTGAAGGGCACATCCGTGGACTGATCGCGCGCTTCGGGCATCGCGACTGCGGAGGCGCAGCCGGCGAGGAGCAGGGTCGAAGCGGTGGCCAGGGCAAGCACGAGTCGGCGCATGCGGGCAGTGTGCCACGGCTCCGCGCGTCGCGGGGGCTAATGCCCCGCGGCCTCCCACGTGGGTCCTTCGCCGACGGACACATCCAGCGGGACGCGGAGGTCGACCGCGCCGGACATGGCGTCGACGACGAGGGTGCGCACTTCGTCTGATTCGCCCGGAGCGACTTCGAGCACGAGCTCGTCGTGCACCTGCAGCAGCAACCGGGACTCCAGGGCGCGCTCCCGGAGCGCGCGGTCCACCTGGAGCATCGCCACCTTGATGATGTCGGCGGCCGAGCCCTGGATCGGCGCATTGAGGGCCATCCGCTCGGCCATCTCGCGGCGCTGCCGGTTGTCACTGGCAAGGTCGGGCAGGTAGCGCCGGCGTCCGAGCAGTGTCTCGGTGAAGCCTCGCTCCCGGGCCTCGGCGACGACGCCCTGCAGGTAGTCGCGCACTCCTCCGAAGCGCGCGAAGTAGTCGTCGCGCAGGACGCGAGCCTCGTCCGGCTCGATAGCCAGCTGCTGCGCGAGCCCGAATGCGGAGAGGCCGTATGCGAGCCCGTAGGACATCGCCTTGATCCGGCGGCGCATCTCCGCATCCACGTCAGCGGCCGGGACGGAGAAGACGCGCGATGCAACCGTGGTGTGGAGGTCCTCGCCCTCCGCGAAGGCATCGATCAGGCCCTGGTCCTCGGAGAGGTGCGCCATGATCCGCATCTCGATCTGGCTGTAGTCCGCGGTGAGCAGCGAGGCATAGCCGTCGCCCACGACGAAGCACTCCCGGATGCGCCGCCCCGCTTCCGTCCGGATGGGGATGTTCTGCAGGTTCGGGTCCGTGCTCGAGAGTCTCCCCGTCGCCGCCACGGTCTGCTGGAACGTCGTGTGGATGCGACCGTCGCGTTCGGCGAGCGGGATGAGCCCGTCCACCGTCTGGCGGAGCCGGCTCCAGTCCCGCCACCTCAGGATGCACTCGAGCACCGGATCCTCGGTCTTAGAGAAGAGACCCTGCAGCGCCTCGGCATCCGTGGTGTAGCCGGTCTTGATCTTCTTCGTCTTGGGCAGACCGCGCTCGCCGAAAAGGATCTCCTGGAGCTGCTTCGGGGAGCCCAGGTTGAAGGGACGGCCGACGATCCCGTGCGCCTCGGACTCCGCGGCACGGGCGAGATCCCCGAACTCCGTCGAAAGGTCGCGCAGGCCCGAGATATCGACCGCGATGCCCACGCGCTCCATGCGCGCGAGGATGCGCTCGAGCGGCAACTCGACATCCCGCAGCAAGCTCGCGGCACCGCGGGATTCGACCTGGGCATCCAGCACCGCGGCGAGTTCGCCGATCGCCGCCGCCTCGGCAGCCAGATCGTCCGTGCCGCCGTCGAGGGCCAGCTGCCCGTCGTTGCCGGAGGTGATCGCACGCCCGAGATAGCGCTCGCACAGGCCTGTGAGGTCGCCTGCGCGCTGGCCCGGCTGCACCAGGTACGCCGCGAGTGCCGTGTCGGCCGCGACACCTTCGAGATCCATCCCCTGGGCCCACAGCGCCAGGAGCGGACCCTTGGCATCGTGCAGGACCTTGGACCTCGACGCGTCCGCCAGCCAGGCTGCCAACGCCTCGCGATCGGGGGCGCTCAACTCCGCCCAGGGACCCGTCGCGACGGCGGCCCCATCGGTGCCGGCGAGTGCGAGGGCATCCAGGACGCCCGTCCCCGCGCCCCAGGCCCCGCTCACCGCGACGGCGACCGGTGCGGCAGAGCTCTCGAGCCACGCGGACCACCCCCCCGACTCCACGGACTCCACGTCGACCACGGGGGCGTCGGCCAGCGCAGCGGCCTCAGTGGGGAGGGACTCGAAGAGCCGGTCGCGCAGGACGCGGAACTGCAGGGCGTCGAAGACCTCGTGGACCGCCTCGGGAGAGGGAGACCGGCGCGCAAGATCCTCCAGGTCGATGTCCAGGGGCACGTCCCGCACCAGCTCGGTGAGCTGGCGATTCACGAGCACCTGCGGCAGAGCCTCGCGCAGGGCATCGCCGGTCTTGCCCCGAATGTCAGCGACGTGATCCACGAGTCCGTCGAGCGAGCCGTACTCGGTGATCCATTTGGTTGCCGTCTTCTCGCCGACGCCGGGGATCCCGGGGAGGTTGTCGCTGGGGTCGCCGCGCAGCGCGGCGAAGTCGGCGTACTGCTGGGGCGTGAGGCCGTACTTGTCCTGCACCGCCTCCGGAGTCATCCGTGCGAGATCGGAGACGCCCTTGCGCGGGTAGAGCACGGTCGTCGTCGGCGTGACGAGCTGGAAGGTGTCGCGATCCCCGGTGATGATCGCCGTCTCCATGCCGGACGCCTCGGCCTGAGTTGCCAGCGTGGCGATGAGATCGTCGGCCTCGTATCCCTCGCGCTCGAGATAGCGAATCCCCATGGCCGTGAGGACATCGCGGATGAGGTCGACCTGACCCCGGAACTCATCGGGTGTCTTGGCACGCGTGGCCTTGTAGCCCTCGTACGCCGCACTGCGGAAGGTCGCGCGTGACACGTCGAATGCGACGGCGACGTGCGTGGGATCCGTATCGCGCAGGGCATTGATGAGCATGGACGTGAAGCCGTAGACCGCATTCGTCGGCTGCCCCGAGACCGTGGAGAAGTTGTCCACGGGCAGTGCGTAGAAGGCGCGGTAGGCCAGCGAATGGCCATCGAGCAGGAGCAATCGACCCGTCGTCACCCCGTGATCCTAGGCGGCTCCTAGGCTGCGGCCATGGCCGACGACACCGGGAACGACGCACCCCCCGACGACCTCGAGGTGCTGGCGCACATCGCTGCCGCCGACCAGGGCGGCCTAGGCGCTCGGATGGGAATGGAATGGCTCGAGACGACACGCGAGCGTGTTGTCGCTCGGATCCCGGTCGCCGGCAATACCCAGCCCTTCGGCCTCCTCCACGGTGGCGCGAGTGCGGTCCTCGCGGAGAGCGTGGGATCCGTGCTCGCCAACCTGAACGCCGGCCGAGGCCGCTTCGCGGTCGGTATCGAGCTCTCCTGCAGCCACCACCGCTCGGCCCGAGAGGGCTGGGTCACCGGGGTGGCGACGCCGCTGTCGGTCGGGAGGACCCTCGTCACCTCGCAGATCATCGTGTCCGATGACGGCGGACGCCCTATCTGCACTGCCCGCCTCACGTGCTTCCTCCGTAATGCCGAGTAGGCGAACCCCGATCGCGGGTTCATCTCGAATCCGACAATGGGCTTCCCGTCGGCCACCCGCCGACTATGCTCACGTTCGCCGCTGGGGCCCGGTCGGGGCCCCGCTGACGTCAGGAGGCCGAGTGCACCGGGGAATCGCCCGTCTCGTCCTGGTCTTAGTGGGCTTCGTGGCGGCCGCCCTCGTGGGCCTCGCACCGGCCCACGCGGAGGGACCCTCGATCACCGCCGTAGTCACCGGAGCAGACAAATCGCCCGTAGCGGGCGTCACGATCAATGTGACCGGCCCCGACGGCTTCACCGGCTCCGCGGAGACCGATGCCGAGGGCCTCGCCACCATCGAAGTTCCCTCGGGCGGCAAGTACATCGCCACCGTGGACGTGGCCACCCTCCCTGTCGGCGTGGAGATCAAGAGCGGCCCTGAGCGCAGCATCAACGTGCTCCAAGGAGACAAGAAGGCCCTGTTCCCGGTCGTCCCGGTCGGCGAGGGAGGTGACTCCGGAGGTGACAGCGGAGGGGGCATCCTGTCCGGCATCACGCTCGATCGTGTGCTCCAGCTCCTCCTCGACGGTCTCATCCTGTCGCTCATCATCGCGCTGGGAGCCCTGGGCCTGAGCCTCATCTTCGGCACTACCGGCCTGAGCAACTTCGCCCACGGCGAGCTCCTCACCCTGGGTGCGTTCACCGTCCTGGTCCTCAACACGACCTTCGGGCTCAACCTCCTCATCGCGGCCCCGATCGGCATCGTGATCAGCGCTGCCCTGTGGGGCTGGGGTCAAAATCAGGTCCTGTGGAGGCCGCTCCGCAGGCGCGGCACCGGTCTTATCGCGGCGATGATCGTGAGCATCGGCCTCGCGATCGCGCTGCGCTACACGATCCTCTTCTTCTTCGGCGGCTCCCCCGAGAGCTACGCCCAGTTTGCGGGACAGCCGGGCATCGAAATCGGCCCGATCTTCGTCACCCCCAAGGCGATCATCCTGTCGATCATCGCGGTCATCCTGCTCGTGGCGGCCGTCGCATGGCTCAAGAACTCCCGCCTCGGCAAGGCGACGCGCGCGGTCTCCGACAACCCGGCCCTCGCGTCCGCCTCGGGCGTCAACGTCGAACGCGTCATCTCCGTCGTCTGGGTCCTCGGTGCACTCCTGGCCGCCTATGCCGGCGTCTTCCTCGGAGCCACGCAGAACGTCGTGTGGACCATGGGTCAGTTCCTGCTCCTCACGCTCTTCGCCGCCGTCGTGCTCGGTGGCCTCGGCACCATTGGCGGCGCGATCCTCGGATCCTTCGTGGTCGGCATCACCGTCCAGTTGAGCACGCTCATCGTGCCCCCTGAGCTCAAGACCGCCTCGGCTCTCCTTCTCATGATCGTCCTACTGCTGATACGACCGCAGGGTCTGCTCGGTCGACCGGAGAGGGTGGGCTGACATGGATATGGGATTTGTGCTCACGCAGGCCATTTCGCAGGCCATCGGCGTCACGGCGATCATCTACCTGCTCGCCACGATGGGCCTCAACATCCAGTTCGGCTACACGGGCCTGCTCAACTTCGGACAGATCGCCTTCGTCGCGGTGGGTTCCTACGCCATCGGCGTCTTCATGGTCCAGTGGCAGGGCAGCGCCTTCGTGCCCAACCTCTGGGTCGCGATCCTCTACGCGATCCTGCTCTCGGTACTCCTGGCTCTCATACTCGGCGTACCCACGCTGCGATTGCGAGCCGACTATCTGGCGATCGTCACGATCGCCGCAGGAGAGATCATCCGACTGCTGTTCAAGTCCACTGACGCGCTCGGCGGTGCTCAGGGCATCAACGGGAAGATGGGCGAGGAGTTCTACGCCATCAACCCCTTCCCGGAGCAGGACCGCTTCGACTTCGGTCCGCTGAGCTACACCCGCAACGATGCCTGGGTCGTGACAGTCGGCTGGATCGTCATCGCCCTGCTCCTGCTCCTCACCTGGGCGCTCATGCGCAGCCCCTGGGGCCGCGTCCTCAAGGGCATCCGCGAGGACGAGGACGCCGTGCGCTCGCTCGGCAAGAGCACCTACCTGCGCAAGATGCAGGCCCTGATCCTGGGTGGCATCTTCGGCACGCTCGGCGGCATCTTCTGGGCCATCGCCAAGCAGTCCGTCCAGCCCGACTCCTTCGTGCCGGCGTTCACCTTCTTCTGCTACACGATCCTCATCCTCGGTGGCGCAGCGCGCGTCATGGGACCGGTCGTGGGCGCACTCATCTTCTGGTTCCTGCTCGTCTTCATCGAGCAGTTCCTCCTCCTGCTCATCAACAACGGCACGATCACGTTCCTCGAGCCCACGCAGGTCGGCCCCATCCGGTTCATCCTGGTGGGACTCGGGCTGATGCTGCTGATGATCTTCCGACCGCAGGGAATCCTCGGAGACAAGAAGGAGATTGCCCTCGATGCCCGGTGAGATCTCGGCTCAGGCCGTTTCCGCACTCGCGACCGTCGCTCCCGAGCCCGGCGCGCCCAAGCCCGACCCGCTGCTCGTGGCCGACGGGGTCAACCGTCGCTTCGGTGGCCTCGTCGCCGTGGACGTCGCACACGTAGAGATCCAGAGGGGCGCTATCACGGCCCTCATCGGACCCAACGGTGCGGGCAAGTCGACGTTCTTCAATGTCCTCAGCGGCTTCGACAAGGCCGATGACGGCACCTGGACCTTCGCAGGGGTGACCATCACGAACACCCCTCCTCACCGCCTGGCACGCAAGGGCATGGTGCGCACCTTCCAGCTGACCAAGAGCCTGTCCCGACTGACGGTGCTCGACAACATGCTGCTGGGGGCTGCGGACCAAAAGGGCGAGAGCATGGTCGCCTCGATCTTCCCCTTCACCTGGAAGTCGCAGGAGAAGAAGAACAAGGAACGCGCCATGGTGCTCCTGGAGCGCTTCAACCTCGCTGCCAAGGCCCAGGACTTCGCAGGCTCGCTGTCGGGAGGCCAGCGCAAGCTCCTCGAGATGGCTCGCGCACTCATGCTCGAGCCCGAGCTCGTCATGCTCGATGAGCCCATGGCAGGCGTCAACCCGGCTCTCAAGCAGAGCCTGCTCGATCACATCCGGGATATCCGCGAGGAAGGCACCACAGTCGTCTTCGTCGAGCACGACATGGACATGGTGCGCGACGTCAGCGACTGGGTCGTCGTCATGGCCCAGGGCAAGATCATCGCCGAGGGTCGTCCCGATGCGGTCATGCGCGATCAGCGCGTCATCGATGCCTATCTCGGTGCGCACCACGACCAGCAGCTCACGGCGAGCGGCGAGTCGCTCACGGAGGGGACCTCATCATGAGTGGTTTCGACCCGAAGGCCGGCCTGCCCCCGGGCGAGGAGAACGATCCCAGCGAGCTCCCTGTCTTCGAGCAGGAGATCGATCTCAACGCCGAGCAGCTCAGCGAGCCGGGACCCGTGGTTGCCGGCGAGGAGGAGTACGTCCTTCACGCCGATGACCTCATCGCGGGCTACTTCCCTGGCGTCAACATCCTCAATGGCTGCTCGCTCACGGCCAAGGACGGTGAGCTTGTCGGCATCATCGGCCCGAACGGCGCCGGCAAGTCAACCCTCCTCAAGGCTATGTTCGGCCTGGTCCGGGTCCACTCCGGGCGCGTGACGCTCCGCGGACGGGACATCACGAACCTGCGTGCGGATGCGCTCGTCAAGGAGGGCGTCGGCTTCGTACCGCAGACCAATAACGTCTTCCCCTCGCTCACGATCGAGGAGAACTTCCAGGTCGGCTGCTTCCAGAACCCCAAGCTCTTCAACGAGCAGTTCGAGCGAGTGGTCTCGATCTTCCCGACCATGGCGGACCGCCGCAAGCAGCGCGCAGGCTCCCTCTCCGGCGGCGAGCGCCAGATGGTGGCGATGGGCCGCGCCCTCATGATGAACCCCAGCGTGCTGCTCCTCGACGAGCCGAGCGCCGGCCTCTCCCCCGCCCTGCAAGATGAGGTGTTCGTCAACGTCAAGGGCATCAACTCGGCCGGCGTCACCGTCGTGATCGTCGAGCAGAACGCCGCGCGATGCCTCCAGATCGTGGACCGCGGATATGTCCTGGACCAGGGCAAGAACGCCTACACCGGCACCGGTCGGGAGTTGGCGAACGATCCCAAGGTCATCGAGCTCTACCTCGGCACACTCGCCAAGGCCTGACAGTCAGCACCAGTAGGTCCGGCTCCCCCACGGGTGCCGGACCTACTGCATTGCGGGGCCAGCGCCTCCACAACCGCCTTTCGACGTTGCGCAGTGCGACCACCGTGGCGCCCTGACCGCCATTTCCGCGCGGCACCGTGGTTCCCCGAAGCGCCACCTCGTAGCGCGCGCACAACCGCGTTTCCACGAGGCGCAGACGCGGTTCTGGATGCGCCAAGGCCGGGCCAGCGCCGCTCGGTAGCCTCGGGACGTGACCAGTCCCCGGGTGTCGCTCACCATCGATTGTCACGACCCCGTTGTGCTCGTGGCCTTCTGGTGCACCGCTCTCGACTACGTGCCCGAACCCGCACCGGGAGGGCACGCCAACTGGCTGGACTACTGGAAGTCAATCGGCATCCCGGAGGAGGAGTTGGCCGGCGTCGACGCCAGCACCTGCGACTCGATCGTGGACCCTGCGGGCCGACGTCCACGGATCTGGTTCCAGGTCGTCCCAGAGACCAAGACGGGGAAGAACCGCCTCCATCTCGACCTGGATGTGACCCAAGGGCGGTCCGGTGACCTCGCGCAGCGCAAGGACGCCGTGGACGTCGAGGCAGATCGGCTCTGCGTCCACGGCGCGCGGATACTGCGGACCCTGGCACCCCGGGGCGCCGATTACTACGCGGTCGTCTTGGCCGACCCCGAGGGCAACGAGTTCTGCGTGTCTTGAGGCGGGAGTGCGTGCAGACCGACGTCGACATGCTCCCCCATCTCGCACACCCCTTGTCCACAGGCCTGGTCTTATCCCTGGCCTGGCAACGCCACGTGCGCCCACCGTGTGCGCATGTCGCAGCCGCCTGCTATTCCGCTCACCGCATCACCGCCCGTCGCACGGATATCAGCGCCTAGCACGACTCCGCATAGGCGGCTCAGGGCGACCATCGATGTCTTGCGCAGTGGACTGGGGTTCGGGGCGTTCGATTTGGAGCAGGCCGCGGCCTTGGGTGTCTCTCCCGATCGGGTCCAGCGCGCTTGCGCAGTGGGCCTCCTCGTCCGAGTCGGCCGTGGCTGGTACGCCGTCGACACGGGCAACACCGTTGCCGGCCTCGACGTCGCATCGCGTGGACGTCTCCACGCTTTGGGAGCCCGCGAGAGTGACGTCGTGCTCTGTGGGACCTCGGCTGCCGCCGTCTGGGGTCTCCCCCTGCCGCCAGGACTGGCGGACGTCAGGCGTCTGGAGGTCCTAGCTCAGGATCCCGATGCGCCGTGGGGAGGCCGGCGGCGATACGAGACGGTGCGGCGATGGCAGGCGTCCGGTGCGTTCGTCGTCGAGGGGCCGCACGGAGGCCGGCTCACCGATCCCCTCCAGACGGCCATCGATCTCGGCCGCGGCCTCCCTTTGCCCTTCGCCCTCGTTGCACTGGACGCTGCGATGGCCCTGAGCCAGCAATTCGGCCTGCCGCCGGAGGTCGTGCGCGACCTGCTCGAAGAGCGGGCGGCGGCCGCACGTCGTGGCCGAGGACTGAGAGGAGTGCTCGAAGCT
>Ga0181554_1002215_pt1 | contig 17548 bp, 10 predicted proteins | sample 011ome_16_FD_145602 | JGI IMG/M metagenome (GOLD analysis project Ga0181554, IMG submission 145602) | Coastal salt marsh microbial communities from the Groves Creek Marsh, Skidaway Island, Georgia - 011503CT metaG (spades assembly) | ecosystem: Environmental > Aquatic > Marine > Intertidal zone... | reverse complement strand
TTCGCGATCGGCTCGGGCGTGCCGCGATCGCCGTCCGCGCCCCCCGCGCCCTCCGCGTCGTCGTCGTCGTCGTCGTCGTCGTCGCCCAACCCGCCGGGGGGCTGAAGCAGGAGGAGCGTGTTCGACGTCTCCACGCGCTTCACCGCGTACGTCTTGTCCCTCGTGCACAGCACCGCCTCCTCGTCGGGCGCGCCCTTGAAAGCCATCTCGCCACCCTCCTCGATCACCGCGAGGAGCTCGGGGGGGAGCTCCATGAGCTCCACCTCCTCGCGCTCGAACCCGGCGCCGAGGACGAGGTTGGCTTCCTCGCCGTCCTTCAGGTCGTGCGTGCGCGTGATCCAGTCGGTGCCATCGTCGACGTCTTCGTCCGGCATCGTCGCTCGCGCGATCGGACGAGTGCGGTTCAAATCAGGTTTTGGCGTCGGGTCGCTGTCGTCCAGTCAAGCAGGCGGCTGACGACGCGAGCAGAGTTGCTGACGACGGGTGTGACGTTGAAGGCGACTCTCGCGTGGACGCGGAGTCTAGCTCGTAGGGCCTACGTCGCGCGGCACGACACCTCGAAACTCACGTCTCGCATATGTACACCACTCATCACACCTCGTACTCCGTCGCCGCCTGCGTCACGCCGTACGCCGCGTACGACGTCACCTCCTCCACGTCCTCCCTCGACCCGATAAACAGCGGCGCGCGGTCGTGCACGCCCGAGACGGTTTTATTCAACGTCGCCCCGGACCCGTCGCTCGCCGCGCCGCCGCACGCGCGCGCGATGAACGCCAGCGGGTTCGCCTCGTACACCGTACGCAAGTGCGGCCGAGGGTTCCCGCACCACCCGCCGTGTTTTAACGTCCGGTGGAAGTCCGTTACCAACGACCCGACGTACAACCCGGAATACTTCTTCTTCGTCTCCCCCTTCCCCTCCCGCACTTTCGCGACGTACTTTTGCAAACCCTGCGGCCAGTCCGCGAACCGCGCGTCGTTCAGCGAGTACGTCTGCCCGCGCGGCGGGCAGCTCAAGATCCCCACCCTCTTGAACTGCGCGTCGGTCTCGCTCAGCGTAAACTCGGTCGCGGGGCCGCCGCCGGCCACCGCCACGACCAAATTCGTCGCCGACGAATAACTCGCGTACCCCGCGGCGACGAGCGCGCTCCCGCGCTGCAACGCGTGCGCCTCCACGTCGTCGTGTATCAAGTGCTCCTCGTTCTCCGCCGCGTCCTTCAGCACGCGGTGCACGCCGAAGATGGTGCCGGTCGGGAGCGACGCGTCGAGGTTGCGCGAGCCGTCCAGAGGGTCGCACGCGACGACGAAGGCGCCGCCGGAGTCGAGCTCGACGACCACCTTCTCCTCCTCCGACGCGTAGTATCGCACGCACCCGGTCGCGAGCAGCGCGTCGCGAACGAGCGCGTTCGCGAGGACGTCGAGCTTTTTAACCTTATCCCCGGTCGCGTTGGTCGGCGCGGCAGCCCCGTCGGCGCCCTGCCCCTCGGACGACGACGCGTCCGGGTCCGGGGGGGGCGCGCGCCGCAACGTCTTTGAAATCTCCACGCACGCGCCCGCCAACGCCGCGAGCACCCTCGCGAGCTCCAAGCGTTCGGTGTCCACGCAGTCGAGACGCACGCCCGCGGCGTCCATCTCCGCGCCCCAGTGCCACGCCACGGACGCCACCTCGAGATGCCCCGCGGGTTTCTCGAGGAACTGCGCGACGCCGTAGGCGCCGGAGACGAGCCACCCGTGCGGGTTTTCGCGCTTCGCTCGCTCCACTTGCTCGGCCGCGATCCCGCACGCGATCTCCGCTTTCAACGTCCGCAGCGCGAGCAGCGAGGTGGGGAAGTACGCCGCGACGTCGGAGAAGCGCGACGAGAAGTCCCAGCGCCGGTCGCCGAGGAGTCGGCGGTAGTTGGCGTCGCCCTTCAACACGACGACGTCCTCCGCGCGCAACGCGTCGAAGACGTCCGAGGGGAGGTCCCACAGCGGCTGCGGCTGCGCCCACGCGTTGTTCGGCGCGATGACCCACGCGCCGGTGGACAGGTGCGTCGCCCACCGTCGCCCCATCGCGGCGATCTCGGCGTTTTCGGACTGCTGCATGACATAGACGGTGCCCCGGACGTCTTTGTCCATCGCGTCCGAGACGAACGTCGGGTGGCCCTTGACGTGAAACGTCACGCGCGCGTCTTCAAACGTCGCGGGGGGATCCGAACCGTCGCCGGGACCCGAACCGTCGCCGTCGTCGCCCGTCGCGGTCGCCGCGGTCCCCCGCCGCGCGCACACGATAGCGTCCGCGAGCGCGAGGTCGCACACGAGCTCGAACCCGGCGTTGTCGACGACGATCCCGACGTTCGCGACGTCGCGTCTCAACAAAAACGCCGCCGCCTCGCCCGCGTCGTCGTGAAGAAGCTTCTCCTCCCCCAATCCGCTCATCGCCTCGTTCAGCGCGTCCGACGACCGCCCCCCCGCGTCGCCGCCGCCGCCCTCGGGCCAGATCGACAGGTCCATCCGGTTCCCCCACAGCGACACGAGCGCGAAGAGCTTCAGCGACGAAACGCGCTGGTCCAAGTCCTTCGTAGCGGCGGATTTCGCGAACGCGTTGAGTCGCGGCGCCAGCGCCGCCGTCGCGTCCGCGCACGCGGCCAACCCGGCGTTCTTATCCGCGGAAAACGGGTCGTGCAGCGCGAGCGGGCCGTCGCCGAAGTACCCGAACGCCTCGAGGACGCGCCGGTAGAAGTAAAACTCCACGACGAGCCACGGGGCGCACAGCAGCGTCGTTCCGAGATGGGGCGCGAGGATACTCTTGTTCCAACGCTCGACGTCCGCGCCGCCGTCGTCGCGCACCGGGCGAATCTGCGCGTCGGCGGCGATCGACAGCTCCGCCTCGAGCGCCTTCAGCGCGGTCGTCGCGACGCGCGACTTCTTCAGCGCGTCCTTGTTATCGCTGACGACGCGCGACAGGATGTCCTCGCGCAGGCGCCGGTTCACGGTGTCGTGCGCCCACGTGCCCTCCTCGTCGCTGACGATGGAATCCGGCAGTTTCCCGTCCGCGACGAGCGGCGCGCGCGCCGCGTTCGCGACGCTGTTCGGGCCGTCCGGCGCGCACAGCGGCACGAAGATCTCCTCCGGAGCCGGCGGCGTCGGCGTCGCGACGATGCGCGGCCGCGCGATGCCGTTCGGGTTCGGCGTGGGGTCGAGGGGTTTCGCGTACGGGTTCGCGTCCGGCAGCGCGGCCGCCGCGAGCGCCATGGCGTCGGTGTCCGCGAAGAACGGCGTCGCCTTGTGCAGCGCGCGCTCTTCCGTCTCTCTCGCGAGCTGCTCGTCCATCGCGGGCGGCGCGTACTTCTTCCGCGGTGTCGGCGCCTTCGAGTCTTTCTCTTTCGAGTCTTTCTCCTTCGTGTTCGCCGCCTTCGCCTTCGCCGTCTTCACCGCGGAGGTCTTCGCCTTGGGCGCGCCCGCCTTCGCCTTCGCGGCGCGGCGCTTCTTCTCGGCCACCTTTTTCAATCCCTTCTCGCCCAAACCTTGGCAGCGGACGACGAGCGGGACGAGCGGACGCGGCGGCGCGGAGAGGAGGCGCGAGCGAGGGAGCGACGCGACGCGCGAGGGCGACGCGCGCGCGATGAGCGAGGGCGTCGGGAGGATCATCCCGCGCAGGCGACGGCGCCGCGCGGATTGATTGGCGCTGAGTAGGATGTTTGTTAGCACGCGGATAAAACCGACAAGTCAGTTTCGCGGACACGTGGGTTAGGTTTCCGGCCGCTGCGCGGTCGGGAGCGATCGGCGTCGGCGCCCTTGATCGCGAAATTGGCGCGAGTTGCCGAGCGAGACCTGGCTTCAATGCAAACGTTTTTCACGCATCCCTCGGTTTCAATATTTGATCGCGTCCCCTTTCAACAGACCGATGAACTTTTCTCGTCGAGAAATGGGCCCCATCAACAGAAGTCGGACGAAATTATTGATCGCGCGCACACAGCGCCGAGACGCCCCGCAGCCTCGCCCGCCCGCGGACGGGAGCGATGACCGGCGTCGCGTTCCCTCGCGACGCGAAAGGCAAGCGGACGACCACGCGCGCGGGGAAAGAGGTGTGGGCGGCCGCCGCGCTCGCGCTCGAGTCCCTGGAAGGCCGCGCGCTCGCGCAGGACATCCTCCTCGAGAAGGACTGGCGGCATCGCTACCCGAAGCACCTGACCGCGCTCGCGGAGCTGCAGTCCACGGTGGAGCGCGCGATGTGCGTCGCGTCCGCGCGCGCGGGGCTCGCGGCGCTGCACGACCACTTCGAGTTCGTCGTCGAGGAGGGAGAGGACGACGAGACGTCGCGGCCGCTCGCGGACGCGATGCGCGAGGCGGTGACGGACGGACGGACGTACCTGCGGACCGCGAGGATCGGGCGCGTCGCCGTCTCGCGGTCGCCGCCGCCGGCGGCGTCGGAGGCGCTCCTCGCATCCGCGCGCGCGTGGGCGGCGGACGGCGCGATCGAGCGCGACGTCGTGGACGCGCTCGAGCGCGCGAACGCTCACGCGACGGAATGGGCGAGCGAGAGGGGACTGTTCAAGGACGTCGTCTTCGTCCTCCTCGGCGGCACCTCCGAGCTGTGCCCGCTGATCCCGCTGCTCGAGCGCGGCGCGACCGTGGCGTGTGTCGCGCGAGGCGAGGCCGGGATCAAGTCCGCCGCCGCGATCGCGACCGCGTCCGAGTGCGGCGGGACGCTGCTGTTTCCGATTAAGCCCAAGCCGTGGGAGGCGGACCTTCGGTTCGACGAGTCGAAAGCCGCCAGCTGGCGGGAGGCGTGGGACGAAGGACGCGCGGGCGCCGACCTCATCGCGGACGCGCCCGCGCTCGCGGCGTGGCTCTGCGCCTTGGAGCCTAAAAAACGACTCGTGATTGGCAGTTACGCGTACTTGGACGGCGAGGCGCACGTGCGCGCGTCCCTCGCGTCGGACGCCGTCGCCGCAGCGGTCCTCGACAAGCGACCGGACACCGCGCTGGCGTACTTGACCTCCCCCGGGACCGCGTTCCCGATCCCCAAGAGCGCGTGGGACGACAGCAAGGCGAGGCACGAGCGAGAGAACTGGACGTGGTGGCACCAGCCGCTGTGGCTTTTCACCGGGGGCTTCAAGCCGAACTGCCGACCGCCGGCGAAGCGGGAGAAGAAGCTTCGAGTCATCGACGAAGACGCGGAGGTGGACGACGCGTCCGCGGAGATGCACGAGGACGTGCACGTCCACGACGGGCACCTCGTGCTTCAGGGCCCCAACTACGCGCTCGCGAAGACGCTTCAGAACTGGAGGGCGATCGTCGCGCGCGACGACGGCCACTGCGTCAGCGCCAACGTGGCGCCGGCGAGTCGCACCAAGGCGCGTTCTCCTCACGCCGGTCCCCGTACGACCGCGTCGGCGTGGTGAACGCCGTTTCTTAAGGACTTTCTCTCCCGGCGCATCTCTCCGCGCACCCCTCGCTTTCAATCCCGACACACCTCGACGCCTTTCAACGCCAAGTCTGACGCCTTTGAACTCCACCCCGACGTCGCTTCGTACGGACCCTCGACCCTCAGAGCATGCTCCACGTGGACGCCGTCAAGCGCGGGCTGGAAGGGCAGAAGCACTTCGCGCCGCTGCGCGCGTTCGACGTCGAGGAGACGAGAGACATGATGTGTGCGCTGCTGCTGCACGACTTGGGGCACGAGGGGTCGTCCGCGCGGCCGGAGTGGGGCCGGAGGGAGGACGGCGACGGGCGGCATCCGTTCGACGCGTTCGGCGCGACGGCGGCGCACGGGGGGACGTGGCGGTGCGCCTTCTCCGTGGACTCGATCGGGAAGGCGGCGTACGTGCTGGGGTCGACGATCGGTTGATCGGGAAGGCGGCGTACGTGCTGGGGTCGACGATCGGTTGATCGGTCGAGCGACGGATGCGCTCGCTGTTCGATTCATCAGTCTCTTCGTACTACGGTGATGGTTTTTTAGACTACAAAACGTAAACGTTTACTCCTCCGCCGGGGTGACCTTCCAAATTTTTATGAGCCCGTCGTCCGAGCACGACGCCAGGCACGTCGGGTCCGTCGGGTGCCACGCCACGGTGTTCACGTCGTCCAAGTGCCCGTCCTCGTGATGCTCGCCTATCGCGCCGACTTCCGCCCACGCGCGTCCACTCCCGTGGCTCCCATCGCTCTTCATCGCGGCGTAGACCCGCACGCTGTTGTCGCCCCCCGCGGCGGCGATCAAGCCGTTGCGGCCCCAGTGCACGTTCAACACCGGGCGGTCGTGCCCGCAGGGGAACTTGCACGCGATGGAGAGGTCCGCGCCTCGTGGACCTGGAGAGAGGAGAGAAGGGGCCGTGGGGAGCGAAGGAGGGGTGAGAAGGAGGGAAGAAGGGGAAGGTAGAGCGGACGGGAGCGTCGAGCGTCGAGCGCGTTGAAATGTATGTCGTGGGCAAAGATCTGAAGCGCCCACGGAGAGTGGCGCGGCAGTTGCAATTTAGCCCACGGGGCTGCCAAGCCCCAGGTTACTTTCGCTGGCAGTTATGTTGACCCGAGCGCATGTGGAGCGCGCTCGACTCGACCGTCTGACCAGCAACGAACGAAGCGATGCGAAGCGAGCGGCCGCGAGAAGAAGCGAAGCGCGAAAACGAAGCGACGTCTTCGAAGCGAGCGAGCGACGACGACGAAACGCGCGCGCGCGCACCCGCCGCGTTCCACACCGCGATCGTTCGATCGTCCGAGCACGTCACCACCCTGTGCGCCCCCCCCGGCTCGAACGACGCGCACCATACCGTGCTCTCGTGCCCGCCGTCCTCCTTCGAGAGCGTCTTCGAGCACGACCAGTCGTCTCCGTCCGGGTCTTCCGTCCAAATTTTGATCGTGTCGTCGTACGACGTCGACACGAGCACGTCCTCCGTGGGGTGCCACGTCACGCATTTAACGTCCTGGGAGTGGCCGTTAAGCACCGCGACGCACTCGAAGTCGTTCCCCGGCTGCAGCTCCCAGATCCACACGGACTTATCTCGCCCGCAGGTGGCGAGCAGCGTGCCGCTCGGCGACCACGCGCAGGACTTGACCTCGTTCTCGTGGCCCTCGACGACGGCGACGCACTCCCAGTCGCCGCCGCTCTGCGTCCAGACCGCGGTCGAGGCGTCGAACGACGCGGTCGCGAGGAGCCGACCTGGGTGGTCGCGGATAGGGTGAAGGGAGGGGGCGAGGGTGGGTCAGACGAGAGGCCTCGAACGAGAAGGGTCGGGACGGACGGAGGCGCGCGATCGTATCGGATCAGATTTAGGGTAAGCGACGACGACGACGACGCGCGCGCGCGCGCGCACCGCACGGCGACCACGACACCTGCCGCACGGTCCGATTGTGCACGCCCTCGAGCTCCGCGACGGTGACCCAGTTCCCTCCCGCGGCCGCGCTCTGCGACCACAGCCGGCACGTCTTGTCCGAGGACGTCGACGCGAGGCATCGCCCTCGCGGCTCCCACTGCATCCCCCAGACGCGATCGTCGTGGCCCTCCAGCTCGGCGACGAGCTCGATCGTCACCGCCTTGGCGTCGGAGAAGTCCGGGGGCGCGGACGGCGGCGGCGGCGCGGAGCTCGCGGGTGGGGGGTCCGGCGCGGGGGAGGGCTCGGGGGGCGGGTCCGAGGGCTTGCCCCGGCCCAGGAACGACAGCATCTCGGCGTCGATCGATGTGACGGCGCGTTCGAGCTTTTTAGGAAAAACCACGACGGTCGACGCGACGTCGACGTCGCATTCTCGCGGGCGCCTCGCGCGTCGATCGAGATGGCGTCTTCATGCGCCACCTTCCTCCACGCGTGCTCGTCGCTCGCCCTCGGGCAGCGGCGCGCGAGCGCCCCGCGCGCTTCCACCTCGCGGCATCGCGTCCGCGCGCGCGCGGCCCCGCCGGCGGGGGGCCCCGACGACGCCTCCGAGGGCGAGTGGAATCCCGCCCGCGGCCCTCCCGGGGCGGAGCGAGACCGGTACCGCGCGCCCACGGAGTACGACTACGACTACGCCCCGCCGTCGCAGCGCGGCGGCGGCGGGCCGTGGGAGTCCGCGCGCGGCGCGCCCCCCGGCGGCGGGCGCGGCCTCGGCCAGGGCGGCGACGGCGGAGGCGGCGGCGGCAACAACGCCGTCACCAACTTCCTCATCGCGGGCGCGTTCGTCGTGGGCATGGGCGCGGGCGTCGCGTTCGACACGTCCGTGAACCTCGAGCCCTCGAACGTCGCGTCGCGCGACATCTTAGACCGCCAGACCCCGTCCAGCGAGGTGTGCATGGCGAACGGCGCGTCCGCGATGGTGTTCGACCAACGCGTGTTCTTGTCGCTCAACCCGTTCAACATGTACGTCGCGCAGCCGGAGGTGAAGCCCGGGTGCGTGTTGCGGCGGAGCAACTGGAACGTGCTGGAGAGGAACCAGCTCGTGGACGAGACGATGGAGAAGGACTGCAAGCGCGGGATGAACACGTTCGCGTTCGTGGGGGACTTGGACAAGTCCGGAGGTGTCGTGCGTGTATCACTCGGAGGAGGCGGAGAATCAATTCATGAAGGATCCGAGAAAGGCTGTCTTGGGCGACGGCGAACAGCCGCGGCCGAACCTCGCGAACAAGTCGTTCCGATGATACGATGCGGTTTCGGTTTAACCTGGTCGTTCGTGGAACCTATCTATGAACTATCTAGTAGCGCGGTCGCTCTCCGAGAGCGACCGGTGTAATAAAAAAAGATCAGCGAGCGCCAAAAGAAATTCGAACCTCTCTCTTCTCGACGGCGGCGCCTTCGCTTAACCGTCCGTCCGAGGGCGTTTCGTCTCCGGCGGCGGCCACGGCTCCCAGACCTCGCCGTCCTGAGACGGCAGCTGCGGCATCTGCCACCCACCCTGCGACGCCCGCGGCTGCGACCGCGACGGCGACCGCGACGACGGCTTCTCTTTCTCTTTGGACGCGGATTTGACGAACGCGTCCAAGGTGCTCTGCGCTCTCGGAGTGTTCGAATCATTTGTCATCCGCGCGAGCGGCCCACCCCCGGGGGAGCGGTCGCCGTATGTCCGCTTCGGCGGCTTCGGCGCGCTCGCGGGCGTCTTCGCGGCGCCGTTGCCGGTCGCGAACCCGCCTCTCCCGTCCTTGCCGTTGGCCAAGTCGAGGCAGTCGCCGCTCGTGCCGTCCAAAACTTGCCCCAAATTTTCGAGCTTATTCTGGACGCTGCCCCACATGATGTCGTCCACGGTGTTCCGCGCGCACAGAAACTGCACGGACACGCTGTTGACTTGCCCGATGCGGTGCGCGCGGTCTTCCGCCTGGACGATCTCCCCGGGCGTCCACGAGAGCTCGCCGAAGATGACCGCGCTCGCGGCGGTGAGCGTGAGGCCGACCCCCGCGGCTTTGATCGAGAGCACCGCGACGCGCACCGCGTCCACGGTCTGGAACGTCTCCACGAGCTTCCCTCGCGCGGTCGATGGCGTGGAGCCGTCGATGCGGATGTGCTGTATCTTCCGCTTCTTCAGCGTCGCCGCCGCGGCGTCGAGAAGTTCGGCGTGGTGCGCGAAGAACAAAAATTTATCCGCGCCGCCGTCGATCAACGTCTCGAGATACTCCTGCACCGGTCCAATCTTCGCCTTCGCGGACGCGACGTAGAGCTGGTTCATGAGGCGCTTTTCTTCGAGCGTGCGCCCCGGGGCGCCGCTGCCGGCGGCCTCGCCTCCGTGCATCACGCCTTCGTCGCGGTTGCTCTCTTTGATGTCGTTCAGGCGTTCGCGAATCGCTTTGACTTCGCTCAGAGCTTCGCTCTTCGGAAGAGGCAAAAACACCTGCTCGCGCGTCTTCGGCGGGAGCTGCGTGAGGACGTCCTTCTTCAGCCTTCGCACCATGACGAGCCGGGATATCACGCCGAAGAGCTCGTCCGCGTTCGTGCATCCTTGCCACCCGAACCGAGAGCCGCTGCAGTACCGCTGCGCGAACTCGTTGAACTTCGTGAACACGTTCGGTCGCAGCGCCTCCAACTGCGTGTAGAGCTCGATCGGCCGCGACAGCGCGGGCGTCCCGGTCAGGCAGATGGCCCGTCGCGCGGCCTTGATCAGCGGCACGACCGCCTTGGTGCGCTGCGCCTTGCCGTCCTTCAGAAAGTGCGACTCGTCGCACACGACGATTTGGTACTTCTTCCTCGCGAGCTTCTCCCCGAGCTTTCCGACGAGCGAATAGGGAACGATCGCGAACGCGGCGCCGTTGATCTTGTTCCCATCCGCGCCGCTCGCGACCGCGGCGATCAGCGACGGGCGGACGCCGAGCCACCGTCTCAGCGCGGACTCCCACGCGTCCCGCAGCGACGTCGGGACGAGGACCAAGCACGGCCAGTCTTCGGGGTAGCACGACACGAGCGCGAGCGCTTGGATCGTCTTCCCGAGGCCCATCTGATCGCCGATGAGGACGCGGCCGCCACGCGCGAGGCCGAACTTGACGCCCTCGCGCTGGAACGGGAACATCGCGTCCCGCAAGGTCTCCGGGATGCGCTCGTACGCGGCCTCGACGCCGAGGTCGCCGAGGTCGCCGCCGCCGTCCGAGGTCGCCGCCGCCGCCGCCGCCGCGCGTTCGAGCTGCGTCATCACCGCGAGCGCCCGCTGCACGATCGGCACGGGCATCACGACCTCGATGCACACCCCCGGCGCGGACTTCAACGCCGCGGCGGCGTCTTTCAGGTGACTCTCCGGGAAGTTCCACCGCCGAGTCGCCGCGTCGTACTCTCGCCCGGGGACGCGTTTGATGGCGGCGACGACGAGCTCGTCGAACCCGCGCGGGGTGTGAATCGACACGCGTCGGACGTTCTTCTCCAGGTGCAGCTCGACGAGCGCGTTTCTCGGCGGCGGCGGCATCGGGCCGGCGCGCACCTTGTCGTAGTTGGCGGCGTCGACGCGCGTGAACGACGGGTTCGACGACGCGGGACCACCCGGGGGAGCGTTCGCGAAGAGGGGGAGCGCGGCGCGGTCGCCGGGCCGCGGCGGCGGCGCCGTCGCCGTCGCCGAACACGGCGGCGGTCCGGAAGGCCCGCCGCCGTCGCGGCTCCGCGGGCGCTGCTGCTGTTGCCACGGCGGCGACGGCCCGGGCCCGTGATGATGACGCGCGTGAGGCGAGGGATGGTGCGGGTGCGGCGCGCGCGGCTGGTGCTGTTGTCCTCCTCCCGCGCGCGCGTGCGCGTGAGCGTTCGCGCCGTGCGTCGCGTTCGCGTTCCCGGACGACGACGCCTGCTTCGCCTCCACCGCGCGCATCATCGCGTCGAGCGCGGCGAACTCGGACGCGTCCACGCTCTCGATCTCGAACGGCATCGGACGACCGGACGTTCAAAAACCGCGGGACGGGGGGTGCCCTCTTCCGAAGGTGCTGCTCTCGTCTCAGCTACGGACGCGCGCGGACGCCATCGCGACGCGCCGGCGATCTCGAGCGCGGTCCTCGGAAGATGTTCGTCGCTTCGCAGCGCGCGCGCGGCTCGCGCGACGAGGTTTGACGCGCTCGCGCGTCAGATCGCGGCGCTCGTTTTCGGCGCGGGAGGTGCCAAAATTCTCGGGACGGGACGAGAAAAACGAGAAGAAAACGATCCGGCGCGAGCAAGCGCGCTCGGATCGCGTCGTCGTCGATGAGCATGCTGTTTTTTCATATTTCAAGAAAGAAAATTCTCCATCACACGTGCTCTGCGGCGCCCGTTGCTCTACTTCGCCGTGATCATGTACACACCCCCGTTACGTTTCCGTTCCAACAAATCGTTTTCGAGTCGTTCGGATGGATCCGCCCCCCGCGGATCCCTCCCTATTTTCGTCTCCGTCTCCGTCGCCCTCCGTCCGTTCCGATCGCCATCCTCGGAACGCGCGCACGCCGCGAATCTGAATCGCCGCCGGCACATGCGCCCGTTCGCGTTCTCCGCCTCCGCGATTCGGAACGAACCGTCTCGTCTCTCTCCTTTAGTAGAATACACCTACATCGCGGCTGCGCGCTCGCGATGAAACGAATCGAATTCGATTTACGCGATGCCCGACTCGCCGCGGACGGCGCCGGCGTTGAGCGTCACGCCGTCGCCCGTCAGCACGGTGATCTCGCCCGCGGCGTTCACGTCCATGATGCACGAGCTCCCTTCGCCGATGTCACCGTTGAGCATCTTCTCCGCGAGGTTATCCTCCAGAAGCCTCATCACCGCGCGTCGCAGCGGCCGCGCGCCGTACGTCGGGTTGAACCCCTCGTCCACGAGCCTGTCCTTGAATCGGTCGGTGACGTCCAGGGTGATGTCCTTCTCCTTCAAGCGCTTGAACACCTGCTCGAGCATGATCGCCGCGATCTCTCTCACTTCGTTCTTGTTCAGCTGACGGAAGACGATGATCTCGTCGAGACGGTTGAGGAACTCGGGGCGGAAGTAATTCTTCAGCTCCTCGTTCACGAGCGTCTTGATGCGTTGGTACGACGTGTCCTCCGCGTCGTCGTTGAGCTGGAACCCGAGCCCGCCGCCGCCCTTCTCGATGACGGACGACCCGACGTTCGAGGTCATGATGATCAGCGTGTTCTTGAAGTCGACGACGCGTCCCTTGGAGTCGGTCAGCCGACCGTCCTCGAGAATTTGAAGCATCATGTTGAAGACGTCCGGGTGCGCCTTTTCAATCTCGTCAAAGAGCACGAGCGTGTACGGGCGCCTGCGAACCGCCTCCGTGAGCTGACCGCCCTCGGAGTACCCGACGTAACCGGGCGGGGAACCGATGAGCTTGGACACCGTGTGGCGCTCCATAAACTCGGACATGTCGAGGCGAACCATCGCGTCCTCGCTGCCAAAATAAAACTGCGAGATGGACTTGGCGAGCTCAGACTTGCCGACGCCGGTGGGGCCGGAGAAGATGAACGACGCGACCGGGCGGTTCGGGTTCTTGAGCCCCGTGCGCGCGCGTCTGATGGCGCGCGAGCACGCGACGACCGCCTCCTCCTGACCGATGAGCCTCGAGTGGAGCGTCTCCTCCATGTTCATGAGCTGAGAGCCCTCGTCCGAGGACACCTTGTCAACCGGGATGCCCGTCCACGCGGCGACGATCTTGGAGATGTCAGACTCCTTCACCGTCGGGCCCGAGTCGCCGCCGCCAGCCTCGACGGCAGCCTTGTTCTCCTCCTGCTTCGCCTGCGTGATCTTCTGGATCTCCGTCTTGAGCTCCACCTCCTTGTCGCGGAGCGCGCCCGCGGCTTCGAAGTCTTGCCCGCGGATGGCGGTGTCCTTCTCCTTGAGCAACGCCTTGAGCTCCTTGTCGAGCTCCTTCGCCTCCTCCGGGAGCGCGGCGTTCTCGAGGCGAACGCGCGAGCCCGCCTCGTCGATGAGATCGATCGCCTTGTCCGGAAGGAAGCGGTCGGAGATGTACTGGTGCGCAAACTTCGCCGCGGCGACGATGGCCTCGTCCGTGTACTTGAGCTTGTGGTGGAGCTCGTACCGCTCCTGGAGCCCTTGCAGAATCTGAATCGCCTCATCCACCGTCGGCTCCGGCACCTGCACGGGCTGGAAACGACGCTCGAGCGCGGGATCCTTCTCGATGTGCTTCCTGTACTCGTCGATCGTCGTCGCGCCGATGCACTGCAGCTCGCCGCGCGCGAGCGCGGGCTTGAGGATGTTCGCCGCGTCGATGGCGCCCTCCGCGGCGCCGGCGCCGATGAGCGTGTGCACCTCGTCGATGAAGAGGATGATATCGTCGTCCGCCTTGACCTCGTCCATGAGCTTCTTGAGCCTCTCCTCGAACTCACCGCGGTACTTCGTGCCCGCGACGAGGAGGCCCATGTCCAGGGTCATCATCCGCTTCCCCTCGAGCGTCTCCGGGACGTCGTTGGCGGCGATCTTTTGCGCGAGGCCCTCCGCGATGGAGGACTTCCCGACGCCCGGTTCGCCGATGAGGCACGGGTTGTTCTTCGTGCGTCGCCCGAGAATCTGCGTCACGCGCGTCATCTCGGTGACGCGCCCGATGCACGGGTCGAGCTTCGCCTCCTCCGCTTGCTTCGTGAGGTCCGACCCGAACTCCTCGAGCGTCGGGGTTTTGGATCCCCCCGCCGCGCCCCCCGCGCCGGGCGCCGCGCCGACAGCCTCCTGCGACTCGCCCACCATGCGAATCACCTGCGAGCGAATCTTGGACGGGTCCGCGTCGAGATTCTCGAGCACTCTCGCCGCGACGCCCTCGCCCTCGCGAAGGAGACCGAGGAGCAGGTGCTCGGTGCCGATGTAGTTGTGTCCGAGCTGACGCGCCTCCTCCAGCGCGAGCTCCAAGACGCGCTTGGCGCGCGGGGTGAACGGAATCTCCACGGCGACGAAGCCGCTGCCGCGGCCGATGATCTTCTCGACCTCGATGCGCGCTTCCTTGAGCGAGATGCCTGCGGCGAGAATATCGTCGAAAATATCGGTCAGGATCGGGGGGGCGGAGGACGTCGGATCGGATCTCGCGGCGCGCATTCGTCGGCGCGAAGCGCGGCGGAGCGGATAAGGTCGACGGGCGGGGGAACGCGCGGGGAGAGGGGGAGCCGTCGCGCGAGACGCACCCATGGACTTGAGGACCTTCGCGGCGATACCGGTGCCTTCGCCGATGAGGCCGAGCATGATCTGCGGGGCGAGGGGGCGAGGGGGCGCGTCAGTGGATCGCGTTCGGGGCGCGCCGACGCCGGATTTCATCCAACGATCCATCGAACCTTTGACCTAGGCGAAAGAAGACGAGCTGGATGGGGGCGCGCGAGATCCGCGCGGACGCGCGCGCGCGGCGCGGCGCGACGGGCGCGATCGCACCTGCTCGGTGCCGACGAAGTTGTGGCCGAGTCGGCGGGCCTCCTCCTGCGCGAGCATCACGACCTTGATGGCCTTCTCCGTGAAGCGCTGCGACGAGGGCGGGCGCGGGGCGAAGGGAAGAGAAGGTCAGTTCGTCGCCGTCGGCGTCGGAGCGCGAGCGACGTCACCCGAGCTGATGATTGATTTCGCGGAATCCCGCGCGAGGGGAACGCGCGCGCGGCCGCGGCCGCGACCGCGATCCGCGCCGAGACGCGCGCGATCATATCCTTCGCGGTGTTCGCGAACGATCGCGCGCGCGAGCGGGCGCGAGCGACGATCGCGTGGGAAGGAAACGACGCGATGCCGCGAGGTAGGGCGGCGTGATGTTCGAAGAAAGACGCACCTCGAACATCGCGGTCGTCGTGAGCTTTCCGCGTCCGCGACCGCGACCCGCTAGGGTCTGCCTCGCGACCGTGGACTCGAACGTCTTCCCGCGGTAAGTGCTCGCGCCGATGACGTCGACCGCGGACGTGCGCCTCATGCCCGCGAACGAGCCGAAGCTGGAGCCCGCGGGCGCGGCGACGGTCGCTCTCGCGCGGACGCGCGCGCGGCTTCCATTCGACGCCCGGACGCCCACGGGGAGGACGCCGGAGAAAGCGGTCGCGGCGAACATCTTCCGCGTTTACGTGTGAAAGAAACGGAGCGCGTTTCTCGTGTTCGATGCGGCGTTACAAACTCCCGCTCGAGCGTGCGTGTGTGTCGTCGAGGCGCGCGGTGCGTGCCTGCGAGAGTGGCGTAGCCGTCGCGCGAATCTCGCCGGGTTTTCTTCCGGCAGGAAACGAGATCCTCGACGAGATGAGCACTTTCCAGCCGTGAAAAAAGCTGATTGGACGTACAGTACAACTACTCGGAAATCCTACGGCGAACAGTCTGAAATCGCGCGAAACGTCGAGTACGTTTCCCGGAAACGAGATTTGTAATTTGGCGCGGGATCTTCATCATTCTGATGAACGAAAGAGCGATGAGCGATGAGAGCGAATCGTTCGTCTCATCAATTCATCCTACCGTTCATCACAACGCGCTCACCACGTCCCCCTTGATCGTCGCCCGGTCCTGCTCCACGAGCAACATCGCCGCGTCCCTCGCCTCCTGCACGCTCATCTCGAACTGCGAGTTCCGCTCCTTCAGCTTCACGACGAGCTCCGCGAGCCGCGCGCGGCCCGCAGCCGTCTCGGACAAAATCTCTGCGATGCCCTCCGCGACGGCGCCGCGTTGCCGCCGGTCGCTCGCGCTGTGCCCGGTCAAGATCTTATCCATGTCGATCTGCCCCGTCTTCGGATCCCACGCCGCCTGCTGCATCGCCGCGCGCATCAGCCGCAGCGCCTCCGTGGAGTCGCGCTTCTCGACGACGTTCGACAGCCGCATCCTCGCGAGGCTCTCCGCGAGACGAATGCTGCTCTCCAACTGCCTCGGCGTCGCGGTGATCACCTTCCGTCCGCCGCCGACGCCCAGCCGCCGCATGTCGACGTACCCCTCCACGAGGTGCTCCGCGGCCTCGTCGGAGAGCACCGGGTGGTACTTGGACCGCGCGTACGAGATGTACTCCGTCAGCGTCGCCGCGTCCAACGCGCCCGTGACCTTCTCCGGCGGCTTCTCGAAGTGCAGGCTGATGAGATGCGCGGCGAGTCGCTTATCCGTCTCCACGTTCGGCTTGTCCAGCACGAGGAAAATCAGGTCGAACCGCGATAGGAGCGTGGGAGGGAGGTCGATGTTCTCCACGACGGACATGTTCGGGTTATACCGCGATCCGATCGGGTTCGCGGACGCGAGCACGGAGGTGCGCGCGTTCAACACCGCGATGATCCCCGCCTTGGCGATGGACACCGTCTGCTGTTCCATCACCTCGTGCAGCGTCGACCTCGCGCCCTCGGACATCTTATCGAACTCGTCGATGCAGCATATCCCGCGGTCGCTCAGCACGAGCGCGCCGGACTCGAGCACGAAGTCTTTCGTCTCTGGATCCCGCGTGACGTACGCGGTGAGACCGACGGCGGAGGAGCCTCGGCCGGAGGTGTAGATTCCACGCGGCGCAACCTTGTTCACGTACGTCAGCAGCTGCGACTTCGATACCCCCGGGTCGCCGACGAGGATGACGTTGATGTCGCCTCGGACGCGCGACCCCGCGGCCGAGCCCGTCAGCGTCTTGTGCGTCGCGCCGAAGAGCTGGCACAGGAGCCCTTTCTTCACCTCCTCCATCTCCCAGATGGACGGCGCGAGCGACGAGACGAGTCGCTCGTAGACGTCCTCCCGCTTACCGATCTCCTCGAGCGCCGCGATTCTCTCCGGGGTGAACTCCGCCTCCGCGTTCGGGCCCTTGGAGCTGTCCGGTCGCAGCCCGCCGAGATTGTTGGCGTCGTCGTCGTTCCATCGATCCCCCGCGACGGCGACGCCGTCGCGCTCGTGCCGCGCCCTGTCCTCCTCGTCTTCCCTCGCCGCGGTGTTTTTTATCCGCGCCGTCGTGTCCTTGCGTATGTGTATCACGTCCAGGTACGTCTTGTACACCGCCTTCAAGACCCGCTGCGTCGGCGCGACGCGTATCGGCACGGCTCTGTACACGCCCGTGATCTCCACGCGATCCCCTGGCTTGGCCTCGTCGACGAGGGAGTCGAAGACGCACATGGACACCGTGTTCGGGGTCTCGCCCTCGGGGATCGCGTCCGGGGTCTCCTGCATCTTGACCTGCTGCTTGTTCGCGAATATGCACCGGTTGTGGATCAGCGTCGCGGTCCCGACCGCGTCGCAGCCGGGGCATTTCATCGGGGGCTCGTTCACGCGCC